>Ga0100381_1003252_pt1 | contig 14189 bp, 16 predicted proteins | sample CryGeymeta201505_FD_80416 | JGI IMG/M metagenome (GOLD analysis project Ga0100381, IMG submission 80416) | Groundwater microbial communities from Crystal Geyser aquifers in Utah, USA - Crystal Geyser metaG 2015-05 | ecosystem: Environmental > Aquatic > Deep subsurface > Groundwater | place: USA...
ACATAGTGCATCGAGTGACCGAAAATAACCGTTCTCAGCAAATAGCAACCTATCAGGATACAGACATATGTTATTCCACTTGATAGAGGTTCACGGGTATCGTCATCAGCGTTGAGGAAATCAAGAATACGACTGATCATCAGTGGTCCTGAAAATTGAAGAAGATTGGACAGAATTGCTAGAATCCCAGAGCCCAGAAAAATCCAGCCGATGTGGTCCCAGAATGCTCTCATGAGTTTATTCTTTTTGGCTTTGTCGATAGCATAGTAAATTTGACTGAATGCATTGTAATTTTCAGGAGGCTCTTCTTTATCTCTGAGATCTGATAAGTCGTTCATCTCGAGATGTTGTTGGTTGCCTCTTTTGATAATTTCGTGAGACCAGACGAAGAACATACGAGAAAGAAAGTTAGCACTGGTTTCGAAGCAAGGCTGATAGCTGAACTGCTTGTTCATCTGGAACTATTGCTTGGAGGATTCCTATTGCTCCTCTTTCATTATTAAAATCTTAAAAAGTGTTCAAATAATCACAAATTAATAGTCAACATATCAAACTGTATTTAAAAGTTGTCAGATAAACTTAAACATTTCTGATCATATCTTATGCTATGTATTTTGTGCTTCTAAGTGCGTGTACCTATAAATGATTCACCTTATCTCTTTATAGGAAAAAATATAAAATGTCTTTGCGCCAAAACGTATATGACTTGGTCTTGGCAAGAACACTCAAGGGTGGTATAGGAAAGAACAACCAACTACCTTGGAGACTACCCTCTGATCTTCAAATGTTCAAGAGGATCACCACCTCTGGGCAACATGGTAATACTATCATCCATGGGAGGAAGACCTTTGAGTCTATGAACAAAAGAGTGCTCCCCAATAGACTCAACATTGTTGTTTCAAAAAACTCAAAAATTGAAGAGACTTAGCATCTCAAACAAGCTGGGAATCTAAAGGAAGCACTTCAGTTAGCAGACAGCATATACCCTCAAGGAAAAAAGTTCGTGATAGGAGGAGCTAAACTATTCGAAGAGGCTTTGGCTGACTGCCGATATGTATATGAGACTTTGGTTGCTGACCCTGTCGAATGTGATGTGTTTGTGCCATCCTACAACCATCTCGACTGTACATTCATTTCCAAGACATTCAGAGAAAACAAGATAAGATATGACTACAGACTGTACTACAACCAAAATTTATACCAAAAGCCTACTGAAAACTTGTTCGGAAAACCTGAACACGAATAATATCAATATTTAAGGGCCATCAAACAAATTATCGATCATGGAGAATAAAAAATAGACAGAACCAAGACTGGGACAAAAGCCATTTTTGGAGGTATGATGAGATATGACCTAAAATAAAGTTTTCCTCTTCTTACACACAAGAAAGTCTTCTGGAGAGGAGTTGCTGAAGAGCTGCTCTGGTTTTTGAAAGGATCCACAGATGCTGATGAGCTCTAGAAGAAAGATGTTAAAATATGGGCTGGGAACAGCAGCAAAGAATATCTGAACAGTTTAGGATTAGATAGATAAGCTGGAGATTTGGGACCAGTGTACGGATTCCAATGGAGACACTGGAATGCTCCCTACTTCGACAGATATACTGACTACACAGGGAAAGGCATCGATCAGTTAGCATGGATCATCAACGAAATTAAGACAAACCCCTCAAGTCGCAGACTGATCATGACAGCTTGGAACCCCGCCCAACTCCATTAGATGGCTCTTCCTCCAGTAACTAATCTACTATTCAGTGCCATATGATGTGCCAATTTCAGGTGACCAACTCCGGCAAACTAAACTGTATCATGTATCAACGCAGTTGCGATATGGGACTAGGAGTGCCTTTCAACATCGCCAGTTATTCCCTCCTTACTTGCATGCTAGCTCAAGTGACTGGCCTGGAGAGAGGAGAATTTGTGCACATGTTAGGTGATATGCATGTCTATAACGACCATATCCCTCACCTCAAAGATATTGATCAGCTACAGCCACACGCTTTCCCTTCTCTCTAAATCGATCCGTCAATCAATAAAATATAGGACTTCAGAATGGAACATTTTAATTTGGTGGGTTACCGCTCATACAAGAAGATTCCAATGAAGATGTCAGTATGATAGTTTGCTAGACATTATTGGTGATGATCAGTGCCCGCTCTATGACTACCCTTCATCCAGTTACTCGTGGGAATGTTCAGGAGATTTTGGCTTAAGGTAGTGCCCCTCGTTCTCCTACTTGATTTTCTGGCCTTCCTAAATATAGCCATAAGTACCCTCAGGGTTGAAGCTTGACTCTATTTGAGGAGCTCTTTGCACTTATCAAGACCTTCCGTAGATGGTAGCCACATAACGCTCGGAGTTATTCTAAAGATATCACTAATAATACTTTGTGGTAATGAAATTGATTTTGCTGGTGAGATAGCTGTCCAACAAATAGTTGTAATACTCCCGCTAGTTTTAAAGAGTGTACTTTCTGTAATCAAACTTTTCCTGGTAGCCCTCGATCGCCTCAACTATCTTTACTTCTGCCTCCTGAGTAGATATAGTAATTTACCTTTCTCTTTTTGAGTTGTTGCGAAGCAAGAGCAGCGATGGTAGGAGTGGGCTGGTGTGGCTTCCAGGGAAGAGCAGGCTGGGTGTTGGTGAGGAGATGTTGAGATAGATCTGAAACATAAGTTATGAACTTGTGTTTGAGGAGAGCGTTCTACACCTGCAACATTTAGGTACTATTCTGATCCTTCTTAGCACTCATCTCGTTCAATTGACTCTGAATTGAGAAATAGTTACATCCAGTTCTCTCAGCTTTTCGATTTGCAGCTGAGTCATATGCTCTTTCTAGCGCTGGATGTTCTTCTCCTCGATTTCCATTTTTTCTTTAGCCTGAATAAACATATTCATACTTTTCCTTATTCCTGCTTCAGTCGACTCTCAGCCTTTTTCAGATATCCATTCAACCCACCAAGCATTCGTTTGTTCCTCTCTTTCAGGCTCTTCTGAGCCTCAATAACTTTTTTGATTTATTCTTCCTCAGTGTTCAGATGTTTATGATGTTCGCTGATACTTTCCTGACTTTTGATGGTGAGACTATTTTACTGCTTGTTTAGCTTTGGCTGCTCTTTCTTTTGCTGGAGAGTATCATTGATAAGTCTTTTGCGACGTTGGTTGTTTTTGATGTTGTTGACAATATTTTTCCGATCTCGATATAGTTCATGTAGGCGCTTTTGTAGTTTTTGAGGATTGACCTATTCTGACATCTCCATGATATAAATATAAGAGGCATACAAGAGGTAAAAATATCATTAATCATGTCCTACCATATTCCACATACCGGTGTGTGTAAATTTTTCCCAGATTAGGCATCGAATATTTCTTTCTCTGCTGCTCAAAATCATTCTTGTATTCATGCATCGATTTATCATATTGCTATTTCCCTCTCGATGACTCATACAGATGTGCTTTATGATGCTTTTTGATAGTAAAACTTCTTGGCAGAGGTGCTGGCTTAAAGGGCTGCTCTTGTTGATGGATGTTCTGATGGAGCTTTTGGATGTTTTTTCTGAAATGCTACAATTTCAGCTTGATTAGGCCTTATTAAATTATCTTGTTGATCTATCGGTTGAATGTGTTTTTGTTCTTGAGACTGACTTTTATGTCTTTTGTCGGTGTGGACATCGTGCTTTTTGGTATAGTCTTACCGCCTTCGGGAGATTCGTCTCTGATGGGATATTAGAGCTGGTAAAGAGATTATCGCCTGCTCTACCATCTTCTTAGATCGTACCTCTAGCCCTCCTATCTCCGGCTTACTTCTTCCTGAACCTGCTTTCTGATTTTGCTTCTGTGTTGCTGTAATTGCTCGCTCCAGTTACCCAAATAGTTAGTATGCTGACTCAAACTAACTAAGCTATCCTTAGCTTCGACTTCCTCTCCTTCCATCTCTTAAAATTATTAGCTTTTCATTACATGCTTTAACCCATCAATAATTTCATCAATTCAATAAGTTCACATTATCGACATAAACGGATAATCACATCTATTCGCTTTCCTAGTTGTCTACAAACCGGTTGTTGAGTAATTATTTGTGAATAATGTCCTTGACTGCTTTGTCTTTGCTACGAATTGTGATGGAAAGGTTGATGTCATCGCCTGAGAAAAGGGCTAGGTTGATGTAGAAATCGTCGCCTAGTTTGGAAGTACCGAAGAGGTGACAGTTCAGGAAATATCTGTTTTATTTGCTGTTGATGTCCTCGACAAGCTTGGCATGCATGATCTTCTAGTAGAAGCGGATAATACTATCGAAAGATCTATCATAATTAGAGAAATACCTGCCTTCTTTGAGAGGAATAGATGCATCATAAGTAGCTTAGTTTTCTGCTTTTTCCCACTAAATTTTAAAGCTAGTCTCAGAGATGTTAGCTGGTTCTATGTACTGCATGTAATCGATTCTGATCTCCTCGGTGATGAGGTAAGGTTGCTCCAGACCAGCATGATTATCATAGTTGATGTATCCGTAAATCACACCAAACTCACAAGCAGAAAATCTGAGGTGTGTTCTGAGCATAACAGATTCAAAGGGTCTCAGATTGACAGACTGAGCTTTTTCAAGAACTAAGACCTCAGCATTGGAAGAGAATTCGATTTGAATGTTGAGGAGGTTGTACTTGGTTGTGTTGATGAGTAGAATCTAGAAAGATAGATCATACTTGTTGACATTAACAAAAGCTTAAGAGTAAAGGGGGTCAAAGGAGCCAGTCAGTTGCACGAGTGATTTGAGTTTAGAAATGTAGTCTACCTTCTAGGCAGCTTGCTCAAGGATATCGTTGACCTACTCATCATCGATGTCGAAATCAGAAGCATCCTAGCCACCCTTCCTCAGCAATCTGAAATGAATCAGATCGTCAGGATTTTTCTCCATCACTTCTGATTTCTTCTCATTGAAAGTCAAGTTGACCACAGGAGCGTCATTGACTTAGAAAAGAGGGTCTTTGGAAGCAACAAAAGAGTCAGGGTTAACAATTTTTCTGATTATCACAGTTATCTGATCGATGACTGCCTGATCAACAAAAGAAAGGTTTTGTTGGTAGTTACGAAGCAAAGCGCACAAAATCATCAAAATAGAGCAAGCATGAGTGTTGAAGTTATCACCTTTTCTGATCTTGTAGAGCAGCTTAGCTACCGATCTTGCAAAAACACCTCCCAAGATTGAGTCGTTAATCAGGTGCCGTCTTAAGCCCAAGGAAGGAGCTTTATTGGTATTACTCTAGGCATTTTATTATTCCTGATTGGAAATAAGTGGAAGTTCTCCAACTGCAGCTTCTATGTTTTCAATGGCCTTCTATATTTATGATTATTCCTCAAGGAAAATGCTCAGTTCATTCAGAATAATTGTGAGAATTTGAGCAGATTCAACTGACCCAACGCTAGAAATGAGCTCTTTAACAAGTAGCTGCCTGGTTTGTTGTTTGTGTTGCTTGAATATCATTTTGAAAGTATTCGTCAGTGACATCACAGATTCCGTGCTCAGTGAATGCAATTCCAATAGCTGCTGCCTGACAAAATCAATAACCAGTCCATGGACAGCTGTATACTTGAAGGTAATCAACTCCAGCAGTGTCAACACCTTTGATACAAGTTGTTCAGGCTCATTTTTGAGTGGGTCTTTTTCGAGATATTTGAGGATCATTTATGAGCTCTTGCTGCTGACGCTTGTCATCACAATATCCACAATTTTTATTTTTATTTCAGTACTGGGAGTCTGAAGACCTTTAAGCAAATCTTCAATCACATCATCTTCGAGGTAATTTGAGTTCTTGCAGATGATTTCAAGCTTGTCCAGGATGATTTTATTTACATTGATTTAACTGGTCCTGCCGAGAATGTTAACGTAGGTGTTGAGAGAGTTTTTGATGCTGGCTGCAGAATTATTGATGGCTGTGCCTGTAATGGCGCATTCCAGGCGCACAGAGTCAGTGCCTTTCTCCTGAAAATCATGAATTATCTTCAATAACTTGTTCTTCTGAGAAGGATCCTCCTTGCACTTGACTTTTAAAATCTTGAGGATAGCCAACTGAAGAATATCTCCTATTTCATCAACCGACTGATTCCTCACCTGCAGATCAAGATAATCCATAGCTTTTTCGGGATTTGTCTTGTTGAGCAAAATGAAAGCATTCCTCTTGGTCGACAAGTCTGTTTCAGTCTTCAGCAGTTCCTCGATCTCATCATCAATCTATCCGACGATATCTGAGCCATAGTGCATGAAGATGTTGTAAAGACAAATGACAGCATTTCTCCTGACGTAGGCTGATCCATGTGTCAAGTTTTTAGTGATAGCTGTAGCCAGCGGTTCAACAACTCCTTTGTGCATTATGCGAGAAACCAACCTCAAAGTTCTCCCCCGAACGTATTAGTTGTGCCCGATCAGATCATTTCTGAGAGAATTGCAAGCCAAAAAGACCTCTTCTTTGAGAGATTTATCTGTAGGAGACTTAGATTTTTAGATGATTTCCCAATAGAGAAGCATTGCCTTTCTGAGCTCATTGCTTTTGTGCTGCTGAGGGACGATGTTTGTGATAATATGCATGATTATTGGTGGGTAAGTCTCATCATTTGCTATGCAGCGCACCAGATCTTTAACAGCTTGGGTCTTTTCGTCAATTGAACCGGTAGCCATTTTGGCCTTAAGTTCTTAGAGGTTGGGAGGACTATCGCATGGCCTGATGAAGAAAGTGCAGATGCTCATTGATATGCTTATATGTGTTAATATTTTAAAATAGCTGAAATACCATCAGGCCTCCATAAGGTTCTTCTCTTCCCGTTCTTGCTTCTGAATCAGACTGTCGATTAGAGAATTGAGGAAACTGTCAAAAGCTGGATACAAAGTAGAACTGCCTTCCTCAATGCAGGTGCTGTAGACCTTCATGTTGGGGGCTGATTTCAAAGTGGGAGGCTTTTTGTCTCGGGCTTTCCCCGAGAAGTGTTGAGCGAAGGCGACACATTGCTAGCTAGGAATGTTGAGAGCTTTAGGGAATTTTTAGACCCAATTTTATGCCTATGCTTCTGACTTTGGATTATCCCCATTGAAAATAATAATGACACCTTGAGCCTCCTTCATGATTCCTGGCCACACTCTGTCGTTTTTTATGTTACCTGCCTAAAGTAGTTCTTACCTGAGACATCCCAGAACTCGATGGAGACTAACCTGTTATCGACTTCTGTCTCATGCTCAACGATGCGGACAGGATTGGTTGGTCGATATGGTGTATCCAAGACGTTTGATTTTTGGGAGAGGTAGTTAACCACTGTTGTTTTGCCTGTTGCTTCTGGGCCAATGACGAGTATCTTAAGCTTTGTGAGGTTGTACATTGATATTTAAATTATGATTCAAACTCATATTATGAAACTTTTAATTATCTAAAACAATGATGGTAAGACTGACCTACTGAGATTAATAGAAGGAGAAGTTGTTAAGGGCTTGCTGATGCTTAAGGGAGGTAAATAGTAAGGACATAACTGCCGATTTCATTATCTTCTTTAATATAATTATTATACCCACATGAAGAGCAACACAACACTGAAGACCACACCACCCAAGAACGAAAACTTGAAATTAAAGGAAAAAAGTCAAGCCTTTTCGGATGTCACCCATGTCAGTCAACGTAGTTATCAATTCAACACTGCTTCACACGTCAAGGTACTTAAAACTCTATTCCAGCATCTCAACTTAGATGTTTTCAAAATCAGCCCCTGTAACATCACCAAGAATCACAATCATAAGCATTGCATCAACTACCACTCTGCAAAAGACAGAAGACGATATATGGCTATTACTCCTGAAATGTGTCACTACATCAAACAAGGAGAGAAATGTCCCTAGGGAGATAACTGCCCCTATGCTCACTCTTCGGTTGAGGAGCATTATCACTAGCTAAAATACAAAAAATATTTTTGCTTCCACTACCCTTACTCTATTGAACAATGTGCCTATGGAGATTTTTGCTCCTTCGCTCATAATTAATAAGAAATTCTTGCCAACCTGATTCATAATTACGCTGAAGATGAAGATTTCTACATGTTTTATTACAAAACCGAGTTCTGTCCTTTCAACCTTACCAAACATGAACCTTCCAAATGCGTCTACGCTCACAACTGGCAAGATTACAGGCGTCGGCCAAACCACTATCAATATCAACCCATTGTATGACTTGTTTAACATAGCCCTGTTTCAACTGGAAAACGAAAGATTATATATCGATCTCGGACTACAGCAGTGGATGTGAGATAGGCTTCAACTGCAACATGTGCCACGGCTGGAAATAGCAACAATATCATCCGACTTTCTATAAAACTGTCAAGTGTTAGGTTGAAGGTTGCAAAAAGGGATCCTGTCCCAACTACCACTCTCAAAAAGAAAGAAGGGTTATTGAAGAAGATGTCATCAGCCATGCTTTCAGATATGTGCCTAAGAATAGAATCGTTGAGGGCGTGTTTAAGAGCACTGTCAGTAAAGAAGGTTTCAAACCTAAGTCATAAAATAAATCCAAAACCGTTATCCAGCCGAAGTTTTTGGCACCTGAGGAAAATGATTTCAAATCAAGGACTTTGGTGGCTACAAAGAAGTAGAAGAGGAAGAGTAATGAGAAATAAGCCAGGAGCCAGTGGATCAAAGAAAAGAAGATTATCGATTCTGAAGAAGAAAGTGAAGATTAAAATGAACTTATAGCCTCACAGGTAGGAAAGCTCGATTTGGACTTGTGAATAAGCTAACTCCCACTCACAAAAAGAAGTACTCCCTTCTGATCTAACAAAACTTAATCAACCTTATCCTATACTACATACAACTACATACCATTATTAGTACTATCATGAAGTATCTCCGAACCAAATAACAACTCAATGCCCTTCTAGCTCAGCATCCAGTCATCATCCTCATCTTTGTCGATCCCAACTAATTCATGCCTGCTAAGCTCACTCTTAACTACTTCTACTCCCACGGGGCTAACAAGCATATTGATCACCTTCTATTCATCTGGAACTTGGTCGATCAAGAGATATACGACAAATACGCTGTGACTGCCTTCCCGCAAATCACTGTTTTAAAAGGACAGGAAGCAGTATTTAGTTCTATTGGTTACAACAGAGAAAAGGCAAATGCAGCTATTGAAATATTGTGTCAAGAATCTGGCTTGGGAACATTGAGCAAACAATTAAATAAGGGAGTATCCCAGTGCCCCAATGGTCATGAAATGTAAAGTTTAGACGTGAACCGATAATCAGCCTACGTCCGAGGTTGCTTCGAATGCAACAAATGTAAAAAATTGTGTCATTTCGAGCAAGGAAGACCGACTCTTCACTGTTCCCTGTGCTCTTACGATATTTGTGGAACTTGCAGCTACTCTGAAGTTCTAATAAAATGATGGGATGGATTTGTGTTCTATGATATATTTTATGAACGTCTAGAAAGAAGTTACCATTAGTGAGCTCAAAGCCAAGTTCGTCAAGGAAGGATAAAATGCCAGCAAAATGGTAAGAATGATCTCAATATAGACCCCCTTTTTGTAATTCACCATAGGAAAGTTCTCTGCCCGGACATAAAATTTGTAAGGTATGAAATCGTCTATGTAGCTGGGAAGGAACCTGCTTGGAATGATGAGATTGTCTTGACCTTCTTCGATGAAACTCATATAATTGCAAAGGCTTACGATGACGACGGAAGTTAACGAGAGCTGATGGGTTTAGGGAAGTTATAAATAAAATCACTGAGAGCTCCAGGAGGTATGATTGAGCAGAACCTCACAACAGAGGATGGCGAGGTTCTATGCACAATAACTGGAAAGTACACAATCAAAAACCTGAATGCTTGTCCTTTACTCCTCATTAGAAATGCAAGGTTGGATTTAGTCCGTGAAGATAAGCAATTAATCAAAGTAAGGCCCTATCTTTCTTTCACTGCTGAATAAACTACAGTCTGCACTGAAGTGAAGGACTAGATCTCTGGTTGTTCTATCAGCTGGAGTGATTGTTTGAGATTGAAAGTAAAGGAAGGATCAAAGTTAGTAATCGAGATGATTGACAAAGACGGAAGTAGTTCACCTCTTTTCACTTATGATTGTAGTCTGAGGGAGTTTAGGTCGCAACAAGGAAACAAAAAGTTTACTGTGACTGACAGGAGCTATAATCAGTTGGGGCAGTTGTATTTCTAGTATGAAACGATCAACTTGGTCTCAAAGGAATAATCAGTTAAAAATCATGACAAAGAGAAAAAGGCTGAAAATTAACTCAATGCTATATCCTTATAGAAATTGGTCCTACGTCTAAAAAAATAGGAGGCAGAAGTCTATGCTAGGATAACTGTTGGGTGCAGCAGTTTCCAGAGTGAGGTCGTCAAGAGCAACAGTGAGTTCTAGGTACCTATTAATGGATGTCTGTATGCTGAGAGCAGAGACAACAAGCTAGCAGTGACTGTTTGGGAAAGGAATATCGTCAAAGATGAACTTCTGGCTTCAGGAGTTGTGTATTTAGATAACTTCCATAACGGATAGAACTAAATTATTCTTCATTCTGAATATGGAAAAGATGAAGCAGGTACTGCTGTACTATGTGTAAATTTGAAGGCAACCAATTGCAAGACTCTTATCCTTTCCAACATCTCCATCAGCGTATCTGAAGAGGGAGATATTGTTGGAAATAATGAGCCATTCCTGAAAGCCTCAGTTGGGTGTTGCTCAGGAAGAACCTAGACTGGAAATCAAGGAATATATACCTTTAAAAGACCTATTGAGTTGAAGTTCGGTACTGAGGACAGTGTGTGTTTTGAAATTTGGGATTAAGATGTGGCCTCGAATATCTTGTTATACAGTGAAAATATAGCTCTATCAACTTTTAAATCCAAAGGAGAACACAGTGTGTCAATTTCTAAGGCTGGTGAATAGGGCTAGTCTGACAAGAAAGGTAAACTATCCTTCAAGTACGAGTACAAAAGTAGTGGAAGCGGAAGCTAAAGTCCCAAAAAGCAAACTGTCAAGATGACTGAAAATCCAAAGAAAGATATACCAAAAGAAGTTCAAAGTTAGAGGGTAGATCACAGTGCTTTGGATAGTGTCAGAAACAATAAAAAATCCCTTCCTAGTCAAAACGATCAATATGATAATATAACAATAAACAGGTCAAAGGAAACTCTCAATTTACCATCAATAATGGGTAGTATTCATCAAGCTTATGGTGATCGTATCTTCGATCGACAAAGTGCAGCAACCCTCCAAAAATCTATTTTGGCTTATAGTATGCCTAAAGCTGATAGATTTAACCAAGGCCCTAAGTATTCAGGAGAACCTTCATATTGCTTGGACAGTTGCTTCAAGAAAACAAATACTAAAGGAGCTGGCTTTGGCTTCGGTAGGAAAAAACAATTTCCTGACTGGATGGAACGCAACATGAAGGAAAACCCTGCCCCAGGAGCCTACTTCTAAAATGGACATGATTTGAGAAACAGAGGCCCAACTTTTGGGCTTGGCCACAAATATTACGAAAGAGTAATGATCCCCAGAGACAAGAAATCTCTTGGAGGTCACACTATCGCCAGAAGTATCAATATTTTAACTCAGAACTATCTCCCATTCGTGAGCCCACTCCCAAATGATCTGATTTGATTCCCTTATTTTTTGTAACATTAATTTATAACAAAAGATGACGACTGTCAAGAAACAGCCAACTTCCAAACTGAGCATCAAATCTAAATTACTGTGCATGAACGAAAAGCACAAAGACTAATAAATCAAAGTTGTATGTCTGAGCGCCAATTGCCAAGAATGTCCTTTGCTCTGCTCAGTATGTCTGACCTAGTTCAGTCATTAAAAGTGTAAATACAACCTTATTACTCTCAAGGAATTGGAAAAGAAAGACTTATGGAAGATGGACAACTGGCCTACCAGACCCGAACATTATCAGATCAAGGAGCAACTCAGAAAATATGATGATTTGATTTAGCTTGATGAGCTCATTGAGAGAGTCAGCTCTGATCTTAAAGAAAAAGTCAATAAAGCCATTGATGAGCTCAGATAAAATGCAAAAAGTCGATATCGTCTTTTGATTGAGAAACGCGAATATGATATTGAACCTTTGCGAGAGATATACTACCAAGCATATAACGTAGATCATGTTCAGAAGATAGTCAATGAGATTATCACTTGGAAGAAAAACATTTATCAAGGCATTGAAGCTATTCAGGAATTTAAAAGTAACGAGGATCGTACTCTAGCCATCAAATAGTTAGATATTTTAGCCAAAAACGGCAAATTCCCTTAAATTCCTACGTAAAAAGTGGCTGATCGGTCATTCAAAGTCATCTTATGGCAGCTTCAAAATCTTCCAAAATAAATTTTTGGATAGAAAAAAATATCAAACACTCTCTAATTTATCAAATAATCAATCGAAGACGATGATGGTATTTATGAAGGTTAGACCTGCAATGGCAAGAAACATGGAACTGGAAAATACTACTTCAAAAACGGAAACATTTACGAGGGAGAGATGCACAAAGGTGTCATGCAGGGAAAGGGTAAATATACTTGGTCCAACCAAAACGTGTATTAAGGTACATTCCTTCAAGATAAAATGAATGGTTTTGGTAAATTGGTATTTGCCAATGGAGATGTTTACGAGGGGGAGTTCATCAATAACAGAGCAGCTGGCAATGGAAAAATGATCAGTCACAATGGCGATGCTTATGAAGGTCAGTTCATGAACAACCTAAAACAAGGAAAAGGGAAACAATTCCTTAAGAACGGCAATATTTATGAGGGCTAATTCTTTGAGGGTAAATGGCACGGCAGAGGCAAATTGCTGTTTCCAGATGCGACTGTGGATGAGGGAGTTTGGCTGGAAAACATTAAACAGTGATGTGTATTACATATAAACTTTTATATTTTAGAATAGCAGTAATCAGTAAGGGAAATCCCATCCTTTTATTTAAAAGTCATTCTATTCTATACATAAACGTTCAGCTTGAGATTGTTTTTTTCTATACTTGATGCTTGTCTTAATCGAACCTTTCCTTTCACCTCTCTAAATAAAGCTATATTTTTTAGTCTTCTCCAGAAGAACGATCTGTTTGGCCTCAAGGTTCTTAGAACTTTCCATGAGCTGCTATTTTAACATTTTTTTCTGATTGCATATTCTTATTTTGTCCAATAATTATCCTCTATCTTTTGATACTATTCTTGAAAATAGTTCAAGAGCCCGAGAAGTCGATATTTTGTCTTCCTTCTTGTTATAGACATGTTCTTAACACTTGATTGTATCTTTGCTTTCATTTTAATCAAAAATACTATCTTCGATGTTCACCAGTAATTCCTAGGGTTGTTCAACAAGTCGTTTTTGCCGTTTGTCAATGATGTGTTATGTCTTGATTCTGGTCATTTCCTTCTCAGGGCGATAAAAATTTTTGATCGTTGAAAAGCATTGGTACTAGTTTTCATTAGGCTCTGTCTTACAAATGTAATTTTTTCTCCCAAGAACTTTTTGATATTTTTTCTGAAAATTTTTATGTTTGGTAACAATCGAGTTCAGTCTGTTATTTTTCATTTTTTCCCTGCAATTTTATTTGGATGCTGACTCCCTCAGGAATCGATTTGAATATTCCTTAATAGGAACAATTTTCTTATGTGGTCCATCATTCGAAGACATTTATCTGAGAATAGTAGGTTTTTGCTGTTGATGATTTGTGCTGGACTAGGCATGTTGGGAGTGTTCTTGGTAGCGGTGAGGGAAGTGCTTGCCCAACTGAGTGATTTCGATTTAGAGCATAGCGAATTAGTAGAAATAATATTTAATACTAGTTTTAGTGGCTTTATTGAAGTGGCAAATGAATAGATAGTTGTTTGAAATCATTAATATAACTCCTGATCCTATTCCTAGAATTTTAAGTGGTACTCTTCTGTCAGCTCGGCTATCCTCTCCCACGTCTATCTATTTGTCTCCATGGGCTCAGAATAGCTACTGTTGAAAACTCTCAAAGGACCGTAATTGAGCTTTGCGTTGAGGTTTTTACCCTGAATAATCTAAGAAATACCTGGAAGGAGAGGTTGTTCATCAAATGAACAGCCTGAAGGGCATCTACAAAGTAGGCAAATTCGATCTCTATGTATTGCTTACTCAAATAACAATCTTCATCCACAGAAAGTGATATATTCTGC
>Ga0100381_1003255_pt1 | contig 14172 bp, 17 predicted proteins | sample CryGeymeta201505_FD_80416 | JGI IMG/M metagenome (GOLD analysis project Ga0100381, IMG submission 80416) | Groundwater microbial communities from Crystal Geyser aquifers in Utah, USA - Crystal Geyser metaG 2015-05 | ecosystem: Environmental > Aquatic > Deep subsurface > Groundwater | place: USA...
GATTGGGGATTGGGCCCAATCCCCAATCCCCAATCCCCAATCCCCAATTTCATAAGTTATTAATAATTAAATTAGACTAAGAAGTAAATTTTATATATAAATTAAAATGTATGTATTATATATTTAGATTAGAAACTATATTATTTAACATTATTTATTAATTATTTCACTAATTATTTATATGATAAAATATGAGAGTATTATTATAACGATATCAATATTATATAAAGTAATTATTTTTTAATACTCTGTCTGAATAAATTATATTCTATTTTTTCTTTTTCATATCTTTCTTTGTCAACTTTTTCTAAATTTAAGTATTGATCACTTTCGTCATCTGTTAATAAAGTCCATTCTTCATCACATTGTTTTAAAAAGTTTATACCTATTTCATCTCTCAATGAAATCGTTGGATTTTCTTGTTTAAATAATTCTATTCTCTTAGTTTTATATAAATTGAATGCTGTGCTCCAAAATCTTGGAGGCTTTACAACTTTAAATTCGTTAACCATTTTTTTCTCGTCTCTTATTATAAATATTATAATTACATCTTTCTTTTCGTTTTCTATCGTTTTTTGCCATGTCTTTTTTCCCCATTAAAGAAAGTATAATAAAACAAATATAAATTAATAAAAATATATTAGTATATATTAATATAAAACTATAAAAATATTAGAATTTACATAAATTAAATTCAAATTAAAGAATTTAATATTGTAGTAAAATTATTTTAATTCTTAAGCTAATAATATTCTAAATCGTGTACAATTACTATTAAATATTTAAACTAAATATGGAACATTAGTATCGAATTGTCCTTGGTAGTTACCTGGTGGATAATAATTTCCAACAGAATATATACTTCCACTTTTTGCTTTAGCAACTCCAAATCCTACTTCTTTAGTATCTTTCCAAACTACCTGTGTGAAGTGCCCAGTTGCCATATTAAATCCTGGATTATCAAAATCATAATCTTTAATTTCATCATACCACATATCAGTCATAAATTCACCAGTCATTGCTTGGCCACTGCACATTGCAAGGTTTTCCCCAACTTGTTTATCTCCCCATTGACAATTACTATGCTCCATTACATCTCTTGATGCTAGGTTATCAGCATAAGCTTGAGCTTTTTTTGAAAGTTCAGGATTATGTGTTAGGGCAGGGCATCCATGCTTTGCTCTTAAAATATTATGTCTATCTAATCCACTTGTTATTAGTTTCATATCTAATCCTGGAATTGTTGTTGCATGTTGGTTATTTGAAACTTTTTTACTGACATTAACTGTTTTGCCTACTAATAACATTTCAAATAGTTCTCTTAAAGATGTTTCGTCTGTTCCGCATACACTTCCCATAAATATATTTTGACAGTAACCTTTAATAAATGGAAGTTGTTTGGATTTTCCGTCTTTTGGCATATCTTCCCAGCCTAAAGCATTGCATTTATCAATATCAACTTTTACAAAAGTTAACTTATTTGGATTTTTGTTAACTAATTTTTGAATTATAGGAGCCATGTGATTACAATTCCAGCAAGTTGGTCTTCCAAAACTAAAAATAATTCCTTTTTCTTCTATAGTAGCTTTGGTCTTTAATTCATCATATTCGTTTCTTGTTATAATCTCATAGCCTTCTTTATTTTCATTTTTAGGGTTTTTGTTGGAAGGGGCAGTTCCATCATTGCTTACTAAGCTACTTACTAAGTCAGCTAAAGCAGTCTCATCGGTACCAGAAAGACATCCCATAAATTCATTATTTGCATATCCTTTAATAAAAGGAAGTGTACCTGATCCCTCGTCCATGTCTTCCCAACCTAACGAGGAGCATTTATCAATATCAACTTTAACAAATATCAACTTGTTAGGATTTTTATTAACAAATGCTTGAATTTTTGGAGCCATCCATGAACAATTACCGCATGTTACTCTACCAAAGCTAAATATAATTCCTTTTCCTTGATCTGCTGCCTCTTTCTTTTTATCATCATATTGCTTTCTGTTTAATATAATATAATCTCCTTTGACATCTACCTCGTCTTCGTGTTGTTCAGGTTCTTCATCTAAGATATCATCATTATCATTGACTACAACTTTATGTCCTTTATCTACATTCATAATAAAGTTTAAAATATCGTTGTCGTCTCCTGCGTCCATTAATTTTTGTAACTCCATATATTGTTCTTGAGAAAGTTGAAGTTGTTTTGCTTTCTGTGCAGCTCCTTTAACTTTAGCTGATCTTGTTTTTTGTGAATTTTGATTTGAATTGTTATAATTTTGTTTTACATCATCTTTTGTACTTGCATCGTTTGTTGAATTAGAACATCCCATAGTATAGTATATTATTATTTTTTACATTTTTACAGTTTATATAAAATATTGAATTATAATTCGTAACTTATTTTAACCTTATATATTTTAATTATGTTGAAACTAAAAATAATTTCATAACAATAATTTATTTAATAAAATGAAATAAATATTCATATATATTATGAATAAATAAAATTGATTATGAATTCTAATTCAATATTTAACATCTTCAAACTATAAATTAAAAATCAAAATGTATTATCTAACGATACTCCATAACCTTTCTAATTGCCCTCAATTCACAACTTGGATCCATTGAGACCTATATAATTAAATATGTTGATAATTTAAAATAATTATACATTGTGGAATATTCTTTGCATTTGTTCTGAGCCGATTGTTATATTAGCCTCAAACATAGTACCAGCAGGTTTAGGAGACTTCTTTTTATTTCCATCATCAACAGAAGCAGTTATAACTTCCTTATTAATAGTGTGATCAGGTACAAATGCTATTTTAAGTAAAATAAATATAATTACTGTCAATTTTCTTAGGTTTCTTTGGTATTTTTGGAACCACAGATGCTGGTACTGGTGCTGGAGTTGGAGTAGGTGTTGACTTACTAACTTGTTGCTTTTTCTCCTCTTTAATATCAAATTTACTTTGATTAGTTTGCAATGTATTTTCTATATTTAAATTATATTATTTATTTACCGGATGATGATGAAGAAGAAGCAGAAGAAGAAGAAGAAGAAGAAGAAGAAGAAGAAGATGAAGAAGAAGAAGAAGCAGATGAACTTGAGCTGCTTGATTTAGATTCATTAGAATTACTACTTTTAATCATTCCTTGTGCTCTTAATAAAGAGTTGACTGACCTCATTAAAGCTTCTGATTTTGTTTCCCCACTTCTAGATTGTTCTTTTGCAAATCCATTAACATTTTTTTTTAAAGATTGAGCATTTATATTTAAACCTTCTCTTTTAAGCGCTTGATGTAGGTTACTTGAGCTATTAGCAGTACCCATACTTTGTGATTTCTTAAATTCTTTAACTGATTTTTGTAATGCTTCAGCACTTATATGTATTCCTAACTTCTTTAGATAAGCAGATATAGCTTGATGTTTATTTGATTTGTTTACTTTTATTTTACTTTCAGCTAACATTTGTGACATAGACTTCACTTGACCTTGTTTTAAACCAAGTTTCTTTAAAAATTGAGCTACAGTCATTTCAGGTTTAGGACCTCCTTTAATTCCTAAAGCAGCTAGAACTTTTGATAATGCAGCACTTCTAACTGCGGCTTTGGCTTCGCTTTTAATTAGTCCTTTAAGGCTAAGTTTGGCAACGGCTTTCATAAAGGCTTTTTTCATAAAAGCAGATAAAGTTTTAGCTTGTGATTTTGCCATTGCTTTTGCCATAGATTCATGTTTAAACATATTAGCATTTTGATGTTTGCAAAAAGCAACGAATTTTGCAGCAAGAGCAGCAGATTTCATCTTAGCTGCAAATTTTTTCATACTCATAGCAGCAAAAATTCCATTTGCTTTAAACGCTGCATTCATATTAGATTCCATTCTTCTCATGGCAATTCTTAAATATCTAGAAAGTGCTGCAGACATTGCAGACGATTGTTTTAAATATTGACTGATACTCATTTTTGAATTAATATTAATGCTTTGTGATCTAAAATAAGAAGATATACTCATTCTATTGGTCATCATTAAAAATTTGCTAAATGACATACTGCTCATACTTATTCCTTTTGACATTAAATAATTGGATAAAGAAATGCTATTCATATTTAAAAATTGCTCAAATGTCATACTACTAGAGTAACTACTGCTCATAAATGATCTAAGGTCTTGACTAAATTGAGTATTTGATGTAATAGAATTAAAAATATTAAGCATTGATTCTTCAATAGGAACAATTGTTGGTGGGAAATCATCTGGATCGGCTTCTTCACCTCTTTTTAGTGCTACATCAACTAAATCACCGTAGCCTCTTTCTTCGAATTCTTTATCCCATTCATGTACGTAAGGATTTTTAGTTGGATTCTTATTATCCTTTGCTTTATTATGATTTCCATCAAAATCTGTACCTTTTGGCTTTCCAGGTTTATCACACTTTATCACTTTAATTTTAGATTTTTTCAAATGTAATGTATTTCGTCTTAGTTCATCTTTCATCTTTTTATTAAATTCTGAAGGTGAGAGTTTTAGCAACGATGGATCTAAAGGAACTTTATCGTGTAATAGATTTTTAAATAAATTTGGATGTTGATTAATTAATCCTTTTAATTTATTCTGTTGTCGAGGGCTTAATACTAATCCAGGTAATACCCTTGATAGTTTTGGGGGAGGACCTGGTAGATTCTTCATAACAAGTGGAGGAAGTTTACCTTTATTTTGAGCTTTCTTCTTTGCTTTCTTCTTTAAGGCTCTTCTTTTCATTTGATTATTTTTTAATGCATTACGTGCGTTTGTAATTAAACATGGAATATATGTAGGATTACATTTTATCATAGGAATTGGTTTAGTTGGATCTACTTTCTTTGCTTTAGGTTTTGCTGGTCTTTTAGCTGGTCGTTTTGGACGCTTTTTATTAGGTTTAGGAGGACCTGATTTATTAAGAGGCCCTTTGTTAACTAGATGACCGTGATGGCCTTTAGGTTTTCTTGCTGGCTTTTTTGGTTTTCTATTTTTCTTCTTTGGTTTTGGTCTTTTATTAATAATTTTATCAAGATTTGGTTTTTTTTTCTTTACAGGTTTTTTAGGAGGTGAATTAAGTTTACTAATAACCTTATTTGCACTTATTTTAATATCATTTAACTTTGAAGTAATTGGATTTCCTGGACCGAATATATTAGCTAATACTTTTCCCTTTAAATCACGAAATAGCTTAATTAATTTGTTAGGAAGACCTTAATATTAATTTAAATTATTAAATAAATATAGTAAATTAATACTCGGTGCAAAATGTTTTGAACTCATTGCAGTTACAGAAGTCATCATTGTTTCTTTTAAACAATGTCTATATATTGCTGATCTAACTATTTTTATGTTTGGAATACAAGTATCATCTTTTTGAGTAGAACAAAACACATCTGGTATCCATCTACCATTCCAATTTACATCATAAACCCAACAACATTGTGTTTTTCCTCTCATTTGACCATTAGCTATCTTAGGAGGTACCAAATCTAATGTCTCTTCATCTAAAGGTCTTCCCAAACAATCTTTAAGTTGTCCATAATTATATGAGTAATTTATAGCCGAAGATCCAATAGCCTATATAACTTAATAATAAATATTACATTCATATCATTAAGCGTAACTCCGTGTTTATTAGCATTAAAATACTTAGGATCAAGTTTTAAAAACGGTGCCCTTATATATGTATTAAGCATATAGCGAGAGAAGTAAAAAACACTATTATTAGTAAAAGGAATAATCTTTTGAACTTTTAGCAAGTCATTTTCGTTTCTCATCTCATTGAAATATTGTTTATAAAATAGTTTCTTAAAAACATGTAAAATAATTAATTTCTTATCATCTTTTGGGAAGCATAAAACAATACCTTGGTCTATTGTATTGTTTCCATTTATAGCAGGGGTTACAATCTTTTTAGCAAAAATGACTCTGCAATATTTCTTATAATTATCCTTTGATTCTACTTGCTCAACTGCGTCAAGTTTACTCTTAAATAATTTAGTAAAACTTGTAAAATATCTCGAATTATTGCTAGCAATATCAGCAGGTGCAAAGAAAGCTTTATTGTCATAATATAAAATATTATAGAGGTTATAAGTAAAATCTGGTTTGATACTAAATAGATGCTGTTTATATAATTTTAATTTTCCTTGAGTTATTTGGGCTGTTCCTTGAAAATTCTGTATTATACTTTTGCTTGTTAAAGAATTATCGACAATATAAACTTGTACAGGAACATACTAAAGATTTAATATTTAAGATTAATAAAAATTATTACAGCATTTTTTGAAGTTGAGTCAGATTGTATAGTAGATTTAATATTAGTACTAGTTTTTGCTTTAGAAAATAGTTTTTCGTATAAAGCTGAATTTTCTTGATTTTTGACTAAATTAGTTGAATAAGAATTCGTGCTCAGAGATACGAACATGCTATAATTAAAAAGAACAAAAAGTATTGCGACTATTTTAATTATCTTCATTTTAAATAATTATCATTTATTTAATATAATTATATTAGTACAATTAACAATAATTAACATTTTAATAATTAATGAATTAATTCAATTAAAATATGTATATAAAATAATTAATTACTAATTTTTAAATATGTAAGCAAAATTATAAAAAGCCATATTGTAATATTTAATATTTATATATATTTACTAATTATTTTACTTCATAATAATATTAAACGAGCAAATAACATAAAAATGATATATATTATATTAACTTAATTAAGTATAAACTAAGGATCACTCCACCTTCTGATCTACTTCCATTATATCTTTTAACATAGTGGCAAAATTATCATTGCCTCTTTCTAGAAATCTTTCTACTAAATCTTCTTGTATTTTTTTAATAGCATCTAATTTTTCAATATGTTCATTTATGAGAGTCATATTAGTACTTACTAGTTTTGTAGTCCAGGTTAACACTTTGTTTGCGCGTTCTAAGAGATTTATTAGGACTAAGCTTTCATTATGACATTCAGCTTCTGTTTTTTTGTGATGTAATGACCTTTGCTTTAAAGTTTTGAAGTTAAGTAAGCAGTCAGTATGGTGACAATATACAGTGTCCTTTTTTCCTCTTTTAAGGTGGTAAATTTGTTGATGATATCTAAAGTTGCCTAGATCGAAAAAAGCTCTTTCGCAACCTTGAAATTCGCATTTATATGGTCTTTCTCCAGTGTGGCAACGATAATGAATCTAATAAAAGTTTTAAAAATTTAAATTTACCTTTAAATTATTTTTTGAAGTAAACCTCTTGTTGCAGCCTTCGTAAAAGCAAACTATCTTTTTTTTGAATATATGAGACTTAATATGTTTTTTTATCTTTTTTTGAGTGTTGAATTGTTTATTGCAAGAGTTAAATCCGCAGTGATAAGTTTCACCAACTTTTGTGTAAAACTTTTCTTGGTCATCTTTATCTTGGTCTTTTTCGTTGGATTTAGTGGATGACTTAGAGTTATAGGAAATCCCATTGTATTCATTGGAGAATTTCTGATTTTCATCGTCCTCATGAGTTATAATGATGATCTTATTGTGAATCATGTTATGTTAATTTGAAATTACCGTCTACGAAATTTTATCAATATAAAATATTATAAAAATTACCATTTAATACTTAGCCATATAAGTTTTTATAAGAATATATATAAATAATATTATAATTCTGTAATTTATAAGAGCAATTTATAACTAAAGTTTTATATGGGAGCTTTATTTTAATATTATAATTGACTTTTATATTTATTTATTTATTATTTAATTTATATAATATTTATAATAAATGGACTTTGCAACTTGCCGCTATAATAGTAATCACAAAAATATAAAAAAAACGAGACTAATGATGCATGAATTTAACTGTCCTGATAAAAATAACTCTTTAAAATGTTGTATGTACAACCCATCCCACAAATATTTATTTTCAGAAATTAGCAAACATGAGATGACCTGCACTGATAAACCTAAGGATGATCCAATCGATAACGATATAAGAGACTATATAAAAAAGGCTAAACAAAATCAATTAAAAGCAGAAGAAAGCCAAAAAGAGAATAAAAGACCTATTAGGCAAAAGGAGATACCAGGCTTATCTAATAATTCACAGAAGGATAAGAAAAAAACATACAAAGAGCTAGAAAAGCAGTTTTTCGGTGATGATAATGAAAGTAATTTGGAAAATAGTGTCTCAGACTCAATAAGAAATAAAATTGATGAAGTAGATGAGAAATTTAGTAAGGAAGAAGACTTTAATATAAATAGTATGTCGATGATAAGCTCAAAGTTTGATTATGACCCAAATGAGTCCGAATACAAAATAAGAGAAAATAACTTCAATGATTTTTATAATATTAACGAAGTTGAAGTTGATAATGATCAAAATGAATATTCCAATTATTCAGGTAAAAATTGTATACCAATTAACAGGGGAGGATTTTTCCATTATTCAAACAGTAAACCAAGTATATCAAGTTACTATCAAGATGGAATAATAACTGAAGATGATAATGAGTTTATAGCAAATATTAATAAATTTAACTAGCAAAGTAGTTGAGTAGTTGTATAAATTAATGATTCATATTAGACTGATTATGTATATAATTAAATTATTAAGTATAATTTCATATATATTATATTTTTATAATTTAATCATTAACATAATTTGAATTATATTATTTATATATTGCTATTTATGTTTTATTTCTAATAAAATTTATATAAGTAGTTAATATATTTTTTTTTTCATTTTTATATTAATACATATGCTTATTGAGATTCTTTATTAAAACAATTCAATTTATATACTTTTCTTACTAATTATACCCAATTAGCTTAATATAATTTTAATAGTTATTTATTAATTTTTTATTCTTATTTGTTTCAAATATTATTATATAAAAGTAAATTAATATATATTAAGGTTATTAATTTGATTAAAATATTTATTAATTATAATTTCTATATCTCTTTATTAGAAAATCCTAATATTTTTTCACTATAATATTATTATCATTAAGAAATTATATACCATAACTTGCTAAATTGATTTGCATCTATTTTATCTGGTATTTGCTCTATTTGAGTTTGATCAAATTGGTATGATGAATTAGCCATTGTTTGAATTGCTAAACAATATATCATTATTAAATTATATATGTTTATTACCTTTAATACAACGTTCTTTGTTTATTATTCCCTCCTTTTTTAAATCAAATAAATTAAACACGTTTTGGACTTCACTTTCAGTAAATATTCCTGACCTTGCTCCTTGATCCTTTTTTACAGTTAAAAAATCTGCTAATTCTTTTTCAACATCGTCTGGTTGTTTATAAGCTAAAAATGTAGCAAGATCCTATGATTTAAATTACATTAATACCTCAAATAATTCGATTATTCTATGATCTCTAATATAATTATCTGCATCTCTTAATAATTCATTATCCACAAAATTTAAAGACATATTTAAGTTATAAATTTTAAATAATATTTAATATATAAATTTAAAATAATTAAATGATAAATGTTAAATTCTTTATGAATATTATTATTGAATATTATTTTAAATTATTAGCATTTATTTATGTAATAGCTTTAATTTTTGCTATAACTAACTTACACATTACTAAATTATCCTTTTAAAGCAACGATCTTTTTTTGAGCTATCATTTCACAAGTTGAATCTTTTGAAATCTAAAGGTTAATTATATATTAAATATATTTTACTTCATGGAACATTTTTTGCATTAGGTCACCAGCTTGTCCTAGTAAAATTTCTGCGTGAGTTCCGTCTACTTGAGGAGATTTAAGGATATTGTGATCATCAACAGAAGTTGTGTGAATTGTTGATAGAGTTGGATCGTGAGGAAGCACTAAATATTTAAAATTATATTATTTACTGTCAGTTTTTGAAATTTTAGGAGGTTTTTTAAACTTAGCTGCTACTGATGAAGATTGTGAGCTGCTTGAACTGCTTTGGGAGTTGGCTTGCATATCCATTCTTTCACTTTTTGACATACTGCTTGAAGATGAGCTAGAACTTTTAGAATTGCTAATCATACTAGTTTTGCTACTGCTGTCACTTAAGATATTTTCGTTACTACTACTATTTGATGAACTTGAACTACTTGAACTACTTGAATTACTTGAACTACTTGAACTACTTGCTGAAGAACTTTTTGAGCTTGATGACTGTGAACTTGCACTATGACTTTCTCTTAAAGCACTTGCAGCCATATTTGAAGCTTGTTCTGATTTACTACTAGAACTAGAAGACCGCATTGATTGAGCAAGGGTTTTGCTATCGACATGAATACCTGCACTTTTAAGTAAACTTGACATTGATGACATTGATTTTTTAGACATACTTTGAGACTGAATTATACTTTTAGCTGAATTAAATTTACTTGCTGTTATTCCTTGACTTTTTAAAAAGCTTGCAGCTGATTGTGAAGCAGAATGAGCCTCTTTATGAGAACTAGAACTAGCACTAGAATGTTTAACACTAACACCCATACTTTTTACTATTTTTGACATACTTGATGCACGAACTATTCTTCTTGTTTCTGATCTTAAAAATTGTTTTAATGTTTTATTTTTAACTGAATGCATATATTTTCTAGAAAGGAATTGTGAAATGCTTGAAGCCTTTGATGAGGATTTTGACATAGATTTCATAAATGTACTCATACTCATTTTTTTGAAACTTGATAAATGTCTTTTACTCCAGTTAAACATTGCTTTGGCTGCTGATTTATTTGATGACATTTGTTTTGAAAAAGATTTCATACTCATAGATGCATTTATATTCAGACCCATTTTTTTCATCATGGCGTTAAAAGAACTTTGCATAGATCTACTAACTATTCTAAAATGTTGTGAAAGTGATTGACTTAAAATTGTATTTTTCATAAAGCTTGAAATTGAAGATCGAGAACTCATATCAATATGCATAGATTTAAACCATTGTGAAACAGACATATTGCTTGAAATATTAAAGAATTGCCTTAAGCTCATTTTTTTCCATGAAAAGATTCCTCTTGCTAATAATAAATTTGAGATAGATATTTTATTTATTTTTAAAAATTGAGACAATGTCATATTATTGTATGAACTTGAATTAACCACGTTGTTAACAGTGCTTTGGAAATTTGATTGAGATTTCATTGAATTAAATAGACTTAGCATTGCTTGTTGTATATCTGGTACTTGTATATTCTCAGATGCTCCTGGATCTTCTCCTTTTTGTAAAGCGATATCAACTAAATCATGGTAATGGTCATCCCATTCATGTACATATGGATTTTTCTTCTCTTCTGGTTTTTTTCCGATTTTTTTAGGTTTACTTGGGCTATCAGCTAATGGGTGAGAAGGTTTACCCTTTGGAGGACATTTAGCCTTTACTTCGTGATTGTGATTCAAACTTAAAATGTTAGAATGAATAGCTCCTAAAATTTCTTTGGCTAAATCTTTTGGGTTCATTGAACCTAATGCTTTTAATAGATTATCTGGAATTTTCAAACCTTGCTTTGCAAAGTTTTTAAGAAGATTAGGATGATCCTTTATTAAACCTTTTAATTTATCAAGTGCAGCAGGAGTCAATTTGGTACCTTTTGGTACTAGTCCAGTAGGTTTTGGAGGTGGTCCTGGTATAGTTGGTAAAGGTTTATGTACATTCCCAGCTTTTTGTTTTACGGCATGTTTTTTCTTCTTTCTTTCGAACTTCCTCTTTTTCTTTGCATTTTCAGCAGCTATCTTTGCATTTGTAATTAAACATGGAATATAAGTTGGTTTACATTTTTTTAGTTCCTTGTATTGTGGTTTAGTTGGTTTTTTATCATCAGGCTTTTTTGCTTTTTTTGGTGTAGGTTTTTTCTTTGGTGTAGGTTTTGGCTTTGCTGCTGGTTTAGGACTAGGTTTATTACTTGGCTTATGTGCACCGGGTTGGGGATGTCCTGCTTTTCCTCCTTTTGGATTTTTCTTTAGTGCTAGATGTCCTGGTTTCCCTGGTTTCTTAGCCTTTTTTGGTTTTGGACCTGATTTTTTAACTGGTGATTTCTTCGGGCTTTTCTTTGGTGTTTTAAGAATTTTTTCTAAATTGGGTTTCTTCTTCTTTTTAGGGGCTGCTGGATTTGGTTTAGGAACTCCTTGATTTAATTTCGCTGCTAATTTGCTAAGGTTTTGAGCTGTGTGATTTAAACTAGCTGCTAAAGGAGAATTAGCTCCGAAAACATCTTTCATATCTTTTCCTTTTAATTGTCCTAACAATCCCATTAATTTTTTTTGTTGATCTTTAGGTAGATGGGATAATCCTCCATGTTTTTGTAGTTCTTGTGCTACTTTTTCCATACCTCTTTTTGTACAATGTCTTTGAATAGTTGATCTTACTATTTTAATATTTACATCACAATTTTCGGAAGCATTGGAACAAGTTACTTCATTTACTAATCTTCCATTCCAGTTAATATTATATACCCAACAACAACTTTTTCTAAATGATCTTCTTATTTTTGGGGGGATAATATCAATTATATCAGGGTTTAATGGAAATCCAATACAATCTGGCATTTGATCAAAATTGAAGGAAATATTAATAGTTCTAGAATCCAATGTCTATAATTAAATATTAAAAATAAAATATTACATCTTTATCATTATATGACATTCCAAAATGATTGATATTTACATACTTTATGTCAGCTTTGGTCGATAGTTTCTTAAATGTTTCTCTACTTAAAGAATAATAAAATTCTGTCCAAAATAAACCACCCATATTTCTATGAGGAGGGAGTAGTTGAATTTTATAAGGATCTTTCTCATTTACAATAGCATTATGTACTCTTGATTTAAGTAATGATTCAAATTTTTTTTGAATTGATTTTTCTTTTTGATGTGGAAAACATAATACAAGTGCTTGACGTTTTTCTTTTACTCCGTTTATTTGATGTTCCTCAAACTTTTTCCTTAGAAATAGTGTAATGCAATAATCATAAAAGAATTTTTCACCTTCTTCAGTTTTGATTTTTTCAAATTTTGGCATAAATTTTCTTGTAAATTTAACAAAGAAAGATTTAGAAGTAATAAAAAGATCATTAGGACTAAAGACTGCATTATTAAAGATAAAGTAAAAATTTGTATATATGTATGTTGTCGTAGGTGTAACTTCATCTCCTTTAAATAATTGAATTGAATGATTAGTAAGTTGGACATGACCCTTATACTTAGCGTTAAAACTCACATCATGACCATTATCCATTACATAAATATTAACTGGAACCATCTAAAAATATTAAATATAATTTACTGTTTGAGTGTCAGTTTGAGTTCCTAATTGTGTTGTTAAATCTACTTTAGTTGTCTCAGAAGCTGATTTTTTTACGTTTACACCGTTGAGAAATTTCTCATAAAGAATTAAGTTTTCCTTATTTTCTAAAACACTTTTTGAAATGTTATTTGAAGTAACGAAATGGAACATCGATAAGTTCAAAAGAACAAAACATACTGTGAAAATTTTCAAAATCTTCATTTATATTTATTAATTAATTATTGAATATTATGTAAGTAATTATAATGTTATTTTTATATTTTCATTGTTATAGTAAATAATTTATAATATAATTTGACTGTAATAGTAAATATTAAGTAAAATTATAATTGTATAAGAAAAAAGAATGTTTTGATATTTGAGTAATTAATAAGTCTTCTTAATTGAAGTTTTTAGTATATTTATTCTAAATTTTATTTTTAAACTAGCTTTATTAACAAAACAAATAATAATTAATTTAATAAACTGATTATGTTACTAAAACTATTTATATAAAATAAAATAAGAATTAATGGAAAATAGTATAAAAACACTAAACGTCGGTCAACAGGCCTTAATGGGATATTTACCTGCAATTGTAATTCAAAATGTCATCGAAAATAAAATAGATTTCGATAATAAAGGAGATTGGACAAAAGCTCTACCTCAATATTACAATATACACACTGTTTCTTTATTTGCAGATATTTCTGGATTTACCAAACTAGGAGAAGCATTTGCTAAAAAAGGTAGAATTGGGCCAGAATTTTTGGCCTTTTCCTTAAATAGATATATGGAAGAACTAATTAATATAATTGGTAAAAACGGAGGAGATATATTTAAA
>Ga0100381_1003259_pt1 | contig 14159 bp, 14 predicted proteins | sample CryGeymeta201505_FD_80416 | JGI IMG/M metagenome (GOLD analysis project Ga0100381, IMG submission 80416) | Groundwater microbial communities from Crystal Geyser aquifers in Utah, USA - Crystal Geyser metaG 2015-05 | ecosystem: Environmental > Aquatic > Deep subsurface > Groundwater | place: USA...
ACCGCCTCACTACTCCCGCTCACCTAATCCCTTCGAAAGGCCTCAGCTGCTCTCGAACGCCATATCTATCGCAAAAATCAATCCGCAATCAAAAATACTCTCATCAATGCACAAATCCCACCGAGGCTCACCAACCTCGGCCTTGATCTCATCAGATAAGTCAACAGGTAGGCCCAGATTAGACAGTAGAAAGAGAGATCTGAGGATTCTGAAGAGCTGAGGAGGAATATCAAGGAGAAGTAGAGGATTAGCTCTGAATTTTAGGAGAGATTGCAGGCTTCCCAGCAGTCATACGAGCATTGTATGCATATCTTTAAAGGTGGTTCACTGAGGAAAAAATTCAAGCATTTGCTTCCTAATGCCAACAATGCTGAAGATGAGACTGAAGAAGAGGTTGGTCTGACCGAATAGGAAGAAATGGTTCTGGTAAAGCTAAAAACTCTTTTTAGACGATATAGAGTCAGCAACATGTTTCGCGCCCAAGTATACAAAAAACTAGGCAAAAAGTATGTTTAGCGATTGATTGCAAAGGGCATACTTAAGGAGCATATTGGAAAGTAAGAGAGAAGCATTCTCTCGTTGATATGTTGATCCTACTCTTTATTAACAATCTCTTATCGAACAGTTTTTATTAGAAAAAAGGCTTTTGATATTTAGGGGAAAAATCGATTGCGTATTTTAAGGCAATGGAGAGCTAATAAATGAACTTGCTTATCATTGAATGGGAATATGTTATAGTTGGAGCTATAATTGATAAAAATAGACTGATGAGGTCGGAAAAAGAAGTCAAGGTGGCTCCCAGATAATAAAAATTAGTGAAAAAGTTTCAGCAGTATCTCAGCATTCAATCCATCTATCGCCAGCTGGAGCTCATACCTTTCATGAACCGCCATCTCTAGTTCCCACTCCTTGCTCTCAACAAACTTGAACCTTTCAACAAACTCACAGCACCTTAACTGCTATCTCTTGTCGAAAGCACTTCCTTTTTGAATAAGAAAGAACCCGGCATGCGAGTAAAAATCGAATATGAAAATGCGGGTCGATTGTTATTAATCACAGGAATCCAAAAAGAGTTCATTGAAAGCTTTTTGCAACAATTTCTCAATTCAAACAGATACAGTAGAGGTTTCAACCCATTTGCAAAAATTCACCATTGCAATTCCTTTTGGATCTGCATAGAAACAAACAGCGAGTAAACTGCCAACTTTCTAAAGAAATATTTACGCAACTAGAAGAGAAATTTGGATGAAAGCAACAGAAAATCATTGTACAAGGTCGACAAGAGAAGAATTAGAATCATTATTGCAAAGGAAGATCTTTTCACTTTGCTTGTCGATGCTATGACTGAAACCAAGTAAGAATGATTTCGATTCAGAGCGGATAGCTTCCTTGCTAATTTTGTCAGTGGACAGGTGGCTCTAGAGAAGAGGAAAAGTCAATAAATATATTAAGAAAGAGGTCGTCTTATATACAGACCTCTTCCGAATCCTTACTGCAACTCCGGCTACAATTTGAGAAACGAATCACGAGAAGAAGATCTTTCTGATGGTTTCAGTGAATCCACTTCCCTCAACAGCGACCTTTTCGACCCTAATAAGCTAAAAGATATAATTGAAACATCAGATCAAGGTATTCAATCCGAAAATAACATTTCTCTCAAAGCTGAAACTGAACCTTACAGAGTCAACTCGATGAAAAATTCAAGTGATGGATCAGATGCTATTAATCGAGAGAGGAAATCATAGATTTCTGATAATAATTATTCTGTGAAGAAAGGTGAAGAAGACAAGCATGATTAAGAAATTATTAGGACCAGTGAGATCCTCAAATGTTAATCTTAAGAATATGGACTTTAGCTGAATTAGAACAAAAGAGTAAAGGAGCCACCATCAAAAGTGGAGAGTTAAAATCAAGTCCTTGAATTATAGAAAGCAATAATTTAGAAACAAGAAACAACGACTACCGAGCAGTAACCGATAGAAGTGAAAGATCCAAAAACAACATAACAATAACATCCAACAGAGATAAAATAAAAACCTGCAAGTTGGCCATAGCTGGAATAAATCAAATAAACCAAAGAAGAAAACACTCCATCCAAATCAATCATAGAACAATCTTCTTAAAAAGTTGTAAATGAAGTTCAAGTTCAAACAGAAGAACAACTCTACAGTGTAATTCCAATAGGTCTAATGAGAAGATGTCTAACATAATACAAAAATCGAGGACACAGTTAAATGATCTAATTGCCATCCTGGCTTAAAAGTGAAACAGAAATAGAAAGAAATAGGCATCGTTTCTTTTCTTCTTTGTGTCGGCCTAAACTCATCCATAGAAGAAGACCTTTCTGATATCATATTTGTTCGTTACTCGTATGCTCAATTATAATCGCTTTTATTAACCTTGAAAACTAGCTTTTTTATAATTTTCGATTGGATTGGAAGACATGCCTCGTGGCCAGAAAACTGAACCTTTACAGCTACATTCATATAAAATCGATACCTCTCATCTATAATCGAAACTGGAAGAGCTCGAGAGACTCAAAAATTAACTGCAAAAAGCACTTGTTGCCCAAAACAATAGGGAAGCTAAGTAAAGTTAAAAATACCAAGCTCTTGAGCTATAAAACTCAAAGTAAATCTATTTCGAGCTAGACTCCTCAAAGAAAATTTGACTTTCAAACAGAAAATCAAGGAAAATAATTGGAATATCTCCCAACTGGAAGAAAAAGTTAGATAGCTAACAAAATAAAATGATGACTTGAGAAGAGAGAATATACTATCTAGAAAGCAACTAACATATGTTCAAAAATAGAAGGCTTCAATCGAAAAATAATTAGCTGCTGAACTCGTCATACAAGCTAAAAAATCAAAAGCAGCTAGAGGTTCGATCAACTACGCCAACAATTCATCAATACCAAGCGAAAGTGAGATCTCATTGAGTTCATCAAAGTAAGAAGCACTGTCCTCTAATAGTTCTACTGGATCTTCCTCAAAGAAAATCAAAAGACTGAAGAGAAACTCTTCCCTAACTGATCAAAGCAGACTTGCAAGGACTAGTGCATAAGTCAAGGAGAAGTATAGGATATGCAATTAGATATCCGAGAAGGAATAAGACAGCAATTTATCCGCCGAGGATCTATATCTCGAAATGAGTACAAGTTGTCATAATTCAGTTCGGCTACTATACAAACAACTACTAAAAATATAGTTGAAAGCTAGGGACCTACTAAAAGTGCCGATAGTTGATTCCTTCTATAGAGTAGCCCATCCAACACGAAATGACCTCAATAAATTGCTTTCCAACTATCCATTTCAAATCAAATAGCAGCATCGACTTTCCCTTATCCATGAGTACATCGCAAGGGAAGTGAACCGAAAAGGAATGGAGTTGAGTGGTTAGGCGATCATTTAACAAATCGCAGAGGCTGTTGAGGAAATTTAAGGAGGGATATAAATGAGTATGCATTCCGGACAGTCCTCTGCGTATCTCACAGAATCAGATATACTTTCAAACAGCCTTGCCGTGAGTTCTGGTTTTCGAAGGTTTATGAAACCCGCCAATGTTGCAGAAGAAAAAGGATTATCTATGGCGAATAATGGAATCAAGCAAGATGGATATCCTGGGAAGCACAGAGGACAAGAATATGAATGATTATAGGCAAAAAGGATAGTTAATATTCTTAGCGAGGGCACATAGGCAAAGATAGGCTATAGGAAGACTCCTTCAAGCTGCTTTTCTCGCTTTGATTATTTTATTGCTTTTGAGTTGACATGTGTATAATCAGGAAAATCACTGACTGGAAGTCAAGTTGTTTATATTCAAGAAATAGATAGAAAGATGGGTAGTAAGCATGTTAGATGCTGTACTGAGCTTATTTATGAGGCTTTTCTAACCTTAACGTCGATATTTTCTGATTGTAAAAACGCTAGTCAGACTCCAACAAAAGAAGTAAAATCACTCAGGTTAATACAAACATCTAAACAATAATAAAATCAGATTCCCAGGATAAAAAAGGACGTTTTTATCTAATTTAGATTGTTAGATCAATGAAGCGCTGATATTTGTCAAATAGCATTACCTTATATGATATTATTTTCTGAGTGTACAATTAAGATTTCCACTCAGACTTTTTTCCTCATAGCAGATGCCCTGTTGAACCGATAGATGATAATAACCTCAGAGGCTCCTATTTTAAAAGCATATTTCTGTATATATTAAAACTGAACTTGTTCAGGTTAAAATGAGTGGAATCGGCTTCAAAGCGATCTGAAGATTGATATTTATCAAAAAATTCTCGTAACAGATAATAGTGATATATTGAGTTGAGAATATTGATCTTTTCGAGCTTTATAATTAGAATCATAGAATGTCAGATAACCTCTTCAAATTGACATTGAATGCCATCGATTAAGGAAAAATCATGAAGACTCTAGCAGAAGAACATAGAAAGGATATCAATCATCATATTTTTAGAGGTGTCACATTCCAGGCATCTGATGTCATCAAAATGTTCGATAAAGTTCAACAGAAGTTAACTTTATTTTTATTTAGGTATCAGGAGGGGACCAACATTGAGAACTCTCTTAATTGGATCGAACATTAAAAAAAGGCCTTCCATTGTTTCCTTTTGGCCTATGTTTGCACCCATCATCGAAAAATAATCGAAATCGTATATATTGCTTTAAAAAGACAAAATGCTAATGGTAAAGCTTTTCTTGCCTTTTCAACAACAAAAACCCACTGCTTTTACAATACGAAGCTAAAGTCATCCAAAAGAGTCAAGAGAGAGTCAAATGGGCATATTTTGAGGAAAATTTGCTCCACTAGTGCATAAGGTAGTTAGGGATTTATTCAGAAATTCAGACCAACCCAAGTGGACAGAACTCTCAAGAGATATTTTTATAAAGTCCAAAGGATTTCACTTCAAGACCCCCAAGCAATGTAGGTAGCATTGGAACAACCACCTGAATGAGCGCATTTATCGATAGGGCTGGTCAGTTGAATAGGATTTGATTCTTCTTGATTTTGTGGCATAAAAAGGAAGGAGATGGGCCAAGTTGGCTCCTTTGTTGCACCACAAGCGCACATAACATATGATCAAAAACAGGTATCACTCTATGCTGACATATGCCAGAAAAATGATGAAAAACTAACACTAAGCCTATGTATCAGAACTGGAAGTGATCCCATTTATCAGAAAAAAGCTGAGGGAACAATAACCAGGGGAATAACCAATCCAGATGAGAGAAACCTCCGACCTTGTTCAAAATAATTTGGAAGAATAGAGTGCATAAATCCCCTAAAACTAATATCAACAAGAGCCAATCTTGAAAGTATAAGGTCATGAGACAATAATAAGAGTGAAAATTGAAGCAAAAGATAACCATATAAAAACATAAAATTTTCCGATTAACTTTTAAGGAAATGAAGGATGGAGAAGAGGGGCCTAAAATGGTAGGATTTCTGATATGTGGAGCTATCCTTTCTACCCACAACAGCTATGGTATTTCAACATGCCACCTCCTATCTATTCCAGCTTTCCTCCTTGCTCACCCTTCTGATATCAATGTTTTCACCATCATTTGTTCCTATGAAAATTTCCTTTAGAACAATTCTTTTTCTGATTGATGCTTGAATATTTGATAGGAGTGTTGCGAAATGATGATTTAAAATAAAATTATTATGCACTATTCGTTCCACTCAACACCCACATGCACTTTCAAAGGCAGATCACAGAGTACTTACTATGAAACATAGCTATCACACGCTCTAATCAAAAAGGTTCCGTCCCTGGACCTGCAGACTATAATGTCAAAAAGCCACTCCCGCAAAGTGCAACCATAGCCAACACCAGTCAAGTTCGCAATTTGTACAAAAAAATTGAGCAAAACCCAGGGCCAGGCGCATATGAATCTAAATCCTATGTCACAGTACTTTGTCCCTCATTCAGGAAGGAATCAAAAGATCAATTAGTCTGCGCTTCATCGACCATGGTAAAAATACCCCCGGGCCTCAAGACTATCAAGTCTAGGGAAGTAAATTACTCGCAAAATCTCCTGCTTTTTCTCTTGGTAAAAAAAGCAAATCAGTTTTCCAAATTGATATTGATAACAACTCATTCAAGCCAGGCCCAACTACTTATAACAAAGATTCTCGTATTCGCTCTAATAGTGGAGTCTTCATTGGTACATCCCATCGAAAAGATCTTACCGAGACAGAAAAAACACCAGGGCCCAACTATTACATGACAGCATCTGCAGCAGATTTCTCATCTCATAACAACCCTCAAGCTAGAATTGGTTCCTAATTGAGAAAAACAGACTTCAACAGAACATAAACAACTCCAGGACCTGCAGCTTACAACAAAGCTACCTTTGTTGAGTAAAACTCTAGCAAAAAAAAAGGATATTCCTGCAGGAAAAAAGTGGAAGATCTGGTGGCACTAGAACTATCAAGAAACCCTGGACCTGGGCAATATGAATCCCATCTTAAAAACAAAAATAAAGCACCAAGGTGTGCAACTACACAAACAAAAAGGCGCACCTTTATGGATGATGCCACAACCTTCAAGAAAAGCTACCCAGGACCAGGATATCATTAACCTGGATTTTCTAGTACGAAATATCGTTGTGCTTCTGCTAGCTCTTTTAGAAAATCTGTCAGACAACCTCTTGATTAAAATTAGAAAACTCCAGGACCTGCTGAATATGAAAGTAACAAAATCAAGCTTCTGAACTCTTCGCCTTCCTATTCCTCAACAAAAAATGTCAAAAAAAATGAATTCCTTGGGATCAATCCTGAGACCGCTGCTCCTGGACAATATGATCCCAAAATTACACTTGTCAAGCCTAGATCATCTATTTCTGAAATACCGAAATAAAAAAGGCCTGACTATGAAAAACATCGCCAAACTCCCGGTCCGGGTTTCTATAATTTGAGAGGAAAAGAATAAGGTCCGACATGGAGGTATTTTTCATTTTATTTTTAGATTTTCAACAGAAAAGAGGCAATCTTTCACTGATCAGAAGAACGAAGTCAAGAATCGAACTCACTATGAACTAGCCTCTAAAGTTATCGACCCTCCGCCATATATGAATGTGACATCAAAGGTACAATTCCAACGAACTGGCCTCACCTCAGCTTGATATGCCTCTATTTAATAACTATCTTCAATTATCAAAACATCTTTGTCAAGAAATGCATGATAAACAAACTAAAAGAAATTAACATTTGAAGATGATAAGTGGTCATAGATAAACAGATTTTCTTTCGACGTACATGTTGTCTTTTGCTTCGAACTCAATTCCTCCTACTTTCTCCTAATCGCCTCCGAACACTTTCTTGACTCTTAGAGTAAAGCGAGGACCTATCTCCTGCATGTTGACACCTTCATAACCTTCTTGAAAGATGTAACGATGATGTCTGAAGAAAATGAAGTCACGCTGATTGTGAAAGGTAACCACTCTTCTTCCTCTGAATTATGGCTGCTGTGGGAAGAGCGATGCTAGCAGCCTACCAATTTTTACTCCGACCTTTGAGTCAAAATTATTGAGAATCAGCTCAGGGACATGTTCAGTGGCAACAGCATGATGCTTAATTTGTTTCTGGAATTCAACACTTGTGATCTTGAACACTGCCAACATCCCCTGAAGATGTCTCACTAAAAGTTACCAACCCTGAGAAAATCTAAGGACCATGACATGTGTGAACCCAAGAGTTTTGGCATAGTTGTAAACTTCTTCCAATTTCATGTTTCTTCTCGGATAATAGGCCACATTATGGAAAACCATCATTATTTCTCTTAGAAAATCGTAAATTTTGACTGGAGGCTTGAGCTGAGTGGTGATAAGGATTTTCACAGGTCCATCATTTTCGAGAATGCTATTGAATTCATCACAAATTGCTTCGTCATATTCATCTGCGAACTCCTCTCCAGCTTCTTGTTTGTCTTCAATGGTGATAGGTAGTTGCCTTTGATCAGCTGGTAATTTTTTCCTTTCCTTTCTTTCCTTCATTTGTAGTTGAGCCTTGATAGCTCTACGTTTATAGTTGACCTCAACTCTTTTCTGCTTATTGCGGATCTAACTTGGCATACGCTTGAAGGCAGTTTTGAACTCTTAGGTAGTCTTTGGTTTAGGATGAACAACTTTCTTTTTCTCTTTTCCTTTTTACTCTTTATGAGTAGGTTTTGCCTTTTTACCCATTGTTGTTATTAGATGAGATTATATAGCATTCGAACGGGACATAATAATAAAATGGAGCAGACATATAGCACTCGAGAAATAATTTGGGCAAAGGTTAAAGGGTATCCATGGTGGCCAGCTAAAGTATTAAGTTAACAAAATAGATCGTCAAACTTCCAGGTCCAGATGCACAGGTCTTCAAAGTATAATTCATCGCCGAAGACACTCAGTATCTCATCCTAACCTAGTGCCTTCCTCAATCCAAAAGACGTCAAAAAATATGAAGAGTATTACGATTAGTACAGCAAAAAAAAAATGAGAGGCCTGGCACCTGCCATCCAAACCGCTGATTAGCTGCATAGGAAAAGATTGGAAACTCTTCAGAAAACTGCTCCTCAATCTCAAGTTGGCCAGGAAAAGAAAGGGAAAAATAAAGCCTCACCAAAAAAGAAGATCATCAAGAGACCATATAGAAAACGTCAAGAAGAAAGCCATCAATCTGAATCCGAAGAAGAAAGCGAAGGATCAAGCAGTCCTGATGAGTAAAGATAGAAGAAAATATAACTATCAAAAAAAGAAGAATCTGAGATGCATTCTGAATAGAATGAAGAAGAAGAGCCATTTTTGAATGAAAGTGAAGAAAGGGTCGATAGAAATAAAGTAGAGGCTTTTGAAGAAAGACTAATGAAAATTGCCTAAAAAGCTAAAGAAGATAGTTATTCATTCTGTAAAACTGACTTTCAAGGCTTGGATACTTTAACAGGTGAATAACTCTTGGCGGGCAAAATTACTAACCTGCTAGCTTTTATTGTGAGCCAGTTGCGTTCGGGATAGACCGTTGTAGGTAGATAAAATCTTTCATGGTTATAGCATATGCGATAGAAACTCAAGCAGAAAATAATATAGCACCTATATGACAGCAGTTACTATGATCAGTACATTCGTCTCATCCAGAAGAATAAAAAAAGTAGAAATTAATATGAAGGTCGATTATCGAGTCATCTGAGGAGTCAACATCATCTCAAGAAGGAACTGTCTGCTATTTTTGCAAATCGACTTGTTGCAGAAATCAATAATGGAACAATTTCTCGCTACAAATAGCTTCTTGAAGACATAAAAGTATAACTTTTATTATATAGGAACGAAAAGTCGATCTTTCTAGTGTCACCAACAAGGCAGCAGTGGATCGGTCCATTGAAACACTTATTCCTAAATACATGTGATCTCCACTACTTTATAGCTATCAGTCTTCAAATGAGTAAATTTCATACTTCAAAGAAGGTAATAATCATTGTGACTGACGGGTGAGGTCCAACTCTTATACTCCTCTTTGTGAATTGCAATTGTAGACTCTGATTTTTCCTTTTCCTGTTGAATCCATCTTGAGAATGCTCTCTCCATGTTCTTCTTCTCCCATTTCGAGGGAAGTACCTTTAGGCGCACTAATGACTATCATACTCTTTGAGGTTTCCCCTTGAGTCATAGTCTTGTAAATATTGAGCATATCTTCATGGGTGATGTAGTGATATTCACGCATTTGCTCGTTCTCCAAGAAATCTTTTCTGATATCCCCGTTTAATTTTTGAATGCTCTCATCTAGACGCTTTTATTCTTCTGTCATTTCTTCCATTCGCTTTCTCATTTAAGCTATTTACCTTTCGACTTCAGGATCCTCGTTTCCACCAATCCATCTGATCGTGTTTTTTTGTATTTTTTCGACATAGTTGATACCTTCGAGAACATTTGTGATATCATAAATTCTCCTTTTTTGTACCTTTAGTTGTTAGACCGCAACATTAAGATCAATAGTCGCATTGTCACTACTCTTGATGAGATCGATAAACTTTTTAGTCAAGACAGAAAGTGAGTTATCTTGTCGACCTCTGACTCCTTCTTTAGGTTCCTTGCTGTTCCCACTGACATCTTCTTCCTCTTCTTCTTAATTAGGTTGCTCTTCTTCTACTTTAGTGTTGGTTTTCTTTGGAGGGCGCTTTCCCATATGCTAATATTATAACATATCACTCAAAACTGCTTTTTAGCGCACCATTTGTATAAAAATTTTTACTTCGAATCATCATAGTAAAATAAACCAACAATTTTCTAATCATTCAAAAGAACTGAGATCTGAAGTAGTTTCTCTAACCTATTATCAATGAAAGAACCAGATTGTTATATTATATCAGATGGGTTCTTTCTGTAGCAAAAAAGGGGAGTCGATCAATAAACCACGAGAAAAATCTGTCTAAAAGGAGGTCCCATAAAAAATAATCATCAGAAAGAGATAGACCAAATATAGAAAACATTCCAACAAAGGTTCAAATAAACTTCTCATGAAAAAAATGTCAGATAGTAAAATAAAAGCAATTGAGAAATCACCAGTCGTCCATAAATTTATCCACAGTCAAGAGTGGATTCTCAGTAGTTGAATATCGACAATAGGTAACAATGTACTCGAACACCTCGGTATCCTCAATGCCCTGACACAAATAGAAGTGAGTCCTGCTCTCTCGCTACATTTCATGCTCACACCCAAGCAAGCCCATCTCATCAATCAACAGTATTCATCCTAAAAATAATAAGAATCTGAACATTCAGGTCCACAAAACAATTCAGCAGTTTTGTACCTCGATCTATTCCGCATTAGTTTTTAGAATTTGCAAAAAGTAAAAATAAAAAGTCAACCTTATGATCATCAAGATGCCATAACTTCCCTTGAAGCTATTTGTCACCTTAAAGCTCCTTTCCTTACATAGTTGGCAGCAGGTACTTTGTAAATAAAATAGATGGTCATCCTATCACAAATGCTAGATTTCTTCGTAGGTGTCACTGGCCTTGCCTCAAGAATTTATCTATTCGAGATAACGCCATAATCAACAGTCGTTAGTTAGGAAATTGTATAATAACTCTAAGCAACAGCTGTCATCTGTAAGGTCTAGATATATCCGGAATATACTCCTAACAATGGACCTAAATAAGTTGGATCTTAAAACTTGGTTTCATCGATGCCTCATCATTTTACTTTGATTATTAGTAGTAAGGACTTAGATGTTTGACCCGCATAGGTACACTATTATCTAAAAATAGATGGCTTTTTCCAGAAAAATAAAGTTAGAAAAGATCATTTGAAGATGATCCGTAACAAATTCAATAACTCATATTTCGAAAATCCTCTGATCATTTGGTGAAATCTTGTCTTATTTTTTTGTCACACTATTAAAATTAAACATATTTGAGATCGAGAGATGGATAGTAACGAGCAAGCTCTTCTTTTTGACCAAAACATCACGAGACAACTCCAAAAAAACAAGGCTTTACAATCAATCAGAAAGACCATTCTGTTGAATTGTCTTAAATTTGATCGAGCATAGTTGACCTCTTCATAGCTGAAATGTTTGAACTAGTAGACCCAGCTCATAAAAAAATACCTATAAAACATCATAAAATGACTACCAACATGATCGTCCATAATTTGGCACTATTAAAGCTATTCATGGTGGGTATCAGGGTGGAAATAAGTGTAGCAGTGTGTGAAATTATAAGGTCTGACTGTATAATATCAAACTATGGAATCTTAAGAACAGCCAGAGGCTCATTCCTAACGATCGGCCCAACCACAATTGATTCAAGGAGTCACTAACTTCCTCGATGAAGAAGACTCCTTCAATATTTAGCTCTAAGAAAAGCAGAGCTCCAACTAGTATCGACTCTTGATTGGAACTATTTGGGCTGACGTCTGCAGCAATAGAAAGCTCCTCTCTCGTCAAAGCAGAATTACTCTCTTTCTTGTCTTGATTATTTTGGTGCTTAGAGTGCTCCCTTCACCTCTGATTGTCAGTACTGTTGCCAACGACCCTCTTAATCTTGATCATTAACCTTGCCTGGAGTCAGCATAATAATGTAGCTCTGTTGGCGAAGGTTTCGAGACAATAGTAATCAAAAAGATCAATCCTTTACAACGCTAGCTTAAATACTTCGTTAGACTCAACTCCAAGAAAGCCGCTTAAATGACTCAATTTTACTAACCTGGTCAAATCGATCTCTTTGATGAGATAACCTGGGTGGAAATATATGCAGTAAGAAACAACTTGATATATGGCGAGGTAATATACTAAAAAGATGGAGCAGATATTTATTAAATTATGTTTGATGGTTAGCCTCTCATTTTCCTTGGTGAGGTTCATAACCTCGATGAGCAAAGCTATCTGGTTAAGATCTACAAAGTTGTAAAGAGCATTAATCAACCAAAACCGAGACAGCTACAAACTAGTGTGAAAGAATCAGATTTTTAGGGAGCATAAAATTTGGATAATACTACTGAAGTAAATAGACCATTTTATAACGGTTCGGAAGCTGAGCAAACAAATTCTAATTCAACTATAATGCCAAATGGAACTATTGATATTCCAGTCATTCCAGCCAACAATTCCTGGTCTCAAGGTAACACCACAATAAACTAATCCTCCACCAATGGAAGTATCATTAATGACTTGAGTAATTCTACGATAAATGACACAAATGGTACCAACAATAGCACATCAAATGGAACAATACCTCCTATTGTCATCGACCCTTAAAACACAACAGATGTTCCAGACAAACCGACCAACTAGACAAAACCTGAATAAAATATTACAATTGAAATATCAGTGCCTCTTACTGTAGAAATGGTTCGCTATTCATAATTCTATACAGTTGCAGAACTGGCAATCAGATATGTCACTTTTCTATTTGTACTCTACGTCCGCAGTTAAACCTCTAGTAGTCCCTTCATCTTCCACATCATCCTCATACTAGTCTCCAATCCTATCATGTTCATCGAAATTGCCTTCCCCAATGCAGTCAGCAACGCTCTTTCCAACATCTTCGGATCGACTTATACTGCCTATCTCGCCGTTTTTCTCTATTACACACATAGAAGGTTAAAAAATCATACAGCTGAGATGTTTTTCAGATCAGCCAAAGCTTTACTTTTTGTGGGATTGTGGATCGCCAGTATACTCAGACAATTGCATTTGGTAAATCAGACGAAAATCGAGCTTATCCAGTACATCTTAATGGGGTTGGTTTTGTTGCCTCTTGTTCACTATCTTTGGAAATTATTTGTCTTCAAAATAAACTCGATTCTTCATCGGAACATGTTGTTCATTTCTTTGACTGTTTATTATGTTCTTTTTTTGTTTTTCTCAGGATACATTGTCAACTATGGATGGAAAAAGATCAGCTTTTATCTGATTGTTCAAACCTACGGCATTGAACTTTGTTATCTGACTTCAAATTACGAACAGAATAAAAAAGGATCAGAAAATATCCTTCCAGCTAATATTTCAGCCCCCTTAGAAAGCTAATAAATGGCTGATCGAAAATAAAGTTAGGAAGTTTTGAGCTCACCATAAAATAAACCCGATTCTGAGAATCACTCACTCCCCTATGTGTCTGTAGAGAGCTGATGAATGATATTATGACTATAATATGTTCGATACAATAAAAAATACTCATAGCAAAGCTTTCCCTGAACCCAACCATATGCGTAGGGTTCCTAAGTTGCTTCATCCTAATAAGGAGGCCTTGCCAACCAAACATCTCACCATTAGCTTCAAGCATTAAAGATAAATGCCGGAGGAACACACTGAAAGGAAGACACCAGCTTCGGCACAGAAAGCAGGTCAGACTTTTATGAGGACTTTTTTTACACAATAAAAAAATATGAACCGCACCTATCACAGTATTTCACTTAAGCGAAAAACCAATAAATATATGGCTCATAAATTGGCATTTTTAGAATTGATAGACACTTCTGGAGATCAATAGCCAAAGAGCGATGTTATGAGAGCGACTGGTCATTTCAAAAAGGCAAAAGAACACCATATATACTTGACAGACCTTGGCACTTTGCCTAAACCGTGTAAAATATCAAAAAATAAAAATAATTATCAGGGGGCAAATGATGTCAGGGATAATATGCAAAGGGTCGACTTA
>Ga0100381_1003278_pt1 | contig 14109 bp, 11 predicted proteins | sample CryGeymeta201505_FD_80416 | JGI IMG/M metagenome (GOLD analysis project Ga0100381, IMG submission 80416) | Groundwater microbial communities from Crystal Geyser aquifers in Utah, USA - Crystal Geyser metaG 2015-05 | ecosystem: Environmental > Aquatic > Deep subsurface > Groundwater | place: USA...
AAATTAAAAAGACTGTCAATTGTGACAGTCTTTTTTTTAAAACACTTCAATATTCTTAAAAAGAAAAGAGTCAAAAGCAATACTTTTGACTCTAAACCAACTATTAAAAACTAACTAACAAATACCTAAAATACGGTTGTAATGTACTTATAGTTATATTTTCTTCGTGCATTCCAGCTACTTCTTTTATATTGAAACAGTTCTGGTGAGCTACTTTTCTTGTATTCTTTGATTTTGATTGCTGATGTATTCATTTTGATTTTTTTAAAATTTTAATTCCATAATAGGACGTTTTAATTTCAAATACGTTACATCATCAAAAATTGTTTAACATCGTTTTAAGAATAATACAAATGCTATATTTAACTTAAAACCTCACTTTTAAACACAAAAAAGTCCAGCAAATTGCTAGACTTGTATGTATTGTTTATTTGAAATTTACTATTGATTTCCTAAAATGATAGGCAATCCATCTTTTCCAGAGCCAATAACAATTACTTTACTATTCTCAGAACCCGCCAATTTTAAAGTAGCTTCAATTCCTTTTTCTTGCAGAATTTTATCAGTTAATGAAGCACTTAAAATTTGATTTGCTTTTGCTTTTCCTTCGGCATCGATTTGTTGTCTTTCTGCTTCTTTTTTCGCTTTTGCCAATCTAAACTCATATTCTAAAGATTCTTGCTCTTGTTTCAATTTGGTTTCAATAGCAGTTTTGATGGTAGTGGGCAATTTTACATCTTCAACCAAAACTCTTTTTACTAATAAATATTGACTTTTCAAAATACTTTGAACTTCGTCCAAGATTTCTTGTTCAATAACATCTCTTTTGCTTGAGTACAATTGTTCAGGTGTGTAACGCCCTACAACACTTCTTGCTGCAGCATTGATTGCCGGATCCAATAATTCTCTTTCGTATTCCTCGCCTTTGGTTTTGATTAACAATCCCAAGTTTTTGAATTCAGGTTCATACCAAATTGTGCCACTTACTTTTACTTCCAATCCATTAATTGACAATACGCTCATTTCGTTTGAAACTGATTGTTGACGCACTTTTCTTACAATCATTCTATTCCAAGGAGCCACAATATGAAAACCTTCTCCATAAGTTCTTTCGGTATTGATACCACCTGAAAATTGCTCAAAAATCACACCACCTTCACCTGGTCCGATGGTTACGGTTGATTTTGAAAATGCTATGATTGCAACTATAGCAGCTACTATAATAAGAATCCCTCCTTTGGGGAAATTAAAATCAAATTGATTATTCGCCATTTTTTGTATTTTTTTATATCTTCAAATTTACAACTTATAATTTTTAAACACAAAATCAATATTTAAAATCTTAGTATTAAAAAGTTAATGATTCCCTAAATGTTGAAAGATTTAATTTTTTTTAAATATTAAATCTTTCCAATATATTTTCTAGTGAACCATTCAACACTTAAAAATGCGATGATTAAAAATAAAATCCATTTCCAATCGACCAAACTTTGTTGTCTTTTGGTTGATTTTTGAACAGTATAAAAAGATTGGTTTTCAAGCAATTCATCAATTAAATTTTCAAATTGATTCGCAAAAAAAACTTTTCCTCCAGAATTTGAAGCCAATTTCATCAATTTTTTAACATTTGCCCTATTAAATTGTTCTTCAATTTTAAAATCAGTCACTACAAATCGTCCATTTTTATAAATATTCTGACCTAAAACCGCTACTTGATACTCATATTTTCCTGGACTCAAATTTTCAATTGCAGCCTGATAAGCATTGTTTTCTAATGAAAATGGAAACTTTATAATTTTATTCGTAATGGTATTTTTAATGGAAATTTCTAAGGAAGCTCTTGGATCAAACTTATAATTACTATCAGCATAAAACGCTGAAATATTAATTGTTGAGTTTGCAGGAAACAAACTTTCAGCATTCACTTCCAATCGATTTCTTCTTTTATTAGATGCCAAATAAGCAACTAAATTACCAATAAAAGCATCAAAATCTTCAAAAGAATTGTTGTTTAAAAAACTTGCTGAGCGCCATTTCCAAATTCCTTCGCCAAAGAGCGTTGCAAATTTATAATTGTCAGTATTGAAAGTCGCCAACAAAGGACTTGATGTTCGAATTCCGTTGATGTTTTGAAATAGTAAAATCTGATGTTCTTTTTCAATAGTAATTTCTCCAAAGAAATCTTTTAAAGCTGAAAAATCATCAAAACCAATATTATTTTGCTGAAACATCATGAACGCTTCATTGCTTTTAGCACCATAATTTTCAGTCTGATTGATGGCTCTTTTTCTAAAACCTAATTGCAGAGTATTCACAAAATTCCAGTCAGTTTTCACACCAGAAATAAATAAAAATGGAATGTTGCTATTGTTTATTTCTATCAGTATTTGTTTAAATTCAGTGGTTACTTGATACAAAATAACCAATTGAAAGTCATTAATTTTATTTTTAAAATCATTTATTAAAGAAATCGTTGCTGTACGTTGCTTGTTGCTTTCTATTGATTTCTTTAAAACCCCCAAATCAGGATGTAAAATTGAGGATAAAATAAGCACTTTTGTTTGCTCGTCAATAACATCAACAGAAAACGTTTTTGTGTTATTTTTAGTATTTTTTTCATTTTTGATTTTTTGAATGTTTGCCTCATAAAAATTCACTCCCAACGAGTTTGAATTGATATTTGTTAAAATAGTTTTCGTATTTTTTTGTGGTGAAAAACTTACATTTTCCCTGAAAATTGTTTCGCCCTCTGAGGTAATTTTAAATTCGGTGGTGACGTTTTCTTTACCTTCATAATTCAACAATACTTCTACAGGGAATTGATTGTTGAGAAAACTATATTTATTGACATTCAATTGATCAATTTTAACATCAGAATATTGAGTTGTATCACCCACAATAATTGGATAAATCGGTTGTTTTGAATTTATAAATTCATAATCAGTACCAATTGTTTGATTTCCATCTGTTATGATAATTACTGGTGCAATCTTATCAATATTCAGTTTATTTGCCTCAGAAATAGCATTATAAATATTGCTTTCGTTGTCCTGAAAAGTAAGACTGTCCAAAACATCCAAACCTTTACCGAACTGAAATTGATTTTGTGAAAATTTCTTATTAATATTTACATTTGAATTGAATTCAGCTACCAAATCTGAAACATTCTTACTTTCTTTAAAAAAATCAATTGACATGGAGTTGTCTATTAATATTGAAAGAATTGGTTTTTCATTCGTGTAAACTTTGTTTTCAATGGTTGGATTTATGAATAAAATCAATATTAAAAACACACTTAAAGCCCTCAAAATCAATAAAAAAATAGTGATTTTATGCGATTTTTTCTCTCTAAAATAATACTGAAAATAAGCTATTGAAAAACTCAATAGCAACGCCAATATCATGTAAAAAATTACAATGTTTTGCAATGGATATATTTTACTGGAAAGATATAAATATCATCGTTAAAAGAGAAGCCTACAACAGGAATTGTTGCAGGCTTTTATGATATGAACTAAAATAATTTTCATTAAGACATTCCTCCGTCAACAGAAAGCGTTTGCCCTGTGATGTATGCACTCATGTTTGATGCCAAGAAAACACAAGCATTTGCAATGTCTTCTGGCTTTCCTCCTCTTTTTAAAGGAATAGCATCTCGCCAACCTTGCACTACTTTTTCATCTAATTTATCAGTCATTTCAGTTTCTATAAAACCAGGAGCAATCACATTGCTTCGCACATTTCTTGAACCCAATTCTAAAGCTACAGATTTTGAAAAACCAATAATTCCAGCTTTTGAAGCTGCATAATTTGCTTGACCCGCATTTCCTTTTAATCCAACCACAGAGCTCATATTGATAATTGAGCCATTTCTCTGTTTCATCATAGGACGAATCACAGCTTTGGTCAAATTGAAAACTGATTTCAAATTCACTTGAATCACTGTATCAAAATCCTCCTCAGAAATTCGCATTAACAAATTGTCTTTGGTAATTCCTGCATTGTTTACCAAAATATCAATAGTACCAAATTCTTCTAACACATTTTTCACCAATTCTTGAGCAGCATCAAAATTTGCAGCATTTGATTGATATCCTTTCGCTAAAATTCCAAATGATTTCAATTCATTTTCCAAGGCGGTTGCTGCCTCTGTTGAAGCACTAAACGTAAAAGCAACATTGGCACCTTGTTTTGCAAATTCAATCGCAATTCCTCTTCCAATTCCTCTTGTAGCCCCTGTGATAATTGCTGTTTTATTTTCTAAAAGTTTCATTTTATCCTTATTTAAAAATTCAAAGATAGTTTTTTTTAGGAAAAAAAATTTTATAAACATAATTTAATTACATTTATAAAATCTAAACTATTACGCTATGAATCAATAAAATAGTTTTCAAACCCAACTAATCAAAATTTTTTATTATGAAAAAAAACTTTACACTATTACTGTTATTTACAACAATTGTGACGTTTTCACAATCGATTAATTACAAAATTGCTTCCTCTGAAAAAGGAAGCAATTATTATGAAATCGTCGCTAAAAAACGTGCTGAAATCAAAAAATTATATGCTAAAAAAGTCGTTTCAAAATCGGACATCAAAGCAATGAAACATTTTGAAAGATGGTCTTATTACTGGAAAGATCGTGTAAATGCTAATGGGTCTTTTCCATCAGCATTAGAGGGCTGGAAAAATGCAGGATTGCTTGGAGGAAAATCAGTATTGAATCAAAATCAATCAAAATTATCTCAAGAAAATTGGACAAATATCGGTCCTCAATCCAATCCTGATGCGAATGGCTATCCAAATCCACCAAAATTAGGAAGATTGAATGCTTTTTGGAGATATGTGGATGCTGGAAATGCCAATAATAATGTGTTAATTGTAGGTGCTCCAACTGGAGGAATCTGGAAATCAACAGACAATGGCGCAAATTGGTTTCCAAAATTTGACACTTTTGCTGGAATTGGAATTACAGATATCAAAGGCTCATCAACTTCAACTTCCAATCAAGGCGTTTTATATGCAACAACTGGTGATTATGATGCGCAAGAAGTTTTGAATTCTATTGGAGTTTATAAATCAACTGATATGGGAGAAACTTGGATTGCAACAGGATTAAATTTACATTTAACTGACGGAAAATTATTGGGGCATTTGGTAGTGATTGATGACAATACAGTGGTTGCAGCAACTGCCAATGATATTATGAGAACTATTGATGGAGGAACTACTTGGACCTCCGTTTTTACTCCAGGAGGTGAAGATGTAAACTTTGGAAGAATGGCTTCTTATGGTACCACTATTGTAGCGACAGATGCTTATGAAGGAGTTTATTTTTCAACTGATAACGGACTCAATTGGACTGAATTGATTGCTCCAAACGAATCAGGTAAATATGCAGTAACATCGGATGAAAATGGAAACTTTTTTATTCAAGACAAAACAGGTCAAATAAAAGCTTTGAGTTTCGTGGGTGCTGGTTCAGCTACAAATGTTGGTATAAAACCTGCTGATTATGACCCTCAAGGTGGATTTAATCAAGTTTTGATAAAAAGAAATAGTTTATTTTTAGGAGGTTCAGTGGATGTAAATTCAAGTAATAACAACGGAGCAAGTTGGTACAAATCTTTAAATGGATACAAATCAAGTCCTAATGACCCAGGAGTTTATGTACATTCTGATCATCACCAAGCAGGATATTTAGATGCGGGCTTGTCTTTTTGGAGTGCAAACGATGGAGGGTTGTATTTTATGAATTACGCAAATTCAACAGATCAATCCCCAACAACAATTTACAAATCAAATGGTGTTATTGTTACTCAAATCTATTCAATTTCGATCAACCCATCTTCTGGAAATAATGATGATTTCATGATGGCAAATCAAGATAATGACGGTTTTAGTAAAGAAAACGGCACTTGGATCAGTGTTTCTGCTGGTGATGGAGTTTGCTCAGCTATTGATTACTCAAATCCTGGAATTCGTTATTTAGGTGGTACTAAAGGTTCTTTGACACGGTCTGACAACACTGGTTATTTTGGAAATTATCAAGGAAATCCAATTCCAAAACCAGCTGATGGTGAATTTGTTTGGCCATTTAGTTTGCATACCACAATTTCTACAATAGCTTTTGGAGGTTTTGATGATATGTATAAATCTACGAATATCTCAACAACCATTAATGAAAACCCAAATGAAATTTGGACAAAACTGAATGCTGGTGTTGGAAGTCCAATTTCATTTGACAATCAAGGGGATTATATTGCAGTAGTTGGCACAAATGGAATTACTCGTTCTATCAATGGAGGAAATTCTTGGACTGCCATGGCACAGCCTGCTGATCAGGAAATAAATTCATTTTCAATTGATGCTGCAAGTAGTTCTGGGAATACCATTTATGCAACTGTAAAAGCTTATAATGTAAATAACAAAGTTTTCAGATCTACTAATGGTGGTGCAACTTGGACAAATATCTCAGGAGATTTGCCAAATATTTTGATGAAAAAAATCCTTTTTAAACAAAATCAAACGAGTGAATATATATTTGTGGCTACAGAATTGGGAGTTTATTTCAGTGGTAATGGTGGAACTAATTGGAGTAAATTAGGTGCAAATCTGCCAAATGTAATTGTAAACGATTTGAAAATAAATTATCTAAATGATAAATTATACATCGGAACTTTTGGGAGAGGCATGTGGGAAATTAGCATTGCCAATTCAACTTTAGGAACTGAAGAAGTGAGTTTTGACAATAAACCAGTTGTTTTTCCAAATCCTGTGAATGACAATCATTTAAATATTCGTATGTCTTCAATAACTTCTCCAGTAGATTACATGATTTATAATGTTGTTGGTGGGTTTATTTCTAAAGGAAAATTGAAACAAAAAGATACCAAAATTTCTCTAGAAAATATCTCAAAAGGAATGTATATCCTTAAAATGAATCAGGGAAACAAAGTGTTTACTCATAAATTCTTTGTTCAGTAAATGAGATTATTAAAATCAACAGGAACACTAGTAGGAATTACTTTTGTATTGCTCTCTTGTAGTAGTTCAAAAGTAATCTCTACAGAAAAAATTGAAGTAACTCCTGGAGTTTCCAATTCAGAATTGTATTACAGATTTGTAATAGAAGTTAAAACAAGGAAAGAAACTAATTTTAAGTCAATTTCTCTTTATTCAGAGGAAATTAAAACGTTTTCAGTTACTGACGTTCTTACTAATTTGCAGAGTGATTCAAAGAAATCATATACCAAAGGAATTTATCGTTTGCAATTTGAACTTACCAAAGAAAAAGTGAATGAAACTAAAAAAGATATTTTGAAATTGAGTATTAAACAACAAGAAAAAACAATTTTATTAACTTTAAAAATTGACAAATTCAAAACAGTCAAACTCAGATAAAAAAACATTAAAATAAAAAAACCGTTGAATTTTTTTTCAACGGTTTTTTATGTAAATAATAAAAACTATTATCTTATTTTAAAACACTTGCAACCATTACTCCAATTTTAGCTGGAGAACTCACTACATGAATTCCGTTTTCAGCTAATATTTTCATTTTTGCTTGTGCTGTGTCATCAGCACCACCAACAATTGCGCCTGCATGACCCATAGTTCTCCCAGCAGGAGCTGTTTGACCTGCAATAAAACCAACCACAGGTTTTCTATTTCCATCAGCTTTGATCCATTGTGCAGCTTCAGCTTCAAGATTTCCACCAATTTCACCAATCATTACAATAGCATGAGTTTCATCGTCATTCATCAACATTTCAACAGCTTCTTTAGTAGTTGTTCCAATAATTGGGTCTCCTCCTATTCCAATAGCAGTAGAAATTCCAAAACCTTGTTTTACAACTTGGTCAGCAGCTTCATAAGTCAAAGTTCCCGATTTTGAAACAATGCCTACATTTCCTTTTTTAAAGATAAAACCTGGCATAATTCCTACTTTAGCTTCATCAGGAGTAATCACCCCCGGACAATTTGGTCCAATTAATCTACAATCTTTATTTGAAATATAAGCTTTGACTTTTGCCATATCAGCAGTCGGAATTCCTTCAGTAATACAAATAATTACTTTGATGCCAGCTTCGGCAGCTTCCATAATGGCGTCTGCAGCAAATGCTGGTGGCACAAAAATGATTGAAGTATCAGCAGCTGCTTTGTCAACAGCTTCTTTTACTGTATTAAAAACAGGTTTCCCCAGATGTTCTTGACCACCTTTTCCGGGAGTAACTCCTCCAACAACATTGGTTCCGTAATCAATCATTTGGCTCGCATGAAAAGTACCTTCACTTCCTGTAAAACCTTGAACAATAATTCTTGAATTTTTGTTTACTAAAACACTCATGGTTTGTTTTTTTATTATATTGTGCAAAAATAGTTCTTTGATAGTTTTTAAAAAAACCTTTTTAAGATTTCTTTCTTTCTTTTAAGAACAGTTTGATAGCTGCCATTTCTTTCAATTTTTCTCTTGATTCTGCAATGGGAGTTCCAAAATAAGTTTTTCCTCCAGCAACAGATTTTGTAACCCCTGTTTGACCTAAAATAATCGCTCCTTTTCCAATAGTTATGCCGCTATTCGTTCCTACCTGACCCCAAATAGTTACTTCATCTTCGATAATAACACAGCCAGCAATACCAGTTTGAGAGGCAATCAAACATTTTTTTCCTATCACAGTGTCATGACCAACATGTACTTGATTGTCAATTTTTGTTCCTTCTTTGATGGTTGTATCTCCTGTTACACCTTTGTCAATCGTGCACGACGCACCAATATCGACATAATCTTCAATTATCACACGACCACCAGAAATGAGTTTGTCAAAACCAGTTTCTCGTTTCTTGTAATAAAAAGCGTCAGCTCCTAAAACTGTATTTGCATGAATTGTAACACTGTTTCCAATTATAGTATTATCATAAACGGTAACATTGGGATGAATCACACAATTTGAACCAATTTTCACATTGTTTCCAATAAAAACATTTGGTTGAATAATCGTATTTTCTCCAATTATAGCTGTTTCTGAAATGCTATTTTTTGAAGCAATAAATGGATTGAAATGAATGGTTAATTTATTAAAATCACGAAAAGGATCATCAGAAATTAGCAATACTTTTCCTTCAGGGCAATCAACTATTTTATTGATTAAAACAACAGTCGCTGCAGAAAGTAATGCTTTTTCATAATACTTTGGATGGTCTACGAAAACAATATCACCTTCACCAACAACATGAATTTCATTGATGCCTTTTACTGGAAAATTTTCATCCCCAATATATTGACATCTAATGATTTGAGATATTTCTTTTAAAGTACAAGTTCTATTAAAATTCAAAATGAATTTGGGATTTTAGAATTTAGATTATTGATAAAATCTTAGAAATTTATTCTTTAATTCGTTCTTGATACGTTCCCTTTGCGGTTTCAATTTTAATTTTGTCACCTTCATTGATAAACAATGGAACGTTCACAATTGCACCAGTTTCAACAGTGGCAGGTTTCGTTGCATTCGTAGCAGTGTTTCCCTTTATTCCTGGTTCAGTATGCGTTACCAAAAGGATTACACTCTGAGGCATCTCAACAGAAAGAGGCATGTTATCTTCTGTATTGATAATAATTGTAACTATTTCTCCTTCTTTCATCAATTCAGGTACATCCAAAGCACTTTTTGGTAATTGAATTTGGGTATAATCCTCTTCATTCATAAAATTATAGGTATCCCCTTCATTGTATAAATACTGAAACTTGTGCGTTTCAACACGAACATCTTCAATTTTTCTTCCCGCAGGAAATGTGTTATCAATAATTTTTCCACTAGTCACACTTTTAAGTTTTGTTCTCACAAAAGCAGGCCCTTTTCCGGGTTTTACGTGTAAAAATTCAATAATTTTAAAAATATCATTGTTATATCGGATGCACAATCCGTTTCTGATATCTGATGTAGTTGCCATTAAATTTGTAGTTAATTAATTTATTTTTGAATATCCTTTCATAATTCCACGATGCGATTCTTTGATGAATTGTATGATTTCATCACGCTCAGGAGTTGCCTCCATTTCAGCTTCAATAATATCAATCGCCTGAGTATTATTGTAATTTCTTTGAAATAAAATTCTATAAATATTTTGAATTTCTCTAATTTTTTCGGTGGTGTAGCCTCTTCTTCTTAATCAAACAGAGTTGATTCCTACATAAGAAAGCGGTTCTCTTGCTGCCTTTACAAATGGAGGAACGTCTTTTCTCACTAATGAACCACCAGTCACAAAAGCGTGTTTTCCGATGGAAGCAAATTGATGCACGGCAACCATGCCTGCCAAAACAACATTATCGCCAATTGTGACATGACCTGCCAAAGTCGTATTGTTTGAAAAAATACAGTTATCACCAACAAAACAATCATGGGCAATGTGACAATAAGCCATAATCAAACAGTTGTTTCCAACAACAGTTTTCATTCTATCTTTGGTACCTCTGTTGATGGTAACACATTCTCTGATGGTAACATTATCACCAATTTCAACAGTGGTTTCTTCGTCATCAAACTTTAAATCCTGAGGAATTGCTGAGATAATTGCACCTGGAAAAATTCGACAATTTTTACCAATTCTTGCGCCTTCCATAATCGTTACGTTTGAACCTATCCATGTTCCTGAACCAATCACAACATTACCATGAATTGTTGTAAAAGGTTCAATAACAACATTTCTTGCTATTTTTGCTTGGGGGTGAACGTATGCTAATGGTTGATTCATAATTACCTAATTTTTGAAATTTGAGCCATCAATTCAGCCTCAGCAACCAATTTTCCATTGGCATAAGCGTAGGCTTGCATGTGACAAATGCCTCTTCTAATTGGCGTAATTAACTCGCACTTAAATATCAAAGTATCTCCAGGCAATACTTTTTGTTTGAATTTCACATTGTTCATTTTCATGAAATATGTCAAATAATTTTCTGGATCAGGAACTGTGCTTAATACCAAAACGCCTCCACATTGAGCCATTGCTTCAACTTGTAAAACGCCTGGCATCACAGGTGACCCTGGGAAATGACCAATAAAATAGCCTTCGTTCATGGTCACGTTTTTCATTCCAACTACGTGACTATCAGATAATTCAATAATTCTATCAATCAATAAAAATGGAGGTCTGTGAGGAAGAATCTCCATAATTTTATAAATGTCATATAATGGAGGTTCGTTTAAATCGTATTGAGGGACATTGTTTCTTTTATCCAATTTTATCAATTTTGATAACTTTTTAGCGAATTGTGTGTTTACGAAATGTCCTGGTTTGTTGGCAATTACTTTTCCTCTAATTCGGGTTCCAACCAGAGCCAAATCACCAATAACATCCAATAATTTGTGACGAGCAGCTTCATTTGCCCAATGCAATGTTAGGTTGTCTAAAATACCATTTGGTTTTACAGAAATAAAATCTTTGTTGAAAGCTTTTTTAAGTTTTAACATCGTATTTTCAGACAATTCCTTGTCAACATAAACAATTGCATTGTTCAAATCACCCCCTTTAATCAAATCATTTTCTAACAGCATTTCAATTTCATGTAAAAAACTGAAAGTTCTTGCACCTGCGATTTCATTTTTGAAATCAATCATTTTATCTAAAGTTGCATTTTGAGTTCCAAGGATTTTTGTCCCAAAATCAACCATTGCAGTTACTTGATATTCCTCCGAAGGCATTAAAATAATTTCACTCCCAGAGACTTCATCTTTATAAGAAATAATTTCTTTGACAATATATTCTTCAATAATGGCGTTTTGTTCTTGAATTCCAGCTTTTTCTAGTGCTTCAATGAAATATTTTGAGGAACCATCCATTATTGGAGGTTCAGAGGCATTGATTTCTATGACTAAATTATCAATATCCAACCCAACAGCAGCTGCCAAAACATGCTCAGAAGTTTGAATATGAACACCATTTTTTTCAAGATTTGTGCCTCTTTGAGTGTTTACAACATATTCTGCTGAGGCCTCAATTTCTGGTTTACCCTCCAAATCAACCCTTACAAATGAAAATCCGTGATTGATTGGAGCTGGTTTAAAAGTCATTGTTACATTGTTTCCAGTATGCAAACCCACACCTGACAATGATATTTCTGATTGTATTGTTTTTTGTTTTTTACTCATTATTAATTATTTTGAGTATTTAATCCTTTTTCTATGTTATTGATTTTACTTACAAGTTTTGGTAAATTTCTAAAATGAACATAACTTTTGTTAAAATCACCATATCCAAAAGCGGGCGTTCCTTGAACGATCTCATTGTCTTTTAAACTTTTGGAAATTCCAGATTGTGCTTGAATTTTAACGCCATTTCCGATGGTAATATGACCAACTACCCCAACTTGACCGCCAATCATACAGTTTTCACCAATTTTTGTAGAACCAGCAATGCCTGTTTGTGCTGCAATTACGGTGTTTTTGCCAATCTCTACATTGTGGGCAATTTGAATTTGGTTGTCCAATTTTACACCTTGTCTTATGATAGTTGAACCCAAAGTTGCTCTATCAATAGTTGCTCCTGCACCAATATCAACATAATCTTCAATAATTACATTTCCTGTTTGAGGAACTGCTACATAAAATCCTTCGGCATTTGGCGCAAAGCCAAAACCATCTGAGCCAATAGTACAATTTGAATGAATTTTACAATTTTTACCTATTAGAGTTTCAGAATAAATTTTTACACCAGAAAAAAGCACACAATTGTCTCCAATTTTTGAATTATCTCCGATAAAACAATTTGGATAAATTTTTACATTCTCGCCAATGGTAACATTTTCCCCAATGTAAGTGAAAGCTCCAATATATTCATTTTTGCCAATTAACACGGTTTCAGAGATAAAATGAGGCACTTCTCTACCAATTTTATTATTCTTTACTTCGTTATAAAAATCTAGTAATTTAGAAAATGATTTGTAAGCATTTTCAACTTTTATCAATGTAATATGTAGCTGTTTTTCAGGAACAAAGGTTTTATTTACAATAGCAATCGATGCATTTGTAGTGTAAAGGTAAGGTTGATATTTAGGATTAGATAAAAAAGTTAATGACCCTTTTTCACCTTCTTCTATTTTTGACAATTTAAAAACCTCTTCATTGGGATTTCCTTCGACTTCACCGTCTAAAATAGTTGCTATTTGTTCTGCTGTAAATTTCATTACTTGCAAAAGTATAAAAATTATCGTTACAAGATAGCATTCCTTTTATTTTGGGTAGCAAAAAATGTTTTTTATTACTGGTTTTGTGAGCGCCTGTAAATTGAGTTGGTCTGATGCTTTTGCTATATCCTTTAATTTTCCCTTTTTACTTACAATAAAAATAGGATTTTCTGATTGATATGCCTGATTTTTAATTTCTTGTGTGAAAACAAAATAATCTATCTCAGTTTCATTCAACTGCATTTTTTTATGAAACTTTTTCTTTTTCGTTGCTATTTTTATCTCGCTAAAATTTTCATTTTGAATTTCAACATGCAACAACTTTCGATCAATAATCATTTTTGAAAGTGTTGATAATACCTTATCTTTATGATTTGTCCATTCTTTAACTGATAATAAAATATCATAATCATCTAATTTTGAAAACATTACTAAAGTTTCATCAGTAAAATTATTTTGATCAATTTGATTGTATAAAAAATAATATAAAGCTGAACTCGCAAACAAATTTTCGCCTTTTTCTGTCAATTCTTTGGCTCTTTTTAGTACATTAACTAACATATTTTCGGCAACCAAACCAGTTTTATGCAAATATACTTGCCAATACATCAATCTTCGAGCAATCAAAAATTTCTCGACAGAATAAATTCCTTTTTGTTCTATGACCAATTCATCATTAGCAACATCCATCATTACAATCAATCTGTCAGATGAAATATTTCCTTCAGTAACTCCTGTATAAAAACTATCTCGTCTCAAATAGTCTAATCTATCAATATCTAACTGACTGCTAATCAATTGACACAAAAATTTACGGTAATATTTTCCTTCAAAAATCTGAATTGCAAGTGTTAATTTTCCTTCAAATTTCTCATTCAACTTATTCATAAATCTGAGTGAAATTTCTTCATGAGAAACACCATTTA
>Ga0100381_1003293_pt1 | contig 14060 bp, 12 predicted proteins | sample CryGeymeta201505_FD_80416 | JGI IMG/M metagenome (GOLD analysis project Ga0100381, IMG submission 80416) | Groundwater microbial communities from Crystal Geyser aquifers in Utah, USA - Crystal Geyser metaG 2015-05 | ecosystem: Environmental > Aquatic > Deep subsurface > Groundwater | place: USA...
AGTCGTGTACAATCGTCTAGACTGTTGTTTTGAACAACTGAATGGGGTCCTTGTGGAGCTGTTGGATTCTTTTGGTAAAGTATTGACGACGGCACAGCACAATGTGGAGGCAGAAGGTATCATCTATTCTATGTGGTCCACCAAGTTCCACCAAGAGAACGTTCGTTATGTACGAGTGTCGACGTATCACAATGACACCTGTGCCCCACTGGACCTTGCCGAAGTCCAAGTCCTGAGTCTCTGCGAAGAAGACGACGCCTGTTTGACGGGTTGGGATTGCGAGAATGAGAGTTTGGAACAACCCGTCCGTGATCAAGTCTAATTGTAGCCAGCTGTATGCACTACATTTAATGATACATATGGTGCATGTTTACTTTCTTTTTAAACTGCGTAGACATACATATGGTGGATAGGCATGCTTCCGAAATGGAATTTGAAACAAGTTGATGAGACATAACGGTATGTTACGGTCCAGAGTTGATCTCATATTTTATTGGAGAGACGAAAAAAAAATGCCTAACTTGTTCCCAGAAAGAGTACCGGTAATAGGGTCGGCATAAATGACTGCGTCAGTGAACACTAGCTACTAGTAGTAGAGGCTCAATTCGGCATCTACCATACCATACTGGTACCACAACTTACGAAAGAAGTAGTCTAGTAGTTTAGGCGAAGCCAAGCAAAGCTCGCAAGTTAAATAAGAGTAATAGGCTTCCCGAGATTCCGGTGGTCAAGATTTCCTAGTATTTGTTATCACCAATCCAGGGATATCCCACCCCTGGGATATGAAAAACTGTCCCGGGATGGGGAAAAACACAATCCCGGGGTTGTTTCTGGAAATAGCATTTGTTGGGGTTAAGTAATATGAACCGTTATTTTTAACAGCATGTGATCTAATTACTATCTCAGTGCAATTTTATTAAATAATGACCCATTGGCTGTCAATAAAAATAAAATGGCCAAGCACTTTTAAGCTAGCATTTAACAGGTAGGTGCTGAACCACTTTAATTTAATTCATTATTGGAATAAACGTATTAGTCTATTCGTGTATTAAAATAAAATGGTCAAGCACTTTTAAGCTAGTATTTAACAGGTAGGTGCTGAACCACCTTAATTTAATTCATTATTCGAATAACAAACGTATACAATCTCCACAAATTCATTAAAATAAAATGGCCAAGCACTTTAAAGCTAGTTTTTAACAGGTGGCTGCTGAACCACTTTAATTTAATTCATCTATAGAACTTAGTTGTACAATATTAGAATAGATTGGACAACACTAGTAACATTAAACTATTCATTCCGAATATAAGCATAAAACATATCCCGTGATTTTTCAATATCCCGGAATTGGTGATCACTAAATTGTCAAACAAGCCCGGGATTTGGATATCCCGGAAAATTGGATACACAGCCCCGGGATTTTTCCATATCCCGGGAATGGTGATAACAAATTGTTGCTACTAGAGCTGGTAGTACTAGTAGTAGTAGACGAGTACTGTAGTAATCTTGAATAGTAGCTAAGGCCTAAGCAACATTGCAGCACTAGTAGACTACAGTACTTCTTATGCTGGTAACCTTCACCCAAGGAAACAGTTCGCATCGGACTTTTGTGTCCGTTCTCTAAAATGTCAAAGGGCATTGATTTAGGAGCAAAAGTCGACGTACGGTAAATAGAATCTGACTTCATCGTTAAGTATGTAAGTACCATATTTCTCTCCATAGCATGAATTTTGTTTAAACTTCTTGACGCGAGCTGAGGCAATAACCTGTGCGGAACGAAAGAATGCTGGTGTGCTGGCATTATTATCAGCGTTATTGATATCCACCAGCAACGAGTGGGCTCTCTTGCACTACCCTGGTACCTGGTACCTCTGGCCTCATTGTCAGCGTCATCATAGCATCTACCATGAATGTGCTTTCAATCGGCTATGGTACCCGGTACGTAGTAACGTGGATTGGTGCACATCAAAATGAAGCTGCAGACTGGAGAGCACTAGAAGAAGAAGCTACTGTACTCATCAGTACTGTGGTATTGTACCATGGTAGTATGGACACCCTCCAGCATCTACTGGTAAAATAAGTAGAGTAGACTAGTACCGAGTAAAGAATAATACTCGGAGTACTAGTAGTAGTAGTCTAGTAGTCTAGTACTAGTACTAATGGTGGAATTCCCTACTACTGTACTACGTAGGTAGTAGTAGAAGCTACTGGTAGTAGTAGACCTTTGAGTTTACTACTACTAGCTAGTACTGCTTCTCGCGTGTCATTGCAGCGTCCCCCCTTTTTTGTTTGGGTTTTCCATCGTCGATTAGTTTCCATAATAGATTTCTTTGGGGGTATCGCTACTTGACTCACCTGCCTAGCTCACGAGCGATGATTGTTGAATCATCACTCCTAAGATGTTGAATAGTGACCGGCTGGCGTCGAACGTTAAGTTATAGTACGAAATCACGTGCGATTGTAGCATAAATAATTTTGGCAGAGAATTAACGCTTGCTGTCTGCCTAATTAGATGACTTTGGTAGATCACCTGGCTCGAATTGATTCCATTTTGAGCGACTCATTGATTCGCTTGCTTTCGGCTGTGGTTAAGAAGTTAGCTTCATTGGAGAGTTGGTCTATTAAAACAGAGTCACTTTCTGTTACAATACAACAAGAAGCATTAGCACCAACCAACCAACTGACAAACAACAACAGCAAGCTACTGCCATTGTTGCATTGTTTAACTTGCTTAATCTGATCTGTTTTGTCCCGAGAAACTGCCATCGCATCGCGTTGTATTTAACTTGCTTAAGCTGCCGAGGAACTCTAGAAAGTAGTCCTGTAATACCCGAGGAAAGCCGATATCCAATCATTGCTCTTCTCTCTCTCTCTTGCGTGTCATTTTCCATTGAACTCGAGTGCAAGCTTAACCAAGACAAGTCCAGTCAAGCCCGGTTTATTCCACGCCAGAGCACCTTTAACCGAGCAAATCCGGTCAACTTCAGGTCAGTTTAACGTTTAACCCTCCTTAATTTCAGCGTGACGCTAATGAAAGACTGTCACAATCCCAACAACAACAACAACAACAACGCCTTCAATCATAGCAACAGCCAGAGTCACCACAGCCAGTCATCTCACAACCAGAACTTTCAGCACCAGAAGAACATCTACAGCCTGAAGAAGAAATATCAGGAGCCACAGCAGAAACATCTGATGGACACCACTGCGACTTCAAGACATACCAGCAATACTCTCAACACGACTACTACTACCACCAATACAAATACAAATACCCTGCAAATGAATACTATGAACATGCAAATGCAGCCCTCGCCTGGGCCCAGACCACACACGCACTCCTCGCACATCACTTCCAATGCAGCCAATGCAGTTGGGGAGACTAGTGGAAGATCTCGATCTGCAAGATCCTCCAGCAGAGATGCCAGACGTTCGCGATCTCGAAAGTCATCCAGTGCAGCTGCAGCAGGTGCCAATGCTGGAAGCAGCAACCCGCAAGCACCCATGCCACAGCCGTTTTCGCGGCGTTCCGGTCAAAACAATGTTATGAATAATGGTGGAAGTGGAGGTGGCTACACGAATTCGCAGCAACAGCAGCATTCACAAACACCCATGGTGGCCATGCAACCACCTCAACAGCAGCAACAACAGCTTGGACAAATGGCCGCTGCGTTCCATCACAAGAGCAATCCGGGAACCCCAAATGCTGATGCGGCTGCGGCTGCTGCTGTGGACCACACGTCGCTGCAACCCAACTTTCCCCCACCAGCGGTGACCAATGATTCGCCCATGGCGGCGCAATCTCAGTTGGGAGGAGAAATGCTTCATCCTTCTCAACGTCGACCCGCCTACTTGTTGCACCGGGACCTTGTCATTGGGAAGGGTTCTTACGGACAGGTCTGCATTGCCTCGCGGGGAGAACCCGAGGGACACTCCTCTACAGCACGGGCCGGAAAGCGCAAAAAGTTTGCCTGCAAGTGCGTTCTGTTGCGGAACGATCCGAAGTACATTGCCAAATTGCAAGAGGAGGTCAACGTACTGCGAGAACTGCGCGGCCACGAAAACGTCATTCGGTTGTACGATGTCTTTTGCGTCGACAATGAACTCTTTATAATAACCGAATTAGGTCGAGGTGGTGATCTGTTCCACCTGCTCACGACACACCCCAAACATGGTGTCACGGAAAGTTATGCTGGTACGTACTAGTATCATACTACTGCTCTATGACGTGTTAGTGAATGCAATTTTGTTCTGTTTAATGATGAGTGTACTGGAATATCACGCTCACACAGTTTCTTGTTATATTGTTATCATGAATACCTTTTACAGCCAAGACGGTCGTGGAGATGTTGTCTTCGGTTGCATTTTTGCATTCTCGAAGCATTTGTCATCGCGATCTCAAGTTGGAGAACTGGGTCCTCGAATCGGGCAAGGATGTATGGAGTCCCCTCAAGTTGATTGATTTTGGACTTTCGACGCACTTTACCCGCGGACAGCGGTTGTCGAGGGTCGTGGGATCCTCGTACTACGTTGCCCCGGAAGTCTTGAAAAAGTCGTACACGGAAGCGTGCGATCTGTGGAGTCTCGGAGTCATTGTGTACATGCTGCTCAGTGGTGCTCCACCATTTTATGGCAAGAACGACGAGGCCATCAAGGCATCCATTGTTCAGGGCGAGTACACCTTTCCCCACGAACTCTTTCGGGATGTTTCGGATGAAGCCATGGCATTTGTGTCGACTTTGTTGTCGTACAACATTGAGTACCGTTACACGGCGGAACAAGCCCTGACGCATCCGTGGTTGGCGGCTAATTGTGATCCTGATGCCCTGCAACGCGCGAAAGATGGAGCCAGAGGAATCGGAATCGAGAGCATTCATGGACAAGGCGGCGGTAGCGGAAGCAGAGGAGGAGGGCCTGAACCCATGGAAATGTAAAGCTTGGCACTGCACTGTGGCTCCTTTCGTGCTTTGTTTCTTTTTCTTTGCTTTGCAATTCAGAATGAACTTGACTGGATAGAAAGGACGGATGGAAGGGTGTGTTATTTACAAACGATTCCATGAATTCTTATCATCATGACTTGTTGTATTTTTCTCGTTTTTCTTCTTTTATTGGTTGGCATTGGAGTTTTAACCTTTAACTCTCCAATAACAACGTGAAGGAAGAGAAAGCAACAATCGAATGACAAAACAACGGGATGGGAAAGACAGATTTTTTTTATGTCTCGTGGTGTTGCGTTATATTCGACCAGCCATTTTGTTTTTATGGAACGAAAGGAAGAAAGAGGGCAACTACTGCTTCTACTCTCTACCTACCTTTCCCCATGCAACGAGAATGAAAAATATTTCTAGTCTTTCCCAGAGTTGGATTTTCTTCAGCAAACAAAGCACACTTTTTTATTTAAAAACCGCATACTATACTAATTCCTCTACAGGTCTATATTAATATTACTATTATCAAGTCATGATGTAAAAACACAATCATTGCTTTTCAATCAAAACTACTATCTTTTAGTAAAATTAATAGTTAGTTGTATGTACGAGTATCGAATAGCTACGTTACTACTAGCTAGATTATCACAAGAGGGAAGAAGGCTAGCTAGTTGAGTAGGTCTACCGGTACTTGAAGAGATCTGTCTCTAGTCTCTATCATTCGAGACGGATTTGTTTTCCTGTCTTGATCATGATGATGGGCGAAAGTGTGGAGGGGTGGCGGTTGACCCATAAAATAAAAGCTCATAACCTTCAACGACACCAGCGATGAAGATTGGAATTGCCGTAGCGTATGGTTGATTCTCAAACCTGCTCTTTTTCTCCAAATTCATACCACTCATAACAGCAGCAACAACAAATAAATAGCAACAATTCAACTACCACTAGTAGCAGTAGCAGTAGCAGTAGCAGTAGCAGTAGCAGTAGCAGTACTCGTCACTCCCTGTTCACCAGCTTCTATACTTTCAGTGTAGCTATACTTTCAGCGTATCAGTACGGCAGCAGTATCATGATGAATCCTTCCTTGAAAGAAACAGAAAAGAAGGACAACAACAACAACAACAACAACAACAACAACAACAACAACAACAACAACAACAACAACAACAACAACAACAACAAGACGAAGAAAACAAAGACGAAGAAAAAAAAGGCAACGCCAACTCCATTGACGCCCGTAGAACGTTTACAGGAACTTTCGTTACTGAACAAAGTAACGGAACTGCTCAAGGTGCCGTTGAAGGGATTGGAAGACAAGACATTGAGTGAATTTGTGTTGAGTTTGGTCGAAACGGAGGTCCAGTCGCGGCTCAAGCGAATGGCAAAATCAGCACTCACAGCAACACTGCCACTATTACACGTGGACACACGACAGACGTTGGAAGCAGCACAGGCCATTCAACTAGAACTTGCAGGTGCTACCAGTGGAACAACTGAATTGCCTTTGACTGTTTGTACCAAACTAGTAGAACTGGTAGTGACGGACTCTCCTCATTATCAACGCTTACTTACCAGGTTGCAACAAAAACAACAACAACAGCAGCAGCAGCAGCAAATTAGTACTACTACAAGTAGTAATGCTGGTGGTGCTGATACTAGTAGTACTTCCGGCAGCAGTCACAATCGATATTCTGCACGAACCGATTTGGAAACGGTCACGAAAAAGAATGCTTTTCCAGGTTTGGCGTGCGCTAATTTGGATCATTCGGTGCCACTTCCCGATCCTAATTTTTATGAACACAATGATACTAGTAAAAACGGTAACGGTAACGGTAACAATGACTATTACCAACAACAGAAGAACAAACGAAGCGCTGCTGCCAACAATAACCACCAGGAAAAACGACACAAATCCAACAGCAGCAACAACGACAATGGATTGGTGCAGTACTCCATTCATAAGGGTATCATAACAAAAATTATGGATTTTGGAATCACCGTTCAATTAAGTGATTTTGGCAAAGAGGGAACCGTTTATACACAACATGTGTCGACTCAGCGTATCAATCATCCCACGGAAGCTAGGAACATGAACGTGCGACGGAACGCTAATGCTTGGGTCAAAATATTGAGCGTTACTCCGAAACTGTTATTCAGTCTCAAAGATGTCGATCAGAATACGGGACGAGACTTAATGCCACATCGAAGCATTGCTGCTGCCACTACAAGCATGGATAGAGCCGTTGGTCAAAGTAATGCTTTTACTCCTTCTGCTACAATATCTTCGGAGCACGCACATCCAGGATTGGATGTCGCAGCCATGAAACGTCGTGAAGCAGAAGAAGAAGCAAATCGCATCATGACGGAACAAATGATGAGAGCAACTACTACTGGTAGTGGTGCAACGGAGGATGATAAGTATTCGTATTACAGCAATCCAAGACACAATCAGCAGCAGCAACAACAACAACAATTAGGCACCAGCAGCAGCACCACCACCACCACCAACAACAACAAAAACAATAGTGAGATTGCCGTACCCAAAAGACGCAAACAGCAATTATCAGAACACGAATTGTACGAAGCAACACAGCTCATTAGGAGTGGTGTATTGCCAGTAGAAGAATATCCGACCTACGATGCCGAGGGGGGTGGCATGTTGGCCATTGAAGAAACAGAAGAAGAAACGGAAGTAGAACTTGCCGAAAGAGAACCAGCATTTTTACGAGGACAGACGCGACGATCGGGACGACACGATTTGGAACCGGTCAAAATTGTCAAAAATCCGGATGGGAGTCTCAGTCGCGCCGCTATGCAGCAGGTCAATATGGCCAAGGAACGACGGGAACTCAAACAGGCACAAGCCAATCAGTTGATTGATAGTATTCCCAAGGACCTCAATCGACCCTGGGAAGATCCATTACCAGAAGCAGGAGAGCGACACTTTGCTCAAGAATTGAGATCCATCAATATGAGCACCTTTGAAACAGGCGAACAACCCCAGTGGAAACAAAAGGCAGAAAATAAGACCCTCAGTTATGGAATCATTTCCAACAAGTCCATCAAAGAACAACGGGAAGGTTTGCCCATTGCCAAGCTCAAGAAGGAACTCATGGAAGCTATTTCTGCCAATCAAGTTCTGGTGGTGATCGGTGAAACAGGGTCCGGAAAAACAACGCAAATGACGCAGTACATGGTCGAAATGGGATTTACCAACAATAAAAAGGGAATGATTGGATGTACCCAGCCGCGTCGCGTTGCCGCAGTTTCGGTAGCGAAACGCGTTGCCGAAGAGTACGGCTGTGCTCTTGGAGAACAGGTAGGATACTCAATCCGATTCGAAGATGTGACCTCGTCGGAAACAGTCATCAAGTACATGACGGATGGTATGCTCATGCGAGAATATCTGGCCGACAATGACTTGAATCGATACTCGGCTCTTATGCTAGACGAAGCTCACGAACGGACCATTCATACCGATGTCCTGTTTGGTCTGTTGCACGATCTCTGCCGTCGTCGACCCGATTTGAAAATAATTGTCACGTCTGCGACACTGGACGCGGAAAAGTTTTCCTCCTACTTTTTTGATTGTCCCATCTTCACCATTCCCGGACGGACGTATCCTGTCGAAATTCTCTACACCAAGGAACCAGAACCAGATTATTTGGATGCCACCATGATTACGGTGATGCAAATTCACTTGTCAGAACCCGCGGGAGATATTCTCGTGTTCTTGACGGGCCAAGAAGAAATTGATACTTGCTGCGAGACCTTGTACACGCGCATGGAAGCCCTGGGAGACCTAGCACCAGAACTAATCATTCTACCCGTCTACTCATCCCTGCCGTCCGAGGTTCAATCTCGCATCTTCGAACCTGCTCCTACTGGTTCTCGCAAGTGCGTCGTTGCCACGAATATTGCCGAAGCTTCCTTGACGATTGACGGAGTCTACTACGTTGTGGATCCCGGTTTCTCGAAACAAAAAGCCTTCAACCCAAAGCTCGGAATGGACTCTCTCGTGGTCACACCGATCAGTCAAGCATCCGCTAGACAGCGTGCCGGTCGAGCCGGACGAACGGGACCCGGTAAATGCTATCGATTGTACACCGAGCAAGCCTTCAAGACGGAAATGCTACCCACAAACATTCCAGAAATTCAAAGGACCAATTTGGGAAATGTCGTGCTTCAGCTCAAAGCGATGGGTATCAACGACCTTCTCGGCTTCAACTTCATGGATCCACCACCAGTAGCAACTCTTGTTGGAGCTCTGGAGTCCCTGCATGCGTTGGGAGCTCTCGACGAAGAAGGTTTACTTACGCGCTTGGGACGTAAAATGGCAGAGTTTCCCCTAGAGCCAAGTTTGTCCAAGATGCTTATCCTGTCGGTGGATCTTGGTTGCTCGGAAGAGATTTTGACCATTACCGCCATGCTGTCGGTAGAGAATCCATTTTACCGCCCCAGGGATAAGCAGGCCCAGGCGGATATGAAAAAGGCCAAATTCCACCAGGCGGAGGGAGATCACTTGACACTGTTGGCAGTGTACAAGGCCTGGGAGGCGGCCAAGTGTAGCAATCCATGGTGTTTTGAAAACTTTGTTCAAGCCCGTAGTATGAAGCGAGCTCAAGATGTACGAAAGCAGCTGGTGACTATTATGGACCGTTACCGCCTTTTGCTGATGAGTGCTGGGAAGAACTATAAGCTTATTTGTAAGGCCATTTGTGCTGGATTTTTTACGCAGGCCGCCAAGAAAGACCCACAAGAGGGATACAGAACCTTGGTGGACCAGAACCCTGTCTACATTCATCCTTCCTCCGCGGTTTTCAATAAGAATCCCGAATACGTCATTTATCACGAGCTCGTCTTGACAACAAAGGAGTACATGCGGAATATTCTCGTAATCGACGCAAAATGGTTGACCGAATTGGCGCCGGCCTTTTACCAAAAAGCGGACCCCAACAAGATGACAAGGCAAAAGAGACGTGAGAAGATTGAACCGTTACATGATCGCTTTAACCCCAAGGATTCGTGGCGTTTAAGCAAGAGAAAGGGCTAGAGAAAACACTACGCGGAGAACAATGGTAAATTTTTTCTTTGGACGCAGCTTAGTTGTAGCTTTAAACTTTAAAAATATCGGCGGAACTGGCTGGTATGACCATCGTCGTCATCGTCTTTTGACGCCCTTGGCCTATAGCCAATTCTGTTGCTTTTACCCATCAAACGCGGTATCTGCTTCTGCCCAATCGATTGCCTCAGAGATTGTATCCTCATGGCTTGTAGACGGGTTCTATTGAATAAAAGTTGACGCCGGGGTGTGCGTCGTGCTCCCACAGAGTGCTCGTGAGAATCCAGAGTCGATAGGTCATCGTCTCCTACTGGTTTGTTTTTTAAGACGATAACGTCTGGAAAGTTTGCAATTGGGCTCGACGAACTGTATGGTACGTTCAGATGCGATAAAATTGTTCCCGCGGAGGTGAAGTCGTCATTGTGCTCCTTTTCTTCTCTTCGCTTTTGTTCGCACAGGACCATTCTATTGATGATACCTTCGTTGGTTCGCTGTCTCGTCGGCAGCCTGGGAGCTCTAGCTGATGACAAGGGCAAAGGAAAAGCTGGCGTTTCCTCGACCATCCATCGCGACGACGATTGATCCTTCATTAGAGTAATTTCGGGTGTTGTATGATTTTTAATGGTATTTGAAAAAAGTGAAGAGTTTGTGAGGCTGTAAGATTACGTCTATTTTTTCGCGACATGGGCTATTGTCTTTATTGGTTGCCGAACCCTTGTCAAACTAATACTGTACTCAGTTGTCGATGCATCTCGCCGCTCGAGAGCAGTACCGCCGTACTACTGTAGCTAGGCAGGGGTACTAGACTAAAAAATTGAACATCTAATTTACGGGGATCACAACTACTAGTAGGGCGCCCGCAGGGCGCCAAGGTCACCAGAAGGCAACCATTGGCACCCCGAAGGGTGACATAGTTGATCACAACCGGACCACACCCTCCATGGAGGAGGATAGGATCTACTAAGGCAGGGGTACTAGACTAGTAGTACAAGCTAGTAGTATTACCAGGTGCTGGTAGAGTAACGTGAGCTTGGTTTCCAACTTTGCGTAGAAAGCAAAAGGTGAAGTTCCGGTCTCGGAGTCGTACCAGGTACTACTACTACTAGCTACTAGAAGTTGTTATCACTCCGTACCATACCAACCGACCTGGTACTAGTAGGTTGAACAATTAGTCTATTAGTCGTGAAAAAAGTGATCTGCTACTAGTAGAATCTACGATGGTGGCCATCAGAATCACAAACCACGCCTACAGTGGTACTTCAGAGTCCTCAAACAACTACAAGTGCAACAACCTAGCTAGTAGTGGGGTCTACTGTGGAGTACTCCGAGTACTGGTACAAGCTTACATATGGTACTGGCAGAAAAAACGCAAATTGCCATAAACTCTATTGATGAGCCGCCCGCCTATCTACAATCGGAACATCATGTGCGTACGGGTTTGCATGTACAGTAGTAGAACAGCTATCTATGCCTGTGCTACTAGTGGCTATTTAGCCAAGTACACCTGTCTTCACACCTGCTTCTCGCCAGGAACAAGAACTGTCAAATTAGAATTATAGATAACATTTATCGACGCTTGTTTCTTTTAAAGGAGCATGGCCATTCCTACAATCGTCGTAGTGATCAGAGATAGAGATGAACAGAAGACGTTCAACGATACTCCTGCTGCGCCACTAGAACCACAAGCGGTACTTCCCATATACTTGGCTTCTTTACAGGGCTCGCAAGCGGTCGTCTCGGATGTCTGGCGCCCAGCAACACTAGAGCTGCCGACAGGGCACAAAATTCCATCACATCCATAGCGCTCAACATCAAAATCATTCCACCCTACGGCAATGCATAGTTCCTTGTCAACTTCCGAGATATGATTGTCTTGAAGATGAATTGTAATGCGATCCAGGCGGGCGAGCTCTCGGGGCAGGGAACCTTCAATTTTATTTCTAGATAAATCAACCACAATCTTTTCTTCGTTATTAACTGACTGCAAAAAGTTCATCGGGACCCAACCATTAAGGTCGTTGTCGGAAAAATCCACGTACGTCAATCTCTTGAAATTGGCAAGGTGCGGCACAGGTCCCTCAAATTTATTCTCTGCCGCCAAAAAGGTCTCTAGAGACGGCAAATTATTGATCCAATAAGGGATGGTGCCGGTAAATTTGTTCTTGGATACAGACAGAGATTCCAGATTGATCAATCTACCAAGTTCATCCGGCAGCGATCCAATCAAATTGTTGTTTTCGACATTCAATTCCGTGAGACTGCGTGCCTTTCCGACTCCCTGTAGGGAGATGAGTTTGGTGGAGTCCAAGATAAGGGAGCGCAGGTTTTCGGCATTGTCAATTCCCTCCAATGAAATTTCTAAATTTTTGTTTCCAAAGAAAGAGAGACTTTCCAAGTTGGGAAGCATGAAGATTTCCGTAGGTAACTTTCCCTTTAAATTGTTGGCACCGAGCGTAATGCCAACAATGGATTTGGTTTGGTCGCAAGAAATTCCGTGCCAGTCACATACATGAATTGGCTGACCGTTTGAGTGTTGTTGTTGCATCCAATTTTGGTTGAAGCTCCACTGCTCACCACCAGTTTGCTTAAAGATCATTTCGACCAGCCCTTGTTCATCGCTCTCGTCCAGCGAAAATTCTGTGTGGCAGCGGACTTGACCCATCCAGTTGGGAGAGGTTCCACCCGTACTTTCGTGAACGCTGAGACATGGCTGACAAGGGGCATCATCGTACCGTTGTCGTCCTCCACCAGTTCCAGGTGGGCAAAGGATGGCATCGCACCTGACAACGCGAAAACATAGAAGAAAACATAAATTAAAAAGTCAGTGAGCTTATCTAGCATCGAACTTGGCAGTAGTAATGTTTCCCAAACGTACCCGTACGCCCCGACAAGGCCGGACATCCAGTCATCACTGGCACACAATAATTCAGCCATTCCTGTGAATCGATTTCCTTCCAACTCCAAGTCCATGTGCAAGAAACGAGCCAGTGCTCCTGGGACTTCACCGTCCAGGCGATTGTGGGCCAGACCTACTTTCAGGACAGTATTCAGATTCTCAGCTCCTTCCAGTAGCTGCTCTGGTACAGTTCCCGATAGTCTATTGAACGACAATTGGAGCGACTTGATAAATGGATGGAATCGAAACGTTTTGAGAGGACCACTGATGCCTCCACCTTTGCTGACTATAAAAAATATAAGACGAAATCACGATTTTAGTGTTAGTAATAGGCAGGTAAACAAGGACAGGCCACATTCAAAACAAAACACTTCATGGTAAATTTACCTTGGTCAGTTACGGAAAAAGCTTCGAGTCTGGTAAGCAAATCAAGGCTTCCGGGCAGCATACCCGTTAATTGATTCTCGGCCAGTGACAGTACACGGAGGCCAACCATATTTCCAATCTCCTCAGGAATTGTTCCTCGTAGTTGATTGTCATACTATGGTTGTCAGGATAGGACCGAAAAGAGATGAATTGGGTCGAACGAAAAAAGTGAGTCACAAATCAAAGCACACGCAAAGACGTATATAGACATGACATATAGATAATGCGTGTGTTCGTACCAAATAAAGTTCGTTCATGCTGGTAAGTCGGCCCACTTCGGTGGGGATACTACCGATGATTTCACATTCGGCCATGGACAGGAGCCTGAGGCCAGTAGCATTCCAAATTTGTTTGGGAAGGGTACCTTCTAGTAGTAGACCATCGGCTACAAGGTAGGCAAAGAAAGGCGAAGCCAATTCTAGACCATCAAAGTTTGTGGTTGCGGTCTGACTAATGTCCAAATATCGTATTTGCGACGAGTCACCCATATTGGTCAGTGGCAGGACGACTCCAGGATTCCGAGCCACCTTGATCGTGTGCAAGTATTGCATGGAGAAAATCTCTGCGGGGATAGTTCCTTGAAGATTATTGGAGTCTAAATCAATGACGCGGACGCGCCCTGTCGTATCATCATGTTTGTTTGTAATCGTCCTCCAGTGTCATGGCGTTGGTTAATTAAAGGATATCAATCCTTAACCAGTGGGCCATGGACACCTAGGAACCATGCTAAGTAAGAGTTATCTAGAC
>Ga0100381_1003301_pt1 | contig 14042 bp, 12 predicted proteins | sample CryGeymeta201505_FD_80416 | JGI IMG/M metagenome (GOLD analysis project Ga0100381, IMG submission 80416) | Groundwater microbial communities from Crystal Geyser aquifers in Utah, USA - Crystal Geyser metaG 2015-05 | ecosystem: Environmental > Aquatic > Deep subsurface > Groundwater | place: USA...
ACGATATATTCAAATCAAAAATGAGTGGGATTGCCTATGCTAGAGCAAACTACTCGGCGGATTTTAATAGCGACAGTGCAGTGAGTTTACTTGATTATGAAATTTGGAGAAATACGCTCTATAAATAATATGAAACAGGTTTTTAAAATAGCAGGAATAGCACTCGTAGCCTTAGGAGTGAGCGTTGGACTTTGGTTCTATCTCAACGGATATTTAACCAAATCAAAAGCATCAACTACTGATGCAAAGCTTTCATTTTCTGAAACGACAAAAAAGGCAAAGGGGGGCGAGACAGTAAAGGTAGGATTACTAGTGACGACGGAAACGGGTATGTCGGGGGTAGATATTACGTTTGAAACGACAGGAACAAATCTTAATTTTTTGTATGCTCAATCTACCAGCCAATTACCAGTGGGGTTTGATGAGAGAGTTCTGACTGAGAATATGACGACGACCCAAACAGCACAAGGAACAAAAGTCCTCAGACGTATGATGCTTGTCTCCAAGAAACCTGCGGTTCAACTTCCTAAATCACTATTTATTCCCCTCTATTTCGCGGTTATCAACAATGGCCAAACCACCGCAAAATCGTCTATTTCTGTGAATCTATCTTCGTCTCAGGTATCGGGGCCTGCCGTTCCTGGAAATCTATTCACTCTCTTGGGAAATCGCAAACCCCTTGATTTTACCGTTGAGGTCGATGATGCGCGTGCGGCAGCGGCAACCAATCTTTTCTGTGACTCAATCTGTGGAACTGCAACAATACTAAAATGGACAGATTCAGCCAATGAGGATGGATATACAATTCTGAAAGATGGACAACAGCTCGCCAAGCTGGGAGAAAATACGCAAGCATATCCTCACACCTGGTGTGGAGATTTTAATACCCATACATATGCAGTCATCGCCTATAATGTGCGGGGGTCTGTTTCAACGACGGAACCCTCTATTAAATGTGCGTGTCAGCGTTGTCCAACACCTGCCCCTCCTACTCCAACACCGGTACAACCTACCAACTCCTCAGATCTCATCTTTAGGTTGCAGTTTCCTGATGTGGATTCCACCGTTTCTCAACTAGCGGATGTGAAGATTACCATATTAGGAGACGGAGGAGAGAGGGTGTGCTTAGATGATACGGATTGTGCTTTCACCGTACCGTTTACCCGCATGGGCACCAGTAATTATTTCTCTTCCCCTCAATTACAATATAATTTGAACAAAACGATACCGTATTCCCTCGTTGTCAAGCATCCTCATACGGTCCGTCGCACATATAAACATGTATTTTTGAAATGGCGCCATGTTCTTACGTGTTTGGGAAACGCGAGTGAATCGGGGTGTGGAGAGCTGGTTTCCGAAATAGACAAAAAACCAATGTATTCCGGAGATATGCAAGGTCTTGATATAACTGCCGAGGGATATAATATAATAGATAGTAAGGACTTAACCGCAGTAGGAGCAGTCGCGGATTCTCAGAAGGTATCGAATATAAAGTCTAGTGAAGGAGATATGAACTTTGATGGGAGCACGGACGTTAAAGATTATGGAATAGTGGCACGGAACCTAGGAAAAAAAGGCAACTAATATGCAACAGAAAATGCGAATCATCACTATTGTGGCAGTCCTTGGCATCACGACGGTTGGTGCGGTATTTTGGTTCCAGAGGTATCTTCTTCGGTCTCGCGCGTCTTCAACTCCGCTTGCAACATTCGCAATTGCGGAAGGGAAAAAGGTGCTTCCTGGGGAATCATTTGACCTTGTTGTCCAAATCAATCCCAACTTAAAGCGATTCTATTCATTCGATCTTTCTTTTACCTTTGACCCCGCCAAAGTTATGCCAAAAAATGAAACTAATCTCGTGGCAAATATCATGGCCGCTTCAAGCGATGTGAGTCTACTCACCAATGGGACAAAAATGAGTAGTGACCCAACGGGTCATCAGGGAAAAGTGCGAGTAAGCGGCATTCGCAACACGGGAAACGGGGACCCCTTTATCGGAAATACACCCATTCCCTTGGTAAAAGTATCTTTTATCATGAAGGCCGATGCAGCACTTCCTTTTGAATTTAAATGGGATACGGCTTCAAAAACTGATTTACCCCCACCCGACAGTTTAGTTGTCGAGAATTTAAATTATACGGGGATAGACACAACTGGTAGTCCCACAGGAATTCCTCAACCAACAAGTAAACCACAACAAACCAATCTTGTTTTAATGCCTCCTGTAGGAGGGGGGGGGACTGAAGGAACAACGACAAATATTACCGAGCGTAAAGATCTCCTCTATATCAACTCGATTGTCACCTATCAAGCACCCTTTCGTTATGAGCAAAGTGTTCAGCTTGAAAAGGGAACCTATTCCCTTGCGATAGGAGCAAGGGTATGGGAAAAAAGAGGGAGTGGAATGGTTGTCGCACTCATTTGCAACGAAACTACGTGTGGAGATAAAAAAAAGGATGAATTTATGTTTAGTACGCCGCAATTTCCCCTTAAAACAGTATTTTCAGAAATGAAACAAACAATTACCATTCCGGACAACACGGACAACAAACAGCTTCTTCTGCGTGTGTTTTGCGAGAACGGGAGCGAATGTGAGATAGATTACATTTCAATTGAAGATGCGTGGGGAAGCGAGCGACTGAGAAATCCTCAGTTTGAAAGCGGGGGACAGATGAGTGACCCTCGCAGTCAGCCTGCGGAGTGGGAAGTGGATGCAACGGCAAATATGTATGGTTCCATCGATCCGGCATTCGGGGTTAATGGCGCGTTAATGATTAATAATCCAGTGAAATGAGAAAAATATTTATATTTTCTGTAGGGTGTGCAATTTTCCTGTTCACTATGGTATTTCAAGTACAAGGAATTACAGAAGGAGTATGTGGTACTCCTGATTCAAACAGTTGTGGGGAATGGGGGGCATATAATGAATGTCATACATTAGGAAAAGAACCTGGGAAATGTGGAAGAGGCAGAGCAAGAGATTGTACAGAAGGGGGTGTTGCTTGTGTTGATTTAGGACCTGGCGAATACTGCACTTGTCCCGATGATGGAGGTGGAGGTGGAGGTGGTGGTGGTGGCGGTGGGGGAGGTGGAGGTGGAGGAGGGGGAGCAACTTGTCCTGCAGGTAAGGTGACTAATGGAAAGTGTGAAGCGGGCCTTCGACCGATTACAGTAGCCAACTGTTGCAAAGATAAGGATGGCGGAACATGCACACCAGCTTGTACTGCTGAGCAGGTTTGTGATGCGACAAATAAATGTGTACCAAAACCCCCCGTATGTACTCCTGCCTGTAAGGCAAACGAGATTTGTAATGCAGAAAAAAAATGTGTACCGAATTCCGAATGTACTGGATTTGTGAAGGCATCGGTAGCGCCTTCAACGGTGCGTCCTTTTGATCAGGTAACAGTGAAGTGTGATTATGGCAAGCGGTTGGACTGTCTCTCCGTCACGGGAGCTGGCTTAGCAAACTGTCGCTATAGCAGATATGAAGGGACAGATAATATATTCGTGTGTGATGCGGGGCAGAATGCTGGGTTTTACGATGATGCAAAATGTACTACATCCACAGGCACAGCAGGGAAGTGTTGCGCGGGGGCCAACAAAGCCGGAGACATGACGATATTAGGAACGGACGTTCATTATGATCAAGATATCGTTCTTCCTTTCGAGACGGTCATTTTTACCGCACGAGTACAGACGGTCATTTCAAAAAACAAAGGAGTGCGTATTGAACTTATCTGTAATGCTGATACGTGCGCCAATAATATCAAGAAAAATGCAACCATATTTTCTCTTCCATTTCCATCAACGAACGATTTTGTCACGAAAACCCAGTCTACCCAGCTCACTGGTACGGGAGATGATAGACACTATATTGTTCGCATAAGTGCCGATAAAGGGTCCGAGGCATATTTCGATTCCGTATCAATGAAAGACACAAAAGGAAGGGAACTTATCAGAAATGGCGATTTTACCTCAGTAAATAACACGTCCGTTACAACCACACAGCCAGCAGAATGGGGAGAAGGGGACAATAAGGTGGGGTACTACTATGGATCCCTTGCGGCAAACGAACCGGCGCTAAATCCCACTTCTGGCCCGAACCCAACATCTGGCCCGAGTCCCACAGGGGGAGCAGCCCCCACTACCGTGAATCTTGCACTCAAAATAAAACTGCAGGGAGTCACTAAAAAACCAGCAAAATCGGAACCCATCAATATGCAAGTTAAGCTTGGAGGAGGAGGGTTAAGCGCATCAACTGCATATCAAACTGCACAGTTTACCGTTGATGATAGTGGCGTGTGGTCTGGGAAAGCAAGTTTCTCATCGATTTCTCCTGGAGGCGGATACCGCATCTATATCAAAGGCCCTAAGCATATTGCAAAGAAGATTTGTGATGAGGGTCCTTCTGAAGGAAAGGGAGGAGAATATCATTGTGGAGATGGGAAAATCGCACTGAAGGCAGGGGATAATGGTTTTGATTTCTCAAAAATTATCCAGCTTGCAGGAGATCTGCCGGAAGCGGGAGGGAAACAAAATGGTATTATTGATGCATACGATACAACATTTGTCCGCACCAATTTAGGTTCAACAGATGCAGCGAACGGGGCGATTGGAGACCTTAATTTTGACGGTGTTATCGACACGCAGGATTATTCGATGATATTGCAATCGTTATCCATTAAATTTGATGAGGAATAATATGGAAAATACTAAACATACAAAATATACCCGTCTGATGTTGTTGATACTTGCGGTTATATTGTTGGTCGCAAGTATAGTAGGGTATATAGTTTCTCAACGGATGAATACAAACCAAAGAGGAGAAAGTACGACACAGATCACAATCACTCCCTCGGTTGTGCCAACGCTTATACCATATCCAGTGCAGGGCTCGCTTGTGCTTAAAGAAAAAACGGGACAAAGTATTAAGCTGGGAAGTTCATTCACCATAGATATATTTGCAACTTCAAGTAAAGACACCGTTGCGGGATATGACGTGGTTTTGTCCTATGATACAAGTGCTATTGATAATCAGTCAGTCCAAAATAAGGCCGACTCATTTCGTATTTTTACGTATAAACGGACAAATCATCTCTCCATCTCAGCAACAAAGAATCTGTCCATTACGGAGCCGATTAGATTTTCGGAAACACCCATACTTTCCCTTACGTTTATCGCGAAAAAGAAAGGAACCTATGTTTTCTCTCTCAAACCAGTGGGAAATGAAACCTCTAAGCTCGTAAATGAGGCTGCTGCGGTGACCTATCCTGAAACAAAAGATATCCGTCTTGAAATTAATTAATGAATGATGAATAATAAGAGGTAATGCGTACGCTCCGTTTTTTACTCGCCAATTTATATGTTTGTTTGTTTGGTTTATTGGTTTATTTGTTTATCGTTGGAGGTGTCCAGGCGGCCTCAGTAAAATTTGATAAGGGGACCGTCACCGTAAATGTTAATGAAACATTCACGCTTGATGCGGTAGTGGATGCGGGGAGCGATCAAATCATGTCCACTGATATGTGGATTCTCTATGACTCCACTCTCCTTGAAGCACAAAGCGCTTCTGCAGCCGCTTTTTTCCCGGCCGTTACCAATAATATCACTGCCGGTAAAGTATATATTGCTGGACTCGTCACTGATCCTGGCACATACAAAACCGGTTCGGGAGCAGTGGCAACAATCACCTTTAAGGCATTAAAAGATGGAACAGCAACTATTTCATACGACTGTCGTGCTGATGTAAGTAACACGTCTAAGGTGATTAAAAATGCGGTGGATACAATAAACGTTATTGTGTGTAGCCAGAATGGTACATCAATTATAACTATTGGAACAGGAGGAGTTGCCCCAACCTCAGGAGTTGTGCCAACCACGATATACAATACTGGCACCCCTCCTACAAGTCTCCCTCAATCAGGAATTGTGGATGAACTACCTCGGTTGGGTATAATCGGAGGGATATTGATTGTAGCGGGAGTGTTGTTGAGGATATTTCTTATACTGTAAATTCAAGTTCCAAATTCAAATTCAATCACATGAAACAAAACCAACTAAAAAAACAAAAAAATAATAACTTGAATTTTAATTTGGAATTTGAATTTTCTTTTCTATGAAGTTTCCTCCACTAAAAGGTCCCGCATTAGCAAAGATAGGGATCGGCATTACAGCCGGGGTAGTGGTTGTTGTGGGAGGATTTCTTCTCGTGCAGAATGTTTTTACGAAAGCATCAGACTCAGCCCCACGAGACTTAATCATTAATGGGATTACGACCAATTCAGCGAAGCTGTCGTGGACCACTGATCAAGAAACACAAGGCGTCATAGAATATGGATCTTCGCCAACTTCATTAAATTTATTCGCGCCGGAGCCCCAAAAACAAAAAAATCACACCGTTGAGGTAACACTATTATCTCCCGCGACGTCCTATTATTTTCAGATTCGAATAGGGGAGACAAAATATGATAATGGGGGAGTTCCCTGGACATTTTCGACCAAATTGGCAGGTTCGGATGTTCCGCTTGCAACCCCATCAGCCGCTCTTTCTGCGACACCAGTACCCACAGTAGAAGGTGCGGCACCAACCTCAGCTTCCGCATTTGGGCCGCTTAAATCATCTCGTTTGCGTGTTGTTCCTACCTCTCAGCCTATTGTAAGTACTCCAACCTCGGTTCCGTATGCGGTTCCTACGTTATCAAGTTATGTGTGTGGAGAAACGGACTGTCAGAAAATTTGTCAGAAAATCGGATCCACTTGTAGCACTGGAGAATGGCACAGCTCAGGATGTTACGGTAAATATACCATAGGTTCCTGTGCTATTGCTCCAACCATAACGCCAACTCCAACAGTTACCCCTACGCCTACGGCTACTTCAACCCCAACTCCAACGAGCACACCAATACCGACGCCAACGCCATAACCTAGAAATTCAAGCTCATGTGTCATCCCCGCGGAGGCGGGGATCCAGTCGATAATTGACAAAAATATTCCTTGATTGTTTGTCATTCCGTGCTCCGACACGGAATCTATACAACTTACCTTTCCTGGATTCCCGCCTTTTGACCAAAGGTCAATCGCCCTTTGGACGACGCAGGAATGACGGAGAAATACGATATATCATCCAAAGAATTGAATTTGAATTTGGATCTTGAATTTTGTTTGTGTTACATGTTGCGTGTTACATGTTACATATGCTATATTGAAAGAAGTTAATAATTTTATATTACATATGTCAGACACAAGACCATCCTCAAAATTCGGTTTAGGTCTCTTGTTCGGTACTATTATTGGTGGATTGACCGCTTTTTTCTTTTCCCCCACATCGGGGCCTGAAAATCAAAAAATGGTCACAAAAAAAATAAAGGAATTAGAAAAATTGCTTGCAGATTCCGATCTTGAAAAAAAAGTAAAGGAAATCTTTGGGGAAGCAACAGAAGAAGCAACTGCCGTGTATAAAAAAGCAAAAAAAGAGTTTATAAAGACTCTTGCGGAAGCAAAAGGTACTATCGAATCGTTGGATAAAGAAAAAGTTTCAGAAGTGGCTCATGAAACGGTGGAAATCCTTAAAAAGGAAGTAAAACATGAAGGAAAAGAAATGGAAAAATTAAAGACAGAGCTTGCAAAGGAGTGGAAAAAGCTAAGCTCAAAGCCCAAAGCTTAAACAACCTATTTGAATTGGCAGTAAGAGCCTGGAACGAAAAGATCTTTCACAGAATTACAGTTGTTGTTTTTTCCTGCATATTTATTGTAGTTGTTACAGATGATATAACAGTAATTATCACATGTCCCTCCCGCATTGACACAGGCCGCCTTAGCAACATATTTCATATCCCAATTATTGCAAGAACCACTATACCCCGTATCTTTTCTAAAATGAATGCCATAACCGATTAGACAGTCAATCAAAACTCGTCTATCAACCTGACCAACTTTTAATTTCTGTTTAGTTGGATTTTTAAAATCTTTTTCCCAATATGATTGAAGCATCTGGCAAGAGCCTATTACCCTAGAGTACGTATCGCTGGCAGTTTCGGGTGAAAATGGGTCCTTGCATTTTTCCCCGGGAAATAGACTGTCTTCTGCCACCAAACCAGTATGAGTGTAGTAACCATAGCCTCCACAAACTTGTTTGACTGTCTTGACTCTGTGCCACCAGTCATACGCATTATAAAATAGGGCTTGTTCATTACTCCAATTCAAAACCCCAGGCGCTTCCTGAGCAACAAAAGCTTTAAGCAAAGCAGTTGGAACACAAGATAATTCTCCAGCCTTTTTAAAAATATCCTCTAAACCAACCCCAGGTCGAAGATAACCTGGAGGAGCTAAGGGCGTTGGCGTTGGTTTTGGTTTTTTCGTTGGTTTAGGTGTTTGAGTGGGAGCTATCGTTGGTTGTTTAATAGGTGGTTTGGTTGAAATTCGAGTCGGTTGATAGGGATAAGTGGGAAGAATACTTACTCGTCTTGTTGGCTGCACATAAGGAGTTGAAGTGGGAATGCCCGGGAGCATACTACCGACCGGTGTCGGATACGGCTTCTCAGGAGTGGGACTTGGGCTCTCAATACGCTGTGAAAAGAGGGTTACCCGAGGCAATTCAAAATGGAACGTCGTAACTGACGTAACCAGCGCATCAACATCACTTTTCAGGGCCACAGTGTCAAATTCCGATGACTCATCGAAATAATGAGAATATAAAAATGAAGAAATTAAGAAAGAAATCCCAATCGAAACAACGATGAAAACAATTTTAGGAATACGAGGAATGCGAAGCATACTATTAGTATACAGCATGATGAATCGTCTGTTTGTGCGATTTTTTAGATAAAGTTTATTATAAATAATTTTGAAAGTCTTGAGGAGAAATATGGATGTCATTCAATATTGTTCGCAACAATCCCCTTCCAATGTCTTTTCCTTTATGAAAAGGGATTACAGTAGTTCTTCCGTCTGGATGTTTAAAAAACATATGGCTTCCGCTCTGTCGTATATGTATAAATCCAAGCTTCTGTATTATTTTGATAAGTTTTTGCACTTTTAACGCAGGGAGTTTGGTCATAGAGAAGGAGAAAGGCGTACCATAATATTGGAAATTCCAAAGAACCGAGAAGTCTCAGGTGTCCCAAAATCAATGGAATTCTTATATACAGGGTCTGTCTCTGCAACCTTTAAACACAATTCAATCGCTTCCTTTATATTTTTTTCAGCTTCTTCGTAGGTGTCTCCTTGAGAATGACATCCTGGTATAGCAGGACAAGACGCCACAAAAACGCCATCTTCATCTTGAGAAACAACGATATTGAAGTGAACATGTTTTTCCATACTTCTATTGTATCCCTGTGGATTAATAATGTCAAATTTTTGTCAAATTATTCTTTTCTTTCCACATCACAATTCCCCCGAATGTAAGAATAAGAAGCCCAAATCCTGCAAATTCCAAATATTGCGGCCAAAAGATGATAACAATTTTAGGAATACGAGGAATGCGAAGTATACTATTAGTGTACAGTATGATGGGAGGAATATGATATTCTGAACTATGCAGAAAAAATATTGCTTCGATAAAAAAATAGGAATAATCATATTCTTTTTGTTTATAATATCCTTATTATTTGTTCTATTTTCACAATCTCTCTTAAGGCAAAAACCGTCCTACAATTCGAAAGCTTCGGAATTGAATTCACCCCAAAAAATATATGGAGGGACAGAGGTTACCGATCCAAAGAAATGGCCATTTACAGTAAGATTATTTCTATTGGGAGCCCCACTAAGAAATGGTCCTACGCTTACACAAGTTGAACCATTCAAGATGGGTTATTGTGGAGGGACATTGATAGCATCAAGATGGATATTAACAGCAGGGCATTGTGTGAGTGAGGGATATATACGGTATGATGCAAGATCCATTGGAATATTTATCGGGTCAAATGATTTAAAGACTCCTCTCATAAAAGGAACAAACTATTTTGAGGTGAAAAAAATTTATAGACATGAAAACTATACATCAGTTTACTATCCAAAAGATAAGCCAGGTCCTATTTCTCCACATGCTCACCATATTAATGACATTGCTCTCCTTGAATTATATGAAGATGTACATTTTCCAACTATTTCTCTAAGTGATGATTCGGTATTTGAAAAGGAGAAAACGAAATCAGTATATGTGGGTTGGGGATACTTAACAGGGAACAGTGAGTCTAGTATCATGAGGCAAGCAATAGTACCCGCTCTTTCAAATAAAAGGATAAATAAAAAAGACTGGTATGATGGAATGGTCTATGAAGCGAATGAATTTGCCGCAGGATATCCGCTTGGACTTACTGGGACGTGTGGTGGTGATTCAGGCGGTCCATTACTTTCATGGAATGAGGAGAAAAAAAAATGGATTCAAACAGGTATTATCTCATGGACAGGACATGATGATTCAGAAACATGTGCATTACCAAAAAAACCCGGAGTTAATGTTCGGATTTCTCAATATTTCGGTTGGATTAAAGAGACAACCTCCATTCAGGACTTGGAAAACGGACTTTTTAAAGGAGTTGATTTAGCAACAGAAGAAGTGAAAGAATATCATCAAAGGATCATCATTGAACATGAGATAGAGAAAGATAATGAAAATTATGACAATATCTATAAAAGAATGTAGTTTTCTGTGTATTTTATTTGCCCCTTGACAAACTATAGGATATTACCTATAATAATGGTATGTTCAGGTTACTCAAGAAATTAGTCTCATTCAATACTCCAAAAACGCTTATTTTCGTGTCTGAATACGATCACTTCGCAAAAGAATCTACAGGATTATCCACATATAGCCGTTTGACTTTAGACGAACTACAGGATAATTTTAAGTCAGATTTTGAGAAAACCGTGGTCCTGAGCATCGGCAAGTCGAAAAACGAGCAAATTCGTATCGTCCAAGGGGGAAGGCGATGTGTCATCCCTTGCATACAAAAAGATAATCCATTTTCCCTCATGAGACCTCTTTACTATTCTTTATTGCTGTCGAAATCGAAAGATATGGTTATAGAGTTCGAATTCGCCTCTTATGGTGGTCCTCTCTCAGTCGGGGCATTTATCATCCTACTTGGGTTATTGAAGTTATTCGGTAAGCGCGTTTATTTTGTGATCCATCAAGCAGTGAATAGACTTGAGGGCCTACATGAGCATCTTGGTCTTTCTAAAGGCTCAAATAAGCTTCGCTTGCTTGATAGCGCCCTCAACTATTTTTATAAAGCCGTGGGAATATTCAGCTGGAAAATAATCGTACTTGAACAAGAAATAAAGAATAGAATCGCCCTACATATTAATCCTAAAAAAATAATTGTCATTCCCCATGCGGTTCATAAAAACAGATTCGTACAAAAGAAAAATAATGTAAGGAAAGGCAGAATTGATATATTGATATTTGGATATATTGCCTGGTATAAAGGTCTGGATAGATTTATTAAGGCGTTTAATAAACTTACAGATAAACGTGTCCATTTGACGATAGCCGGTGGCTATAGTCCTGCCCAGCGTGGAAAAATGCACTACGAGACTCATTATAGATCGGTGCTTGAGAGTGCCAAAAAGAATCCCCACATAACCATAACAGGATATGTGCCTGAAAGCCGCGTTGGAACCTATTATCGAAAAGCAGATATATGTATACTTCCCTATAGAAGATTCATATCATCTTCAGGGCCGCTTTCCCAGGCTTTTAGTTTCCAAAAACCAGTCATTTTATCTCAGGAGCTAGTGCCCTATATGAAAAGCAAAGATTTTAGAGAGGTGATGAGTGTTGCTGCGGTAAAGAAAGAGGATTTATTTTATAAAATAACTCCTCATGCGCTCAAAACATTAGTACTGCGTATCAGAAAAGAAAAAAACTATATCGAAAAACTAGCGTATTTCTCTCATGATATGGCACTAAAACGAAACTGGTCACAATTGATTCCAGAATATAGAAAAACGATCCTTACTGCGAGAAATACTCAAAATCTACCTTCTTCTTTGGTGAAAAAACATGAGCCACGCTCCATAACAAAAGGCTATTCCTATGCCTAAATATTCAAGAATCTGGGGAATGTATATGATTGATATTGCGTTTGCCTGCGATGCTTTAGGAAGTATCCACCCGTTTGACCAATCGTTGAGTTCAATGTGCGTTAGTGGTTTTGAAAACAGGTAGGGCAGATTGGTTTTAAGGGAAGCCATGAGAGGATTTCCTGATTCTACCGCGATGGGATAGGCATACCATCCCTTATTGAACGTCTGTGTTAGTTCTAGTATAGATGAAGAGCGCAATGAATGAGATAAAACAAGATATTGGGATGGATTTGGATGGATTACCTCAAGATTATCGAGAGGGACATTATTCTGCTCATCAATGATCGTTGAGGCATCCTGTCCGTAATACATATTCGCGAGAAAGCGATACGGAAATTGAAACACGTGGGCATCGATGAAGTCATTTATGGTCTTTTGATTTTGTAATAACGAAACATTATCGAAAAGAATGGTATATCCCAATCCATGAGGCTCCCTCTGGGGGAGAATGAAGTAACTTGTTTGTTCATCTTTCGAGTCTGAAAGATATGTTTCAAGTTCTGTTCTCCGAGAAGAGTTGTTTGTTATGCGAATAGACAAAGGTTTTCCTTGAACATGTTTTGACTTAACAGCGAGAATGTATGCTTTATTTTGAGAGAGTTGTGGAAGAGGTATCTCAAGGCAATTATTTGAATGGATTGAGGTAAGTCGTATAGCGCTCTCCGAAGGGTACTCAACTATTTCTTTCGAAATATAACCTTCGTTAAGTGTATTACAGTTTTTTGATGGGCTTGAGATGAGTGAATAGTTGTTATCCAATTTATATGAGTATAAACCTCCGATTTTGGGAACAAGAACCGCGAGACTGTCGAGTTTTTGCAGGGGAATATTCGCTCCAAATTGGGCTGCGCTGGTCGAAATCTGTTGGGAGTTTGCGATGACGACAAGATCACTTGTTTTTTGTGTTTGGAGAGATACCGCATCTATATTTTCCAGAGGTTGCTGGTTTGTAGGGATGTGAAGCACCCCTTCCAGATTGCTCTTAATAGAGCTGGAAACTCGCAGATATTCGCCCATTTCATCAATGCTAAAATCACGTTCGTTAACATTCCTATTTGTAAATAATCCCTGAAATAGGAATAATCCTTGATTATCACTCGCATTAATAGACAAATCAGTTGTATAGGGGCCTTTTAACTGAAAGGTTTTATCCTCCCAATACCACGGCGTTTTTGACTCATTTTTAGCAATGAGTGAATGAACTCGTATAAATGACTTGGATTGATGTAATGGTGCCACTTTATAGAGAAGAATATTCCCAAACGTATTTTGCAGGGAAATACGGGAAGATTCTTGTAACAGATGAGTAAGTTCATCCACATATAAAGCATGAGGTGAATAGGATCCAATAATCGATTTATCGATGAGAATCCATGGAATATCATATTTATCAAGCACGTTCTCCAAAAGGGAAGAATCTCGAGAGTAAATAGCGTGTGATATCTCCCAATAATACTGTTCATTTTTTGGATTCCAAACATCGAAAGCGCGATCCAATATAGGTTGTTCAACCCCGTACCACAAAAATCCTGATCCATAATAGCCCCAAGAATAGGTACTCCACCCATCAATTGCATATTGAGGAAAATTCGCAATCCGTCCGGAAGCTTGCTTCTTAAAATAAGAAAATAGTTGCTCATAATCCTTTGGATAGGTGATAAAAAGTTGAGAATAGAGTAAGTTACCTCTCCATGAGGGAAGCGAATAGACAAAAAATAAGGCTATAAATAGGGAAACGAGCGCAGTTTTTTGCATTATCGCATTATGTACAGGAGCCAACGAAGAGAGTGTGCTGAATATTGCTTGACAACCCCGCACAAACAAAACCGCCTCAAACAGGAGAAGAATATTGCCGAATTTAGTAAATGGATTCCTGAAAATTTGATGGAACAATGCATTTGAATGTAAAAGTGTGTTAACGAATGAAAATGGGGAAGTGTCAAGGGCGAGCA
>Ga0100381_1003306_pt1 | contig 14035 bp, 15 predicted proteins | sample CryGeymeta201505_FD_80416 | JGI IMG/M metagenome (GOLD analysis project Ga0100381, IMG submission 80416) | Groundwater microbial communities from Crystal Geyser aquifers in Utah, USA - Crystal Geyser metaG 2015-05 | ecosystem: Environmental > Aquatic > Deep subsurface > Groundwater | place: USA...
GATCAGATCCCCGAATGAGCCAGGAATCTGCTCCCCCTCCACAAGGCCGGCAATCTCGTCCTTGATGTAATTGGGCGTCTGTCCGATGGCGTGAGCCATTCTTTCTGGCCGTACCAGCCCGTCAATCATCTCTTCCGTGTTTTGTTGCTCATCCATGGTGTCGCACTCTATTGTGTGGTGCATCGATTGTATTTCAGAACACGGCATTGCAGATGCTTGTATTTGCAGGTGTATTGAGCCGTTTTGAACGGCGACTTGTATTACCTGCCACTTTATCCGCGAAAAGTGCAATTCCTGATAATAAGAATTATCAGGAATGCTTTTCGAGTGTGGTTCGGCAATCTTGGCTGCGGAAAGGCTGCTTGCTGGGGTTGAAGGTCGAGAATTTCACAAACTAAGGAGACGCGACACCGGTGCGCAGGGCATGACTGCCAGTCGCATCCTCGGCAAAATCCGTCATCTAGAACTAACGGGTGTTACTTCAGTTTTCCCGAAGTGGACACCGCAACTTCCAGAAACCGGGCATTCAACGCGAAGTTAATGGGTTGCGCTTTAGCGTGGCCCCAGTCCGATGGCGAACTTGACCGCATGGTTGGCACTCATAGCCAGCCAAACCACTTAACTATACCGGCCGCAGCTACTGTGGCAACAATGCCGCCAACCCAAGCTATTACTTTTATTGACGGCTCCCAGCGTCCGGTCTTGAAACCCGGATGCCCTTTAATGAAGGTATGAGTGAGATCTTCTCCGGCGTCGGCGATGTCTTGAGGCTCATAGCCGCCGCCAACGCTTACAATGCAAACACCTGAACTTGAATTATTGAGCCGATCGATGCTTTCGCGGTCTTTGCGGTTGATTTCGTCCCGCTCGACCTCGTTCTCGCGTTCAGTCCGAATTATTTGAACCGAGCGTAAGTCATTCGGTGAAATCAGATCATTGCCGGAGAAGAAGGTGGTTCCTTGCTCATAGGGTTTGACGAAACGCGCACTCAGTTCTTCGACAGTGAGGTCCGTGAACAGTATATGGAATTTTTCTTCCGTTCCGACTTTGGCAATGACGTGATAGTAGGGCATTCTTATGAGCGCTTACGTTGAAGTCACCGGCGCTGCACGGCTTTATCACGCAGCACCCGGTGGACAGCAGGGTTATGCGACGACTCTACAAGACGCGATGACATTTGGTCTATCGCACCATTGCTTCCGCCAAGCATCGAACAATCTCCTTCCCATCCTCGTAGGCAAGAACTACTTCCGAGTACGTTGCCGTAGTATTAACCTTTCCATCATGCGCGAAGTCATTGCGCCAAGTGATCAAATTGGAGTATGCCGAGCGAATGTCTCGGCGGTGAGTCGCAAGATGCGCGGCCGCAGCAGCGTCAACCTTTTTCTTGAACTGAACAACGTACTTATCGCCAAAACGCGGCAAGTATTCGTCCTGAATTACCTTCACCTTGATTCGACCGTTGATGCGGTCGAAATAACTTTCAGTGAAATTCCCAAGTACCTTGTGTTTCTTCTTCGCAAATTCAATGAATATGTCCTTAATCGCAAGCTCATAGACGGTAACGGCAGCAACGGTCACGAACCCGATGTATTTGACCCTCAACAGCGGGTCGGCGATTGCGGGAACTACTCCATTCAGATGCGTAACGACATCGTCAGCATGTTTGAAATGGGATAGGTAAGGCATTCTCTCAGCCCAATAAATGGGCACGAACAAGGGCTACGCGATCTTGCAATGTTTTCGTATCGGTAGTTCCAAGCTGGGTAACTCTCAAAAACTCATCGTCTTCAACTAGTGATTCAAAACCACTCTCCAGTTGCCCTGTGTCGATTTTGCTATAGTTCTCGACAAGAATGCACATCACTGAGTCAAGCGCAGAAACGTTTAGCGGTCCACGCAAATGAAATGGTTTTTCGCCAAGCGCTGTGACTATGCGCTTTGTGACTTTTGGAAAGACATCGAAAAACTTTTCCACCTTCTTACTGTCGCCCTGTTCGTGCCGCATCATCGCTCGATTCAAGAATTCTTTCATCGGCTTCTCGTACTTATCTACTGCACCAACAAGAGAAAAAACTCTCAATAGAATTTCAATGTCTTTCTGGTGCTTGTCTAGGGCGCTTTTTCCAAGAATTTTCCGCCAGTTCTTGTCCTTGTTTGCATCCTTTAATAATGAGATCAGCGGCCCTCTAAATACACAGTTCCGGATTTCTTGTGGCTTGAGTGGCGTTCCACCTGTATTTAGACGTTCGAATATGTGATATGCGCTCGTGCTTTCGCCAACAGGATTCAATTGCCGAATATTGACTGCTCGAAGCACGGCCTGCTTGAGTTTTCGTTGGTCTTGTTCATCCAGATCAACGAAGCGTTTATTGTAGTAAGGGCTACTTTCGTCCAGGCCGGACAGGCGAAAAACCTGTCGCCTACCGTGAGTGCTTTCGCGACCGAAATATCCCTCTAGGAAAAACACAACGCTTAAGATTCTCTGCTGACCGTCTATGACAAGATTTTTGTTCTTTTCGTCAATGTAGAAGAAGACGGCTGGAACAGGTAGGCCACAAAGAAATGAATCAATCAGTAAAGACGACTGCCGAATAGTCCAGACAAACTCCCTTTGAAAATCTGGAATCTGAATGTCACCGTCCTTCCACATCTGAGTGATGCCTGCGAGAGTGAAGTCAGACGGATACGTCGCGATGTCATAAGTGACGGAGACGGATTCGTCTTCCAGTTCATCTTCAACTTCCATTTCGTCAAAATCAGTGGCCATCTGTTCTCCGTTCTGCCTGTATTTGATTTGAAATGCAATCAACTCCCATGGTACGGGTAGCGTGTCTCAAACGCAAAGTTTTAGCGCACAACTGGCATTTCTAAAGATGCGATTGCCAATGACTGCCACCACATACCAGTCAGTAGGGCAGCCTGAACGCCACCGGCAGTTATGGCCAAGGTCCAGTCATCCTCCTCATGGAAAGCTTTGCATAAGGCCGATCATCGGACACTGCCTGGCCGCCGCCATCGCATCCGAGGCGCGTTTAATCACATTGAGCAGCCCCTCCCCCACACAGCTTGCGGATGCCGTTTTGCCTTATACTGCGCGCAAGTAGTCGGTGCCTGGACGTGGGAACAGGACGGTGATTCACCGTCTATATCGGTTCGACCCCGATCCGGCTGCGTTATAGGCGGTTACGTTTCGGACGTTTATAGGCTGGGGGGAACATACATCAGCCCCGCCTGCTCACAATCAGCAGTGAATTTATCTCGCCGGAACAGTTGTTTCCAATGGGGTCGGTTGCTAGCGCGCAAGCGACTGCATTATCTGGCTCCGCGTCGTCACCTGCGACGCCAAACAGTCAAGACAATCCGGAATTCGCAGAAGTTCAGCTTACCAACTGAGCCGTCTTAGGGTCATATACCACTTCGGCAATAGACCCATCCAGAATCCGCTGAACCGCTTCGTCAATCACATGAAGCGGCACAAGGAACCATTCTCTCGGCTTAACTGGGTGTCCAAAGCGATCCTCAATGGTCAAATCAAGCTGCGCAGCTTCGAATAATCGGTGGAAAATATTTTCCAATTTCACACGATTGAGATTGTGCAGCTTATATGTAGCCACCACCTCCACATCTGCCAGCAAATAGGTAGCATCATTTTCTGCACCTGATATGCGTGTCTCAACCTTACCGCCAGTTACCCCAATTTTGTGTATCAACTCACGGTGTTCGGCAATGAAAGGATGGTTGGACAGGCTGCGCAACACATAAATCGTTCCGGACTCGATGTCATCAGGCTCGACGGCTCCACCAAATAACGGCCCAGCATCAACCTTGATGAGGCGGCGACCTACTGGCGTATCTCCATCTGGGTAAAGCGAACGGGATAAGGAACGGAGCAACAGATCAGCTTCCGTTTGATTATCGAAAATGACCCGCAGGCGTGGGTTATCTCGCCCATCTTTGGTCGTGGTGCCCTTGCTCATTTCAGCAACATAGGCAATCTGCCCACCGATGATGTAGAAGTCGCCCACCTCAACACTGGCATCCTTGCCAAAAGGCTTGGTAAACCATGAGCCGTCTTTGAGGCCAGACTTTGCTTCTGTGAACAATCTCTCAAAGCTCTCGAAATCCTTGCATGGCGTCCGGTTGGCAATTTCCTCAGCAGCCTTGATTTCGGCATAGGGGCGCACATGGCGCAATACTGTGATGTCGCTCTGCCCGACCAAGCCTTCCGCGACACCCAGCTCGGCAAGCAAGGTATCCTCATCCATGTCATCCACATTCAATTGGGCCGCCACTGCACCCGACAGCAGCCCCGGAGTATCTAGTTCGGCCAAGAGCGTTTTGGCTTCCGGCAGCTTGCGAAGCTGATCCAAACGCACTGCATAAAGGCGCTCGAAAATATCCTTGTTCTCTCCATGTTGGGGAGCTCGGCCATGAGCCTGATAAAAGCGCAGGATGTCTTCAAAACCGGCAATGATGCGCTCCTCGCGCGGGCTGTGGCTGAATGCCTTCAGCGGGGCGACTTCTACACCCAGTGCATCTAGCAGTTCATCATCGTCCATTTCAGCCATTGCTGGATTCCCCTTGGGCTTTTGCCTTGGCTTGCGCTCTGTAACGTGCCAATGCCGCAACGCCTTCAGCCATACGCTTTTCCCATGCGTCTGCTGAATTTATATCCGGCAGGCGACCTCGCTCAATTTTGAACTGCAATGCTCGCTTAGCCAATTCGCGTGCTTCCTCTTCGGGAATGGCCGTCTTCTTGGCGGCAATGCTGGCCTGTACCTGACGCAGCGATTTTTCATCCATCGCCTTTGCCAGCACAGAATAAGCCGCGTCGAAAGGATTGATACGATCAATCAGGTCAATATCCAAATCTCGCACATTGATGAATTTCTTCACTCCATCGAGTAATGCTGTGCTCCCTTGGGTCGTTCCTTCGGCATCGGCCTGAGCCAATGCCAGTTTGGCCTGCTGGGTTATATTCATGGCAGCAATAGCATGCTGGCGGATTGCTTCCTGATCGGCCTCGCTCAACTCCGGGTAGCGCTCGCGCACGATCTTACCCATATGCAACTGGGTCAGTTCCTCCGGCAAGGTGTTTTCTTTGTCAAACAAGCCGCGCTCAAGGACAGTTTTCTCCTGCAAGAAACTGGTGACGACCTCGTTCAAATCTTCTTTACAGATTCGTGTGGCTTCCGAACTTTTCGGCGTTGCTAATCCATTTATCTCGATGTGGATCTGCCCGGTTTCTTTGTTCACACCGATATTGTGGCCACCATCCTTGTACCCGCCCTCGCCATATTCGAAGCCTTCCTTCGGGCCGCTATTCTTGGGGGTGAACTCATAGCGCGGCGCCAATACCTGTTCCATCAGTAGACTGGCGGAAATCGCCTTGAGCATGTCATTCACAGCCTGTGCCACTTCGCCCTGTTCGGCAGCAGGTTCAGCAATCAAATTGGTGAATCGTGCCCGTTCCTTGCCCTCGGCATCTCGGGTGGCACGACCAATGATCTGGACGATCTCGGTCAGGCTGCTGCGGTAGCCGATGGTCAAAGCGTGCTCGCACCAAATCCAGTCGAAGCCTTCCTTTGCCATGCCCAAGGCGATGATGATGTCCACATAGTCGCGGTTATTTTTTTGCGCCGGGTCTTTCAACGCGGTCAGCACACGCGAACGCATGGCCAAGTCGCTGTCGTCCACAAGGTCTGCAACCTTCAGGACTCGACCTTCTCTGGTTTGTATCTGGTGAAAACCTGTAACCGGATCTATTCCCTTCCATTCGCCCAAGTGGTGCATGATTTCGTTCACTTCCCGCTCCTTGTCTTTCAGGCTTTCGCGGGCATTCACATTGGGAATATGGACGATGGTTTTCAGGGTGGGGTCGAGCACTTTTTCGACTGCTTCCACATATCGGCCCGTGTAAAAGAAATAGCCGATGTCCAAAGACTTGAGCCAGTTATAGCCGTTGAGCTGTTCGTAGTAAGTGTAAGTGACAGTCTCGAATTTTGCTTCATCTGTAGGGGATAACACTGCTTCGCTATCGCCTCGGAAGTAAGAGCCAGTCATGGCTACCATATGCACCTTGTCCCGTGCAATGAATGCCCCCAACTGATTCCCCAGTACGTTATCCGGATTGCTGGAAACGTGATGAAACTCATCAACGGCGATCAGTCGGCCATCGAACGCCTGAATCCCAAATTCTTCCACCGCAAAACGGAAGGTAGCATGGGTACAGACTAACACCTTGTCTGCACTATCCAGGAACTTGCGCACCGTATCCACCTTGGATTTTGCAACTTTTTGCTCATCCACGCCCGGCGCATTACACAGGTTCCATTGAGGGACTACTTTCCAGTCCCAATAGAAGCCGTACTGACTCAGCGGTTCATCGGCAAAGCTGCCGCCAATGGATCGTTCTGGCACCACGATAATGGCCTGCTTCAAGCCTTGGTTGTTGAGCTTATCCAGCGCGATGAACATTAGCGCGCGAGATTTTCCTGATGCTGGCGGTGATTTGATCAACAGGTATTGTTCGCCACGCTTGGCATAGGCGCGCTCCTGCATGGCACGCATGCCCAGCGCGTTGGCTTTGCTGGACGCGCCCGTGCGCGCTGTGGTGATGGAGACCGCCGGCACGATATAGGCATTTGTGGGGTTGGTCTGGTTATCGCTCATGCTTTCTTGCCCTTTGTCATTTTCTTCGCAGGCTTGGCCGCTGCCGACACTATCTGCGTATGGCGCTCAACACGCTTTTCCAGTTGCTCGATTTCCTGCAAATCTGCCGCGTCGGCTTGCAGCGCCTCAGCGGCGCGGCGATGGTGATCGAAGATCTCGTAGTGTGCATGCGCGATGCTCACCATCACGTCATGGCTGACGGAGCCGGAATTCTGCAAAACCGCCTGCCCGTTGAACGCCAGCATGCCGTCCACATGGTTGCGCCAGAAATCCAGTGTGAGGTCGTGCCGTTTTTTCACCCTCAGCTCTGCCTGTTCCAGAAAAATAACGACCAGCCGATTAAGGGTGTCTATCTCATCTTCTGAGAGGTAATTCTTGGCAATGACGACATCCTGTTTGCGTACACGCGAGCCGCTCCAATGGGTAAGCGACATATTCGGGCTTTTCGGGTCGGCACGCTTCACAATCAATTCAGCCGCCGTGTGTCCGGTGGCCGCATAAAGCAGTTTGTTTTGCACCTCGGCGAAAAAGAGCTGCGTCTCCTTTTCCGTGATACCGTAATCCGAGCTCAGCGCAAAGAGGTCGCGCACCTTCTGATAAAAACGCTTCTCCGAGGCCCGTATCTCGCGGATGCGTTCGAGCAACTCGTCGAAATAATCCCACGCCCCCGGATTCTTAAGCCGCTCATCGTCCATGACGAAGCCCTTCACCAGAAACTCCTTGAGGTGCCGGGTCGCCCATTGGCGGAACTGGGTGCCGCGTGGTGAACGGATGCGGTAGCCGATGGCGAGGATCAGATCGAGGTGGTAGGCGGAAATGGCTCGCTGGACTTTCCGGTTTCCCTCGGTTTGAACTATCAAGGATTCCTTGACGGTTGCCGCAGAACTCAACTCCCCCTCTTCGAAGATATTCTTTGCATGGAGCGAGACGTTTTGCTTGGTAGTTTGGAACAATTCGGCAATTTCGAGTTGGGTTAACCAGACGCTATCGGCTTCCACCCGCAAATTGATCCGGGTTTGGCCGTCGTCGCTGGTGTAAAGGATCATGTCGCTCATGCTTTCTTTTCCCTTGTCGCTTTCGTTGCTGGCTTGGCCTTGGCCGCCGCCGTCATCTTGGTATAAAGCTCGAACAGTTTTTCCAACCGCTCGGTGTCATTCTTGAAACGGCGGCCGATGTAGATGCGCTCCAGCACCTCGTCGTTGCGCTCGTGGGCATGGCGCAGGTTCTCCGGCATCTTCTCCGGGTCGTAGAGGTCGGCGATGGTGTCGGGGAAATGCGCCTCGCGCGCCAGCAGGATGTTCTCGGCGCAGGCGGTCAGGTCGGCCTTGTTTTGCTCGGTTAGTAACGGTACAGGGAAAGTGTTCCAGCCCATTGTGTTGGAGTAGCGAAAATCCGTTTTCAGCTTGCCACAGACAGTGCCAATCCAGACCAAGTGGAGGCGGGAGGCGCAGAGCGCCATGTTCCACAGCGGGGCGTCGTACAGAGCGAAAGCGAGGTTGGTAACGGATGAATTTTGGTCAACAAGCCCCACAGGTAAATAAGCACGAGACTCTGATGAGACACAAGGCATAACAATCGTCTGACTCTTCCCAATATTCATCTCCCTCATCTGGTGCGCACGCGCAGCCATTTGATTGGCACCGCTGTCACGACTCATCAACCTCATCGCTCGCACCCCTTCAATGCGCTGCTGAATGGCATCAATACGCATTGCTTCTTCGAGATCGGCATCCTCAATCCACAGGCAGTAGCGCTCCAGGCCGCGTATGAACTCCGCCGAGCCATAGATACGGCGAACAAAACGGGCATGTTGCTCTAACGTCAGGCCAAGTGCATCGACCTCATCTTTGGATAGCAGTAGGTGACCACCGTCGTACGGCATGTTTCCACGTAACATTTCTGTCAACTCACCCAAAGGACGGGGCGCCTTGTCCACCATCACATTGGCTCCGGACACCAGGTAAGCATTAATGTGCTCTACCTCCTTCACATCCACCGCGTCGCTCTTACCACTATTGGTTATGGAATATAGGCGGCGCACCGATTTGGTTTGCGATGATAAGCCCACGATCACTACGGTCACGCCTGCGTTGTGGCTGGCGAGATTTGCCCATTTAAACGATGTGTGTGCAAACGCAATCTTGTTGCCGGTGCTGAAAACCAGCGGCCAAAGGATGGGCACTTGCTGCCCCTGGCAGATGGAATTGGTGGACACAAATGCGGCAGCAGCATTAGTCTTGGTGCCGTAATCCGCAGCCTTCATGAACCAGCCCGCCACATAGTCCAGAGACTTCCAGTTCTTGACACGCTTGGCGAAGATGGCTTGCAAATCCGCCTTCTGCTCGGCGGTCTGCCAAGTGGAACCCAAATACGGCGGATTGCCACAGATGTAGGTCTCGCCGCCTTCATTCGCGAAATCAATTTCCGCTTGTTCCAATGGTGTATTGAACAAATCATTCGCCACCAGCTTCATGCCCGTACCCGTGGGAGGGCACACGCTCAGCCAATCTAACTGCAAAGCGTTGTGACAAACAATCCAGTTCTGCGCATCCAGTGGCAGAAACTCAGCAAGCGCGTCCTTCTGCCCACGGTACAGCACATCGCACTGGAACTCGGCAATGATGAGCGCCAGCCGCGCAATCTCTGCCGGGAAGTCGCGCAGTTCGATGCCCCGGAAGTTGGTCAGCGGTATCTCGCTACGCAGGTGCAGCTCACCCCGACGGTTGTTGATGTCCGCCTCGATCTCGCGCATTTGTTTGTAGGCGATGACCAGAAAATTGCCCGAACCGCAGGCCGGGTCGAACACGCGGATGCGCGCCATGCGTTTGCGCAAGTTGAGCAGCTTGGATTTGTTTTCGCCAGCGGCTTCAAGTTGCTCGCGCAGCTCATCCAGAAACAGCGGATTCAACACCTTGAGGATGTTGGGCACACTGGTGTAGTGCATGCCCAATGCGCCGCGCTCTTCGTCGTCGGCCACCGCCTGGATCATGCTGCCGAAGATGTCGGGGTTGATCTGTTTCCAGTTCAGGTTGCCTGCGTGGATCAGGTAGGTGCGCGCCATGCGGGTGAAGCGTGGCACTTCGGTGCTGCCGGAAAACAGGCCACCGTTCACATAGGGGAAGCTATTCGCCCAGTTCGGCAAGCGGGGCTCGGCATTGGCGCGCTCGGCCACTTTGATGTTCATGGCGCGAAAGATGGCTTGCAGCACTTCGTGGGTGTTGCTGCCGTCGCGTTCGCCCATTTGCTCGATGGTGTGTGTGAACAAGCCTTCGCCGTTGAAGATGTCGGTGTCTTCGGCGAAGAAGCAAAACACCAGCCGCGCCATGAAGTGATTCATGTCAGCGCGGCGTTCGTCCAGCGCCCACTCCGGGTTTTCGCGCAGCAGCTCGACGTACAACTTGTTCAGCCGCGCGGTGGCGCGCACGTCGATGGGGTTGTCCCGGATTTCTTTGATGGTGGAGATTCCCGCCAGCGGCAGGAAGAAGCCGAAATGGTCGGGGAAGTCTGGATAGTCGCAGGCGATGGTTTCGCCACTGTTCAGCTCTTCTGCTTCGAGGGTCTGCCCGTCGGTGGCGAGGATGAATTTCGCCTTGGCTTTTGTCGTGGCCGGGCTGGCGCGCAGGGCCGTGAGGGTGTCGCCCACAGTGCCCGCTTCGCACACGGCAATGTGGATGTCTTTGGTCTGGAGAACACCACCGGGCACATCCGACTTGTTGCTATTGCCAGTACGCAGGCGCTTCAGCGCCGTTTCCTTGTGGCCGAAAGCGGCTAGAAACTCGAACGGAAACTCAGCCGCGTCGAAGGGCTGAAGAGATAACTCTGATATGGCTTGTTCGATTTCTACTGCATTCATGGGACTTCTTGCCTGTATATCTACTTATCGCTCGTGTCTGGCTGAGGTTCAGTTACCGACGTGGCACTGCGGGGCTCCATTGTAAATGGTTGTACCAGCAAGATGCTGTTATCTATGTGTAAGCGGTCTTTCTATAGAAGGAAAGATGTGGAGAGCCAGCTTCGGAGAATCTGAGGCTATTCCTTTTCAGGCGGCAATGTTCACCATTCAGGGACGCGATTCAACAAGGGTAATACAGGATAGACTGAACGCATGAACAAGCCATGTTCCAATCCATTCAGAGTCATTGAGGGCGGAAAAACAGAACAGGAGCGTAAGAAACACCTCCTGTTCAATCAGCCGTGGACTTTGACCTGTGAAGAATTTGATCAGCTTTGTGAGCAGTTCGAAGTACCGAGGGCGGAAGCATTTGACTTGCAGCTGATGTGTATCAGGCATCAAGCCAAAACGAATTGTGAGGCAGCTGCCGTACTCGCCATTTTCGAGGGGAGAGGAAACGCATCAGACATTCTGGCAAAAGGAAGGCGGAGCAGCTTTAGGCTTGAGTCCGGTGCATCACCTTGCCTTCCTCAATCTTCTACGCCAAACGAACCGGAGATTACCCCGATTCGTTGATTCGCCCAGATAATATGTGGTGGTGGTGTTTGAAGTACTCTACTGCTGTGGTACCTGTATTATGTTCTTCACTTTCAAGTGGACAAGACTAGGGCTACTTACCAGACTTGATCGCCTGAACTGCGTCATCTTGTTTGCCCTAATTCGCCTAACTGGAATTATCGGCCTGTAAAGCAAGAATGGCATCCAGGATGGCTTTTTTGTCGAGCCTGTAATAAGGCTTGGCCGGAATTCCGGCCCGCTTGTATTGGATAAGCCCTCGTTCAATTAATTTCTTTCTCGCCCCCTCCACCTCAGATGCAGTCAGAGCTGCCTCAATAGCCCATTCTGGCGCTGTTTTCCAAATCCACCCATCCTCATTTCTTGTACGGCCTGACCAGTACCAAAGTTGCGACAGCATGACTCCTGCATTCACACTGCCGCCAAGCTTGGCAAAGACCGGGAAAAAAGCGACTGGGCGAATTAATAGTTGATCCAGAGCGTAATGAACGTCATTACGGCTCAACATTTTGAGGATCCTTTCGGGCGCCCTACTCCATTATGCCGCCACCAATCGTCTGGGCGTGTCGTACCAAGTCGACGAACATGGCATGCCGCCAACGCCAAGAAAGCATCGGCATCGAGTCCGAACATTGCAAATGCTGAAGCTATCTCGTACCTCTGAAGACTGGATAAAACCTTGTCCAGTTTGGATTCCGAATGAATATATCGTAGGGAGCCGATAGGCTTCAGGGCATCAAGCATTCGCATCCTGGCCACCTCACGGGCTGCTGCTTCTTCGAGCTCAAGGCTATGAGATCGGATTGCTGATAGTGTTTCATCAACATCCAAAACCTCGATAGAGAAATTCTGCGGCCTCATTCTGCCACCTCAGAATTTTCGGCTTTGCGACGAATTGATTCAGCCTTTGTGAGGCGGCCAACTCGGCGATCCTCAACGGGCGCAGTTGTCGAATGCGACCGTAGTTTCTCAATATACTCAAGCAGATCGACGACTGGCACCATCAGTCTGCCCCCAAATTCGATGGTCGGAATGGGGTATTCCTTATTGTTGATTTTGTTGTAGACCGTCTGTTTTGCCCAGCCACAAGCAACCCCAGCTTCAACTCGCGTTAGTAGTACTCGATTCTGAAGAAAATCTGGGCGCAGGTTTGCTGCCGATATATATGACATCGGATGATTCTTGCTAAATTGTTTAGTCATGACGCACTCCTAATGGACGTGCGCGCGGCGCCGCGCGGAAAATTTGTTTTTCGCACTTTTGTTACGGCAAATATAATTTGCAGAATGGATGCAACCACCCAGCGCCGCGGGAGGAAGTCAATAATTGATTCCTGATTAGAACCGCCGCCGAGAATTTAAGGCGGACTGATATGGGGAGCACGCAACTCGGATTGCACCAAGCGACAGGAGCTTTAGACTTCTCTGGGTTTATGCCACCCACGAGATACTAGATAACCAATCGCAAGGATCGGAGTACCTTCTTTAATCCCATCTGATGAGACTGGGAGTTTGATGAATTGGGTGTTTCTTTTGGGTAATGCTTGGGTAAATCTGTGTCGAGGCGAAAATCGACGGTATCTATATTCTTAATTCTCGGTGTACATGTCAACAACTTTTTTTGCCTTATTTTTCCCGCGCCCTACCCTAATTTCTTCGCTAGTTTTTCGGCATGAAGATGCGTGTATCGCTGCAGCATCTTCAATGTCTTGTGACCAGAGATACTGGCAATTTCCAGCATTGATAGGTCACCCCGCTCCGATAACCTGGACAGCGCTTCATGCCTTAAATCGTGGAAAGTGTAATCGCTGATTTTTGCGCGCTTAACTGCGGCAATGAACGCATGGTAAAGCGTCATGCGTCCAAGATTAAATACCTTGCCGCTGTTTATATGAATGGGCAGACTGTCCAGGATCGAAAGTGCTTGGCTGGACAAGGGCACCGCTCTGTCATCCCCGTTCTTCGTCTCTCGCAGCAATGCTACACAGCGCTTCTTATTGACATCTTTCCATTCGAGATTAAGAAGCTCTCCTTGCCGGGCCCCTAGAGCGATAGCAAGTTGGATACATGGCCACAAGCTACGATTACGACTCGCGCGACACTCAGCCTCCAGCCGCTCCCATTCATTTTCAGTCAGGCGCCGATCTCGCCCTGCCGAATCTTTTGGCATACGAACCTTTCGCACAGGATTCCCGCGAGGCAGATCAATGCCCTCCTCGATTTCCGCGAATCCCATCAGCCGGCTCAACATGTTCAATTCTTTCTTTACAGTGCTGCCTGAAATTGGTTTACCGCGCCACGTATCTGCAAGCCGATTGTCACGGTATTGCGCCACCACTCGTTGATCGATAGCGGCCAGACAATATTCCCCGAGGCGTTTCTTGAGGTGGGCGCATTGGAATTTGTATGCCTCCTTGCCATCCTCACGTCGTTTGTATTGATAAGGCGCATGGTCCTTCAGGAACTTGTCGATGAGATCGCCCAGTGTTGTGCGTTCCGCCTCGGACCGGTCAAAGAAAATTCCTTTGTCCATCTTCGATTCGATGTCGCGGGCCCATTTCAGAGCCGCATTTTCAGATTCAAATGTCTTTGTAGCTGACGGAAATCCTTTGCGACGAATTTGAACGTGCCACTGATAAGGACCTTTTTTTCGGATAGTTGCCATCGATGCGCCTCGCTGTGCCAAAAATGTGCCAAAAACTCATTTTTCAAACTAGCACAGCTTCGAAAAACCTATTTTCAATGGGTTTCAGGGGTTGGAATTACCCGGCTGGAAAGCGTGTGTGGGATAACATCCCACCGCGGGTTCGAATCCCGCCCTCTCCGCCAGTTGCACATCTAAAGCATTGTTTTTAATTGCGTTTATTTATAAACGCCAGCATTAACTACAAAA
>Ga0100381_1003312_pt1 | contig 14020 bp, 10 predicted proteins | sample CryGeymeta201505_FD_80416 | JGI IMG/M metagenome (GOLD analysis project Ga0100381, IMG submission 80416) | Groundwater microbial communities from Crystal Geyser aquifers in Utah, USA - Crystal Geyser metaG 2015-05 | ecosystem: Environmental > Aquatic > Deep subsurface > Groundwater | place: USA...
AAAACTTCCGAAACCGTCGCTTTTTTCTCTGAAGATTTAACATCTGCTGAAAAACCAATACCGATATTCTTTTCGGTACGCTGTTCTATTATTTTTTCAAGCCCCTCAAAAGCCCCACCAACAATAAATAGAATTTTTGAAGTATCCACTTGAATCATATCTTGATTGGGGTGTTTGCGCCCACCCTGAGGCGGGATATTGGCAACCGTCCCTTCAATCAGCTTCAATAAGGCCTGTTGCACACCTTCACCGGATACATCACGGGTGATCGATGGGTTTTCTGACTTACGGGTGATCTTATCGATTTCATCAATATAAATAATGCCTCTTTCCGCCTTTTCCGGATCATTATCACAACGCTGTAACAATTTAAGCACAATACTTTCTACATCTTCACCCACATAGCCAGCTTCCGTTAACGTCGTCGCATCTGCAATCGCAAAAGGCACATCCAATAAACGTGCTAATGTCTGTGCCAATAGTGTCTTTCCAGACCCGGTGGGGCCAATCAACAAGATATTACTTTTATTCAGTTCAACATCATCTTTTTGATAACCACTTTGAAGACGACGATAATGATTATAGACAGCAACAGATAATACTTTTTTTGCCTGAAACTGACCAATGACATAATCATCTAGAATGGCACTGATTTCATGAGGTGTGGGCAGATGCTCAAGCTCGAAGTGATTGAGTGATTCCTCACCAAATTCTTCTTTTAAAATATCATTGCACAACTCAACACATTCATCACAAATATAAACAGAAGGCCCTGCAATCAGTTTTTTGACTTCATCCTGTGCTTTACCACAAAATGAACAATACAACATTTTTTCACTCATATAATTGCCTTTGTTATTTAACGTTGTGATAGCACTTTATCTACTAAACCATAATCACAAGCTGCTTGCGCGCTCATAAAATTATCACGATCCGTGTCATTTTCAATAATGTCTAATGGTTGCCCGGTATGATCTGCCAATGCCTGGTTCAAGCGCTGTTTGACCTGAATAATCTCTTTAGCATGGATTTCGATATCTGAGGCTTGGCCTTGAAAACCACCCAACGGCTGGTGGATCATAATCCGTGAATTTGGCAGTACAAAACGCTTACCTTTTGCGCCTGCAGACAGTAAAAACGACCCCATACTGGCAGCTTGTCCAATACACATGGTACTGACATCAGGTTTAATAAATCGCATGGTATCGTAAATAGCCATACCGGCTGTGACACTTCCTCCCGGGGAATTTATATAAAGGTGAATATCTTTATTTGGATTTTCAGACTCCAAAAATAACAACTGAGCAACAATTAAATTTGCCATATGATCTTCGACCTGCCCCACCAGAAAAATAACTCTTTCTTTTAAAAGACGGGAATAAATATCGAAAGATCTTTCACCTCGACTGGTTTGTTCAATAACCATTGGAATGAGCGCGTCTTGAATTGGAATGGAGTACATTCAGATAAACCTTTTTTTGTGTGACCCTTTTAGTAATAACAAAGGCCGTTTAATGAAAATAATATATTGCCGTGATTTCCTGAACATTTCAATTATTTCTTAGAATTGAGACAGGGGGAAAGGCATACCAACAGATATTTTTGATTTTAAAACGAAAAGAGACCGTTGCACGAGATGGTTACACAAATAAAAATGGTTAAAATTCTTCATATTTTCCCACATTTTTGTTTCGCGTCCCACTTATACAAAGGTCTCTAAAAAAACTTAACCTTCATTACACAAAAACACGGCATAATATCGGTTAAGTTTTTAACGCCGTAAACACCCTAAATTAAGCGGCTGTATTGACAATTTCTTCGAATTTTTTTGATACTTCTTTTACGTTTGCCTCAGCCAGGATACTTTTGGTAATTTCTCTTTCGATCAAAATGGCATCAATTTCTTTCTGCGCGTCCGGGTTGTTCGCATACCAATTAATGACTTCTTGCGGATCATCATAAGAAGAGGCCTGTTCTTCGATGAAAGCTTTACGACCTTCATCCGTGGCTTCAATATTATTTTGCTTGATCACTTCACCCAGAACCAAACCGATTTTAACGCGTTTTTCCGCTTCTTCTTTAAACATATCGGCATTCATCCCCAAGTCTTCAGGCTTTAAACCTTGCTGTTTAAATTGTTCGGCTTGACGATTTAATAACGTTTGTGCCTCTTGCTGCACTAACGATTGTGGCAAGTCAACTTCAACGGCTTCAGATAAGGCATCTAATACTAATGAACGATTTTTGTTTTCCACCGCACGCGCCAATTCTTTTTTCATATTAGCAGTAACTTCTTCAATCAAGGCTTCTTCCGTTCCAGCTTCAACCCCCAATGACTTGACAAACTCTTCATCAATTTCAGGAAGAACCTTGGATTGCACTGAATGTACTGTGATATCAAAAGTGACGGTTTGACCTTTTAAGTCTTCGGATTGATAGTCCTCTGGAAAGGTCACTTCGATGGTTTTTTCTTCCCCCTTCTTCATCCCTTCAATGCCTTCTTCAAAACCGGGGATCATACGACCTGAACCCAATTCTAAAGGAACATCTTCGGCTTTTCCGCCCTCAAACTCAACACCGTCTTTTTTACCAACGAAATCAATAATGACCTGATCACCGGCTTTGGCTTTTTTATTGCCATTAGCAGATTTCCAAGCAGATTTTTGTTCACGCAATTTAGTGACCATCATTTCAACATCTGCATCGGTTACTTCTGATTGATTCACTTCAATGGATAAAGTGTCAAATTTTGGCAATTTAATTTCAGGGAAAACTTCAAATTTGGCTGAATAAAGAATTTGACCATCTTGTTCATCCAGCTTATGGAATTGAGGGTATCCTGCCACATTAAGGTCTTGTTGATTAATCGCATTATAAAAGGATTCTTGCACCGTTTCGCCCAACATTTCTTGACGTACCTGACCGCCATAGCGTTTCTTAACAATCGACAGCGGGACTTTACCTGGACGAAATCCATCCATTTTCACGGTAGACCGCATTTGCGCTAAACGTTTTTCAACTTTGCTGTCTAAATCAGTGGATGGTAAGGTGACATTAATAGTATGTTCTAAGCCTGATTCTGGTTTTTCTACGGTTACTTGCATAGGTATTGATCTCAAAAATTTAAAGTCCGATTAACAAAGAGGACGACCACTTCAACGGCATTACAAAATAAACGGCAAATTATACTGATTTTAGTGACTTATTGAAAGTAAAGCATAGAATTTATTTAAGGTCGGCAATTTTGTTTATTACAAATATCATGATATGATGATAAAGTTATATTCTTTCAAATAGGGCGCAGTAAATCTTAAAGGAAACGCTATGGTAATTGAAAAATTCATGATGATTATGGTTGGAACAATCGTTCTACTTTCTGCAATATTAGCTTATGCCATTTCCCCTCTATGGCTATTGCTCACCGGGTTTGTCGGCATCAACCTATTAATTTCAGGCTTCAGCGGATTCTGTCCAATGGTTTATATTTTAAATAAATTTGGCATGAAACACGGCTGCGCTTTCCGCAATTGTCGAGAGTCTTAAGCTTCTTCGAACTGGGCGACAAGGTCTTCCAGTTCGACTTCCAAACTCAACCAACGCTCTTCCAAATCATCAATCTCCGATTTAAGCTGAGCCTCAGTTAATAAAACCGCTTTCAATTCATCTGCTCGATGCGACTCATACAAACTGGCATCTTCCATCTTTTGATGACAGCTCAACAATGCTTGTTGTGCGGATGATAACTGTTTTTCGATTTTTTGTAACTGCTGTTTGGGTTGACGTATTACTTGCTGCATCTGTTGACGCATTGCCGCATTTTGCTGACGTTGTGCTTTTTTATCATGGACGGGGTTTGGCTGCGTATTGTCACCAGGCCTGGTGATTTTTTCAGACCCTGCCTTTGCAGAGGATTGTTTTTCCTTCAACGCTCGTAAACGCTGACTCAGATAAGACTCCAAATCACCCTGATAACGGGTAACTTGCTGATTATGTACCCACCAAAACTGATCTACGATACTGGTTAATAAATGCTGGTCGTGGCTCACCAATATCAACGCCCCCGAAAAATCCTGTAACGCCAATTCCAACGCATCACGGGTTTCCATATCCAAATGGTTGGTTGGTTCGTCTAAGATAATTAAATTCGGCTTTTGATAAATCATCAAAGCCAAACACAAGCGTGCCTTTTCTCCCCCCGAAAAATCAACCACCGGGCTTAAAGCTTGGTCGGCGGAAAAACCAAACTGCCCCAAGAAATTACGCGCCTGCTGATCGGTGATCCGATTTTGATCAGAGCCTTCCAAAGTTAACAGATGCGCTACGGGTGATTGTTGAGGATTTAATGCGTCCAATTGATGCTGGGCAAAATAACCAATTTTTAATCCTTTGCTGTGACGAACTTTCCCGCCTGATGGGGGCAATTCCTGAATCAAACATTTTAACAACGTTGATTTTCCAGAACCGTTAATACCGACTAAGCCAATGCGGTCTCCCGCTCGCAAGGTTAAACTCACGTCGTTAAAAATTTGCGCTGTATCATAGCCAAAGCTTAACGCGTCTACTTCCAACATGGGATCGGGCAGAAAATCAGGCGATTCAATTTGAAACTGAAAAGGATTCATCGCCTGAACAGCCGCGACAGATTCCATTCTTTCCAATGCCTTCACTCGGCTTTGGGCTTGCTTGGCCTTACTGGCTTTGGCTTTAAAACGCTCTATAAAGGATTTTAAATGCTGCATTTGCTGTTTTTGCTTATCATGCAAAGCTTGTTGTTGCATCAGCTGGGCATTGCGCTGTCGTTCAAAAGCGGCAAAGTTTCCGCTGTACAATTGGATTTTAGCCTGATCCAAATGCGCAATCCCTTGCACAACCTCATCTAAGAACAACCGGTCATGAGAAATCACCAACACCGCGCCCCTAAATTGCTTAAGCCACTGGACTAACCAGGAAACCGCTTCAATATCCAAGTGGTTAGTCGGTTCATCTAATAGGAGTAAATCTGCCCTCTGCATTAAAGCCGACGCCAGCTTAAGGCGCACTTGCCACCCCCCGGGAAAATCCCCCACCTGCTTGGCCAAGTCTGCGTCGCTAAACCCCAAGCCAAACAATAACTGCTGCGCTTTTTGTGGAATGTCATAACCATCTATCAAATCCAATTGATCATAAGCAGCCACTAAATCCTGATGAGAATTGAGCAATTCAGCATCGTCAATTTTGGCTCGTACTTTGGCATAAAGTGAGTCTCCTTGCATCACATAGTCCAGCGCAGTCATATGTAAATGAGACTGCTCCTGTTCTACATAACCTACCAACCATCCTTCCGGCATTTGAATTTGCCCTGCCTCCAAAGGAACTTGATTGAGTATGGCTTTAAACAAAGTTGACTTGCCCGCACCATTTGCACCAATCAGCCCCACCTTTTGACCAGGATGAATAGTTAGGCTGGCTTGTTGGAGCAACAGCTTACTGCCCGCCATTAAATCAATCGATTGAATAGATAACATATTAAACCGCTGCTTCAATCGTTGGCGACACAAAACGCCCTTCGGTTAATTGAAATTTTCGATCCATCTGTGCAGCCAAATTTAAATCATGTGTAACCACAACCAAAGCCGTTTTTTGTTCTTCATTTAAAGTCAACATCAAATCAAATACCTGCTGTGCCGAATGCGCATCCAAATTTCCGGTGGGTTCATCGGCCAACACGCAAGCGGGACGCGTAATTAACGCGCGTGCAATCGCAACTCTTTGGCGCTCCCCCCCCGATAACTCAGAGGACTTGTGTTGTAATCGATGCGATAACCCCACCCGATCCAGTAACCGCTTGGCTTCGATTTCCGCCAGGCCTGGCGCTTGCCGTCGCACCCTTAAAGGCAGCATGACATTTTCCAGCGCACTCAATTCCGGCAACAAAAAATGAAACTGATACACAAATCCCAAATATTGATTACGCAATCGCCCCCGCTTGACATCGCTTAAACTCGAAAAGGGCATCCCCATCAGCCTAACCTCTCCTGAAGAAGGCTGATCCAATCCCGCTAATAAATGTAATAAGGTGCTTTTACCAGACCCGGAAGTGCCAACGATGGCAACCTTTTCACAGGCCTTTAAAGTAAAATCTAACCCCTGAATAACGGGCGTTTTTAGTTTGCCATCTTGATAGGTTTTCGCCAATTTTGTTGCTTGTAAAATGGGTGCATCACTCATAACGCAAGGCCTCCGCCGGTTGGGTTTTAGCGGCTCGTCTTGCAGGGTAAAGTGTCGCCAACAAGGTTAATACGAACGCCAATCCGGCCACAAACCAAACATCCTCCCAATGTAAGTCAGAGGGGATTTTACTAATGTAATACACATCTGCCGGGAAAAACTCAAAGCCAAACACGCCTTCAATAAACGGCACAATGACATCAATATTCAATGCAATGGCAACGCCACCTGCAATTCCAAAAACAGCCCCCATGACGCCAATAATCATTCCTTGCACCATAAAAATGGTTTGAATACTCCATGGCGCTGCGCCAATGGTTCTTAATACGGCAATGTCTTTTTGCTTATCGGTTACCACCATCACCATGGTTGAGACAATGTTAAAAGCGGCGACCATAATAATCAACGCCAAAACAATAAACATCATTTTCTTTTCCATTTCGATGGCTTTAAAAAAATTGGCATGTTGTTGTGTCCAATCGCGCATATACAAAACATCATCCAACGTATCCTTCAGATGCTGCCGTACCGTTTGCACATCTAATAAATTGTCCAATCGCAACTGCAAAGCGGAAACCTGATGATCCATCTTAAAAAGACGTTGAGCGTCTTCAATATGAATAATGGCCAGTGCACTGTCATACTCATGCATCCCCACCTCAAACAGACCTGAAACCGTAAAGCGTTTTAATCGAGGCATGACCCCCATAGGAGAAATAGCGGCTTGAGGTGCAACCATGGTAATTTTATCACCCATCGAAACCCCTAAACCATTTGCCAATTCTGTACCGATAATAATGTTGTATTCTCGTGAGGCTAAGTCTGCCAATTTTCCATAAACCATCTTGCTATCTATATCTGCCACTTCCCTTTCATAACGCGGCAACACGCCTCGAACCAATACCCCTTTGACCTTATCGCCATGCGTCAACATGCCCTGTCCCATTGCATTAGGTGCGGCGCCGGAAACATTGGGTAGGGTTTTAACGACATGATATAGGTCTTGCCAATGATTTAATCGCTCGCCCTGTTGGGATAGCGTCATATGAGCCGTCATATCCAAAATTCGATCCCGCAATTCTTGCTGAAAACCATTCATAATAGACAGTACGGTAATCAGTGCCGTCACCCCTAACGCGATGCCAATCATCGACGACAAGGATATAAACGAAATAACCCATTTCGCCGCTTGGCACGCGTATAGCGAATGCCCAATAACAATTCATAGGGTAGCTTAAACATAAGATTCCTTGCAGTTAAAAAGTAGAGGGTATCAGCATCTCAATCCGGCGGATTAATAGGTTGAAACACTGGCAGCCCCACATTAAACACCAACGCCCAAACCCTAAGGGTAAAAATCACCCCAATTGAGCCAATAATCGCCATATCAACGGGAATATTCCAGCCCACTAAAATCAGTAACAAACTGATCCCAATAAATGAAGCCGTCGCATAAATTTCTTTACGGAAAATCAATGGAACTTCTCCCATTAGTACGTCTCGGATGACGCCACCGACCACCCCCGTCATAACCCCCGTCATAATCACAATCGGATCTGACAACCCCAGCCCCATTGCTTTTTGTGCGCCAATCACGCTAAAAACCGCCAAGCCTAACGCATCGAGATACAACAAAAATTTAATCGGAATGGTTTTGAAACGGGCATAAAAGAACAGAAACAAGGTTGAAACCACCACCACATACAAGTAGATGTTTTGGCTGATCCAAAAAACAGGTTGATCTAAAATCAAATCCCTTAAAGTACCCCCCCCCACAGAGGTGACCATTGCAATAACAACCGCACCAAATAAATCTAACTGCTTACGACTTGCCGCCAACAACCCTGTCATCGCAAAAACAACGGTGCCCAATAAATCAAAAAAATAGAGTGTCTGCATTAAATTCATCGCGGTATTATACCGATTAAAGTTTTGTCGGCACCAACAAAAACGCCCTCATTCGAGGGCGTTTATGATTTAACTCTGCAAGAAAAATTATTGCTTTTCTGACTTTAACCGGCTAATGCCAAGCATTTTCATAATATATTTCTGATAGATCGGTTCTGAATTACCCGCCTTCATATTACGGATAAAATACTTCTCGAATGCAATCTTAGCCAAATGCACCCATTTACCCCGTTTTGCCCAAGTTAGATTACGGGGTGGAATTTGGGGTAACGCAACAAATGCAGCTCCCGTATCCCCCATATCCGCTAAACAAACCGTATTCCAAGTCGGCTCTTCAACGGGACCTTTGCCGGCCAAATTGGCTTCAATATTGTGACAAATTGCCGTCACCATTGATTCAATCATCAAGCCGGTTTTGGGTGTTCCAACCGGCACTGGCGTTGCCTCTACAGGCGGAATCGCAATACCAACCCCTAAAGCATAAATATTATGATATGTCGCATTCCGACTATAACTGTCCACTTTAACGAACCCACGAGGATTAACTAAAGGCCCCCCCATATTTTCCGGCTCAACCAAATATTGTAAAAACTTTGATCCCTTAAAGGCCGGTAACATCATCGAATATTTGAACGGCAGTTCGTGCTGATCAATCACATCTCCTCGGTGATTATACTCGTCCACATACATTTTACCCGCTTCAATTTTGGTCACTTTGGCATTACAAATCCAGTTAATGTGGCGATCACGCATTTCATTTTCCATCAACCCCTTGGAATCCCCAACACCACCAAGCCCCAAATGCCCAATATAAGGTTCTGAAGTAACAAACGTCATAGGAACCTGACTGCGGATTTTACGCTTACGCAAATCCGTTTCCATGATCATGCCAAATTCATAGGCCGGACCAAAACAAGAGGCTCCCTGAACGGCGCCAAACACAATCGGCCCGGGGTTTTGACAAAATTCTTCCCATTGATCATAGGCTTCAACGGCATGGGGTGTTGTACAAATGGACACGGTATGTCCACCTTGACTTTTGGGACCTAAACCTTCGACTTCATCAAATGCCAAAGAAGGCCCGGTGGCTAAGACCAAATAGTCATACGTCATTTCATTGCCGTCACTTAACGTCAGCTTGTTGTTTTGAGGATCTAGTTTTGTTGCTGTTTGGTGATAAAACTCAATGCCTTTACGAACCAAATGCGGCTCGAGCTTAAAAGAAATATCAGACGATTTACGCCAACCAACAGCGACCCAAGGGTTAGAGGGAATAAAATTAAATTCATCAATGGCATTCACCACTTTAACGGTATGTTCTTTGCCAATTTGCTTACGAACATCGTATGCCATTGGCAATCCACCGGTACTTGATCCAACGATTACAATTGTTGCCATAAATCCATCCTTTTTAATATTCAATTATATTGACACCTTTGCACGAGGGGGGGCGCGGTGAAAAAATCAGGAAAAAACTGACTGATTCAGGCGAAAATCGCAGGCAATAGCGAGCTATTGGCAAAGTTTTCAACGAAAAACAGGTGGTTTTTAACCAGTTTTACTCGTGCATCCATCTCGTGCAACGGTCTCATTGAGTAAGTGTGCTGCAATAATAACATGCTTTTTTTAGTTTTTATAGTTTATAAAAACCTGAGATAAGCAAAATTACAATTTATTGGTTTTAAGTAGTTATTCTCATTTAAATTCTGACAAAATCCTAATTAAAATTTTCAATCTCTTTTTAAAATATTCTTATTACCAAAGGCATTTTTTCCGCAAAGCGAGTCCTCAAGACTTCAGTTGAAAAGCGGGGAGCCACAACAAGATAATATACGAAGCCAGCAAAGTCGCCAATAAAGTAACTAAACTGGCTTGGCGAATCCACTCATCTGGGTGAAATCCTAAAACAAGCAACCCCACAGCTAATAATTGCGTGGTTAACCAGATAGGCCGCCCTACCGAACTCAATGCATAACGATGGCAATTTTCTGCTGTGTTAAAAAACCCTTGTTTAGAACGTAAATACCGTGAAAAGTAATGAATACTATCATCCAAAACAATCCCCAACGGCACAATTAAAACCACCGCTGAGATTTGGACGACCGATTGCACACTAAAATACCCCGTTAACACCAGCACAATCGCCGCCAGACTTGTCAAAATAGCCATCAAAGACACCTGCCAGTCGCGCCAAACCAGCCACAACAGCATCCAACAAGCAAATAACATCATTGCAACGGGGATTAACGAAACCATAAATTGACTCAAATAGACGCCACTAATGAGCAACAGCGTTAACGATAGCCACACCATCGCTTGTAACCACCGAGGATAACGCTGCATTTTACGAACCACGTCAAGAAACCCATGACGATCATCATAATGACCGACACGAAACTCTAAAAACCAGCTTAATAAAATCAGCGGCACCCAAGTTACGATTGCCAAATAACTGATTAAAGCCCCCAGGCCAACAACCCAAGCCATTTCAATCAACTGACTATCAAAGAAGGCGGCGACAGAAAACCCAAAAGTTGTCGTCAAATTCGACAATAAAATAGGCATGGCATTCAACTTCAAAGATTCTGCAACGGCATCATGCTGGAAGGCTCCACGCGCCATTTCTCGGAGTACGGCAGCCAATAAATGAACTAAATTACCCATGACCAAGGTCACCACCACCACCAGTGCCAAGACCGATATCTGAGTCAAGGACACACCCAACCAAGCCAAACAACCCAATACCCCAAACCATATCAGACTGGTCACCACCAACAACACCCCCGCCGTTTTGAGTGAATCAAATAACTTAATGGCAACCCCACTCATAACCATTAAACTGCCCAACACCCAAATTGCGTCCGCTAAATGAATCGGACTTCCCTTAACAAAAAGCCCTGATGCCATCAAAAGTAACCCCACCATCAGCGCAAACCACAATATAGGCAAATTGTGCGCCATGATTTGCACCCAATAATACGCCCAACGTCCATTCATTTATCGCAAAACCCCGCTTCAGACTCGATTCAATTTTGTTAGAATACCATCAATTTCAATTTACCAATACCCTAAGATGCCTAACCCTCAGAATTCTGCTCCTGCGCTGTTAAATGCAGCCAAACTGCCCCTTAAGGGACACCTTTCTTACTGGAACTGTCGCAACACGACAGAAACGGCTCTGGCAGTTATCTCAAAAGCGCAAAAACACCCAGGCCTGGTCATTTTTTTAACCAAAAATATGGCTGATGCCAATCTTTATCAATCGCTTTTTGAATTTTTTAGTGATGATCGCCTTCCCATTTTAACGTTTCCGGAATGGGAAACCCTGCCTTACGATCACTTTTCGCCGCATCAAGACATCATTTCACAACGCTTGACCACGCTTTACCATCTGCCGAGCTTACCAAAGGGAGTACTGATTCTTCCCATCAGCACTCTGATCCAAAAAGTGGTTCCCCACCCATTTATCGAAAAATATACCTTTTTATTAGCAAAAGGTGATGTGATTGACATGGAGGCTTTTTGTCAACAATTAGAGAACGGCAGCTATAAACGCGTCAGCCAAGTGATGGAACACGGCGAATTTGCGATTCGCGGTTCCATTATTGATCTCTTCCCCATCGGTAGTCAAAAACCTTATCGATTAGACCTATTCGATAATGAAATTGATAGTCTGCGTAGCTTTGACCCGGAAACCCAACGGAGTATTGACACCATCGAGTCAATTAAACTGCTCCCTGCCAAAGAATATGATTTAACCGCAGACGGCATCACATTATTTCGCCAAAACGCACGAAAGCACTTTGGTGAAACGGTTCGTAACACCCAACTTTATGAGTCCGTCACCCAAAATCAAACGCTAGATGGCTTAGAGTATTACTTGTCGTTATTTCATGCCGATGTGGCTACGCTGTTTGATTATTTTCCTGAAAACAGTCTATTTTTCAGTAATACCGATATTAATACGGGTATTCAGCACACTTGGCAGGATTATCAAGAGCGTTTTGACATTGCCCGCCACAATCCAGATTATCCTTTATTACAGCCACAAGAACTGATTCTGAACGAGCGCGACGTTTTTTCCGAATTGAGAGGGTTTCATCGCATTCAACTGCAAGCCGAGTCCGATGATAATAAAGGCGTTCAATTCGATACCCAATCGCTGCCGGATCTAACCATCCAAGCCAATAGTGACTATCCCTTTGCCAAACTCATTGCCTTTATTGATCAATACCAGACCTCTGCTTCTACACGTATTCTCTATTGTGCCGAATCCACTGGTCGGCGTGAAACCCTGTTAAGCCTTTTCTCAAATACGCCGCAATTAAAAGAGAAACTGCCTAAGCAGATTGAAAGTTGGTCAGAATTCATTCACAGCGAACTTCCCTTTCAAATCATCGTTGGGCCACTGGAAGAGTCGCTCGCCACACCTGAATTCTGCATCCTTTCTGAAACACAAATTTTTGGCCAAACTGTTATCCAAAAACGCCGCCGCAAGCGCAAACATAGCGAATTTGAAAATGGCATTAGCAACCTGGTTGAGCTGGAAGTCGGTGACCCGGTCGTGCATTTTGACCATGGCGTTGGCCGTTACTTAGGACTCGAAACCCTCTCCTTGCAAAATGAAGAAACTGAATTTTTAATGATTCAGTATGCCAATGAGGCCAAACTCTATGTGCCCGTGACCTCATTACATCTAATCAGCCGCTATACTGGTGCTAACGCTGAAACCGCGCCACTGCATAAACTAGGCTCCGATAAATGGGAAAAAGCCAAACGCAAAGCTGCCGAAAAAGCACACGATGTTGCCGCAGAGCTTCTGGATATTTATGCACAACGAGAAGCCAAACCCGGGTTTTCTTTTATTGCGGACGAAGACGCTTATACGCGATTTGCAGCCCATTTTCCGTTTGAAGAAACCCCCGACCAAGAAGCGGCAATTGAGGCGGTACTTGAAGATATGCGTTTGCCCAAACCCATGGATCGTCTTATTTGTGGTGACGTCGGCTTTGGCAAAACCGAAGTGGCTATGCGCGCCGCTTTTGTCGCCGCCTATAGTGGTAAACAAGTCGCCGTACTCGTCCCCACAACCCTGCTAGCACAACAACATCTCGATAACTTTAAAGACCGATTTGCCGATTGGCCGATTCGAATTGAAGGTTTATCGCGCTTTCAAAGTGCTAAAGAAACCAAACAAATATTTACTGCGGTTCAAAACAACCAAGTCGACATTGTTATTGGGACGCATAAGCTGATTCAAAACGATATGCAATTTGGCAATCTGGGGCTCATCATTATTGATGAAGAACATCGATTTGGGGTGCGTCAGAAAGAACAGCTCAAAAAATACCGCACCGAAGTTGATGTACTCACCATGACAGCAACGCCGATTCCTCGTACCTTAAATATGGCCATGAATGACTTACGCAATCTGTCGATCATTGCCACGCCGCCTGCCAAACGTCTGGCCGTACAAACCTTTGTGCAAGACTGGAACCCTGACACCGTTAAAGAAGCCTGTTTACGAGAAATCCGTCGCGGGGGGCAAGTCTATCTGCTGTTTAATCATGTCGATAAAATAGAATACATGGCTGAAGAAATGCAGGCCTTATTGCCCGATGCCAAAATAGAAGTCGCGCATGGACAAATGCATGAACGCGAGCTGGAAAAGGTTATGCAAGACTTTTATCATCGACGTTTTCATATCTTAGTCTGTACCACCATTATCGAAACCGGCATCGACATTCCCACCGCTAACACCATCCTAATTCATCGTGCCGATAAATTCGGTTTGGCACAATTACACCAACTGCGGGGTCGAGTTGGCCGCTCACACCACAAAGCTTACGCCTACCTATTCACAGCAGGCAAATCGCTGATGACAAAGGATGCGGAAAAACGACTG
>Ga0100381_1003340_pt1 | contig 13946 bp, 9 predicted proteins | sample CryGeymeta201505_FD_80416 | JGI IMG/M metagenome (GOLD analysis project Ga0100381, IMG submission 80416) | Groundwater microbial communities from Crystal Geyser aquifers in Utah, USA - Crystal Geyser metaG 2015-05 | ecosystem: Environmental > Aquatic > Deep subsurface > Groundwater | place: USA...
AATCCACTAATTCGATTCATGAAGGGAAAAGACACTTGGCCACGCAAATAGCATTATGAGCCAGACAAATCAAAATTTTCTTCTTGAATTATAGCCGATTAGGTGATTTAAATGTCACTAGTTGTCAATAAATCTTCACCGTAAGGAAATTTCGACTAATTGCGCCAAAGACACCAAGCCCTCCCTCAATATTTGTGTAGGCGATAACGGGTTCGCCAAAAGGGTTTTCTCCATTATAGTAGAGTGCGTCGTAGCTCCGCATATACTCAGAGGCATGTTGGTCCATCACCATCAATTCAAAGGTGCATGACAGCCGATTGCTGGGAGCGCCAGTCCTATAAATATAAAAATCACCAAGCCCACTAAAAAGTTCTTGTCCATCTTTATGCGTATCCGATATGTTCTTCTGTACAAAATATATCTCCGCCTCAGCATTTACCGGGAACTTGGCTATTCCTGCCACGCGATAATAATTATTTACCCCCGGCTGATCCTTGAAATAAAAACCAATACGGCGAATGGAGTCGCCCGAATTGTCAGGATTTGGGGCAGCAGAATATTCATATCGAGATATGCTCGCATTAAAATCCGGAACAGTACAGGCTGCCTGGATATTAGGAAAACCATTTTTATTTGCTTTTAATGAATAATGACCTCCGGCAACTACTTTATGCCCACTTGGATCTTCGTATGTTCCTGGAATTTGTGATGATTCGACGAGATTAAAAACGTTTGTTCCATAGATTACCTGTACTTGCGCTCCAGTAATTGGCCCTGGGCTTCGACGAACCTGACTAAAAACTGGCACGACCTCTTCAAGTTTAACCACAATAGGTTCACCTACCTCTAGAAAGGAAAATGCCGCCATCATCGGTGGGTTTTCTGGAACTTTTATATCGGCTGTTCTTTCACAACTTACGAATACCAGAACTGCTGCAAAACTGTATAAGATGCTTTTCATGACTAGAATTTGATATTATAAGAGATGGATGGAATCATTGGAAAGAGGGTCACCTGTTTCAACACATTTTGGTTCATCTCCTGCTGCACATAGTAGAAATATGGGTTCTTTTGATTGTATAAGTTGTATACACTGATTTCCCAAGTTCTTTCAAAATACTTCTTCTGTTTGGTGAACTGAATGGATAAATCGAAACGATGATAGGCCGCCATCCGAAAGGTGTTTTTATCGCCATAGTATGATCCTTGAATCATGCCTTGATTGATGTTCGTAACATCACCAATACCGTGCATATTATAAGAGGCCAATGGAAGGGATATGGCGTTTCCAGTTCCATATACCCATGTGCCCGCAATGGTAATATGGTCATTGATTTCATACATGCCAACCACAGAAATATCATGCCTTCTATCGTAGCGAGGGTTGAAGCGTTTTCCGTTATTTAGGGCGTCGAAATCTTGCCAAACCCAAGCAAGGGTATAGCCAAACCATCCAGTGAACTTGCCGAGTTTCTTTTCAAGCAAAAACTCCACTCCATAACTCTCTGCCTTGCCGGTAGTTACATTGTCTTCCCAAGTAACCTCACTCCCACTAAAAGGGTCTTCAATTTGCAAAAAGCTTGCTCCTTCTTTATACGCTATTACATCAAAACTGCGCTTATAATATCCTTCGATTGATACGGTCAGTTCCGGCTTCTTAATGTCGCGGCTGAACCCAGCAGCAATTTGTCTGGAACGTTGTGGCTTAATTCGCTTCGTTGCTGGGACCCATAAATCTGTTGGCAAGCCTGCTCCAGTATTGCTCAATAGGTGCACATATTGATTCATCTCCGCATAAGAGGCTTTGAAAGAGGTGCGATTATTAAGCATATAGCTCGTTGAAATTCGCGGCTCCGGACGAGCAATCTGCTTTCCTTCTGCCACAAAATGACTAATCCTGAGGCCAACCAAAGCGCGCCATGAGGAGGTGATTTTAATATCATCCTGCACATAAATTCCCGACTCCAAAGTTTCATATTTCTGAACCTTAGAATAGTCAAACTGTCCGCTCGACTCCTCAATCACTACAGCATTTGGAGTGAAGGTATGGAAGGTGCTAATAAATCCTGTTTTGATAGTATGCCGGATTGAGGGCATATAGTCGATATCGTATTTAAGTCCTATATCACGAATTCCCGAGCGGAAATTGAGGGCAAATCCACCGCCTGGGTAGGAGTCTTTTAATCCAATATCCAAGTTATATTGGCTATAGATGAGTGAGGCATTTGAAAAGGTTTTTTTATTGAATAGGTGATTCCAGCGTAAGGTTGACGTGAAGTTGCCCCAGTGCATGTCGGCTTCTGTTGTATTGTCTAAATACTTCTCTTTGTAATAAAATTTGTCGCGACCTGTATAGGCGCTTAAATAGAGTTTATTGTTTTTATTGATATCGAAATTCACCTTCCCTGTTAAATCATAAAAAAAGTAGCCCGCTCTGAAACCTTGGGCGAGCACGAAGGGTTGCATTAAAACATCCACATAGGTTCTTCTTCCGGAAATGAGAAAGGAGGATTTCCCCTTTTGAATAGGCCCTTCCAAGGTGAGGCGCGATGAAATTAATCCGATGCCCGCTTCGCCGTGGAAGGTTTCTTTATTCCCTTCCTTCATATTGATATCAATCACAGAAGAAAGTCGCCCTCCATAACGTGCCGGGAAACCGCCTTTGGTGAGTTCAATAGAGCGGATTGCGTCGCCATTAAACAGACTAAAAAACCCAAAAAGGTGATACGCGTTATAAACCGTCGCATCATCCAAAATAATCAAGTTCTGATCTGGACCGCCGCCACGCACATATAAACCACTTTGCCCTTCAGACCCTGATTGCACTCCTGGCATCAGCTGAATAATTTTTAAGGCGTCTTTTTCTCCGAATAAGGCAGGTAGTGTTTTAATGGCATAAACGGGAATTTCAATCTTGCTCATCTGGGATTGTTCCGTCACGGTAACTTCCTTTTTCGCTTCCACCTGAACTTCACTAAAGGTTGTGTTTACATTCAGTTCAACCGTGAGTTCGTGGTCTTTATGAATGCGCACTTTTGCCTCCTTGGCCTCATATCCTACATAAGAATAGATCAACGTAACAGTATCCTGCTCGGGCAAGGTGATGGAATAAAATCCATAGACGTTTGTGGTGGTTCCACTCTGCAATGCTGGAATATAGATATTCACCCCAAGCAAGGGTTCCAAACTCCCCGCCTCGCGCACAAATCCGCTTATCGTGTAGCGCTTAGTCTGAGCGCTAGATATGCTGTGGAATAGTAAAAACAAGGCAAGAAGCCCCGCCATTCGGAAAAAATTTTTCATGGCAATCATGTGTGTTCAACGCTATGACAATTAAAAAAGTCTTTGCCCCTATAGGCATTTAAAAAAAAAGAGGAACCTAAGCTCCTCTTCAAAAAAGTTTTCAATTTATCTTACTGTAAAATAATCTTTCGTGTCTCTTTCATATTCCCAGAACCATCTTTGAGATATAGCATATAGAGGCCATTGCCTGTCCAGGTACTCAGGTCAATATAAAACTGTGCCTGATTTACGCTAGAACTAAACACCGATTGCCCCAGTGCATTTGTAATCTCAATGGTATAAGCGCCCATGGTTGAATAGTTTCCATTATCAATATAAATATGGTCCTTCGCTGGATTCGGATATACTTTAAAGGTATTGATTGCTGGGGTAGTTCCACCGAGAGGGGTATTAATCACCAAGGTGTCGGTGACTGATACCGAATCATAGGTGGTGATTGTTATGTATGTTGTATCATAAATCACCAGGGTGTCAATATGCCCGATTGTGTCGTATATCGTTACAAAAGAATAGGTGGTATCAAATATATCCACGGTATCATATTGCGTGATGATAACGGTATCCAAATAAGGAATCGTATCGATATAGGTCTGATAGTAGGCCGTATCAACACCCAAATAGGCCACCGCACTGGTATCTTGACAGGTGTCATTATCTAAAATACAGCGATAAGCATAGCCATCCATCCATGGGAGACAGCCCAAAACCTGAAGCTTAGAAGCACTTGTTCCTGAATAGAGACATGAAGAAATCGGCTTAAAACCGCTGCCATCGTTTACTTCCCAAGCATATTTGATGCCGCCACCACTGGCGCCTACCTCGAACGCTGCAGGCATTCCAATGGCCGTATTGCTATCGGATGGCTCTTCCGTAATTAGGAGATTACACACGATACCTTCAATACTCAATGAATGGATTTCTGAAGGATTTAATGCCACATTATAAATTCGGATATCATCAATCTTACCATTCATCCAGGCCGAATTCGTTGGGCTTTTTCCAATGAATAAAGGCATAGATGAATATTGGATATTTCCGCTCACATTGGCCGAATCTTTAGCTACGCCATTAACATAGAATATTATCTTAGAGCCATCATAAGTCATTGCGATATGCATCCAGGTATTTAATTGGATGCTCTGGCTTCCCGCACTTTTCATAGAGCCGGCAGAAACTCCACTGGTAATGGTTGAGTTCGCGGCAACAGTAAACAACCCATAGGAAGAATAAGGTGCAGAAGGGGTGTTAATTCGTTTATCTAAAATCCAATTCAAATTGGTTGTGCTATTGATCTGCACCCATGAAGACAATGTGAGCGCATTACTTGGTGATTGAAGGCTGCTGCTATTCGCGACTTCTATATAATTCGATGAGCCATTAAATGCATAGGCGCTGTTTGAGTCGCCAAAGCGGTCGGTGCTAAGCGTGGCTCCGTAAACCGTTCCGTCGTTTGAATTATTGGATTGATCATTGGCATTCCCGCTAAATGGGTAATATGCAACGAGACCATTGGTTGGTATTTGACCAAAAGTCGCTTGGACCGAGAGGCAAAACAAACCGAATAGAAGTAGTTTTAATTTCATAAAGTATAGCTTAACACTATTCAATAATACGTAATATCTAATGATTTCGGAAATCGTTTAGCCCAACAGCATTGCACCTATCGTAAAATAGATTCCCAAACCAAGCAAGTCGTTGGTGGTGGTAATGAAGGGTCCGGTAGCAATGGCCGGATCTATCTGGAACTTATTAAGCAGCAATGGGATGATGGTGCCTAAAAGCGATGCAAAAACAATCGCAGACAATAAAGCGATACTCACCGTAAGGGCCAACTCCCGACTATTTCCTACAATCATATTATAGCCCAAAATCAACAAGGCGCAGATAACGCCGTTCAATAAGGCCACTGTAAATTCTTTGCCCAGCTTTGGTAGAATATTCGTAGAGCCTAAGGTATTATTCGCCAGACCTTGAACGATAATCGCCGAGGATTGAACCCCTGCATTTCCTCCCATGGCCGCCACCAAGGGCATAAAAAAGGCCATTTGTGGGAAGGCGCCGAGCTCTCCTTCATACAGTCCAATTACACGTGAACTGGCTATGCCGCCTAAGAGGCCTATCAAGAGCCAAGGCAGACGTGCACGCGACAAAATCCATACGCGGTCGGTAATCTCTACATCCTCCGCCAAACCCGACATCAGCTGGTAATCTTTATCCGCTTCTTCTTTGATAAAATCTACCACGTCATCAATGGTAATTCGGCCAATCAATCGATCCAAAGTATCCACAACCGGCAGCACAATCATGTCGTATTTACGCATCATCTGCGCCACCTCCTCAGCTGGGGTATAGGTGTTCACCGATATGACTTCATCGTTATAGATGGTCTCCACCTTGGTGCGGGCATTGGCCAAAATGATGCTTTTTAAAGAAACAGTGCCCACTAGTTTCTCCTGATTGTCGACCACATAGGTGCTATACACTTTGGAGACATTTTCGGCCTGCTCACGAATCTCATCTGTACATTGAGATACCGTCCAGTTGATATTTACCTTGATAAACTCTTTGGCCATCAATCCGCCTGCAACATCCTCCCTATAGTGCAAAAGCGACACGATGTTCCGTGAAGCCTCCATATCCGTCATGTAGGAGATTACCCGGTCCCGGGTCTCAATATTCATTTGGTTGAGCACGTCCACTGCATCATCAGAGTCCATCCAATCAATGAATCGGTGAGCAATGGTCTCGGGCTCGTATTCTTCTAGAATCTTTTCTTGCAAGGAAGAATCCATGTCTTTCAACACGGCCACCGCCATCTTTTCGTCTAGAATATTGAGGATATGAACATTCTCGTCAACGGATAAATCGTAGGCATATTCGGCTAAGTCAGCCGCATAAACTTCATCATCGATAAATTGAAGCAGGCGTTCATTTTCCCCACTATCAAGCAGCTCTTTCAGCGTTTGAAGTGCAATTTTTGGCGTTATTTCAATTTCATTACTCACGAACGACGACTCTCAGCTATGATGTCTGTCAATTCAAAAAAGGCTTGCACCGACAGTTGTTCTGGACGCAATTTAGCAAAATCTATCCAGCCCGGGGCATCGTCTTCTAATCCATATACCTTCAGGGAGTTACGCATAGTTTTGCGCCGTTGATTGAAGGCTGTTTTTATCACTTGCTTGAATAATACCGGATCTTTTAATCCTTCAGGTTCTGGTAATCGGGTAAGTCGAACGACACCACTCTTCACTTTCGGAGGGGGAGTGAATACGTGTTCATGAACGGTGAAGAGGTACTCTACTGAATAATAAGCTTGTAGAAGAACGCTCAAGATCCCATAAGCCTTTGTACTTGGTTTTGCGGAAAAACGTTCAGCGACTTCCTTTTGAAACATGCCAGCCATTTCTGGGATTTGTTGGCGAAAATCGAGCATGCGAAACATGATCTGACTTGAAATATTATACGGGAAATTTCCAATCAGCGCGAAATTTCCGAGTGGAGTCAGATCCATTTTTAAAAAATCATCCTCAATAATCCGGTTGCTCAATTGCGGATAATGCTCCTTTAAATAAGCAACCGATTCACGATCAATCTCAACAACCGTAGTTTCAAACTCCTTTCGGTCGAGCAAATATTGGGTTAGAACGCCCATGCCCGGACCAATTTCCAAGACCTTATCATAGCCTTCACCGCTGATAGCATAGGCAATTCGCTCAGCCACAGAAAGGTCATTTAAGAAATGTTGGCCAAGAAATTTCTTTGGGCGCACTTTATTCATGTCGGCAAGATAGTAGTTACCTGAAAAATCTACGACTTTTGTAAAAGATGGCCCTCACAATTCATTCGCTTTGCACTTTGCTTGGCACGCGCTACCAAGGTTCGAATCCAGAAATGGAAATTCGCCACCTGAGCTTTGATAGCCGCAGGATTATTGACCCTGAAAACACGTTGTTTTTTGCATTTTCCGGACAAAGAGACGGTCATGATTTCTTGGATGAGGCGCATTCTGCGGGAGTTCGTTTTTTTGTGGTGGAGACCAGACATGCGCTTCCATCCCTAAAAGACAGTTTGATTATTCCGGTTCAAAATCCGGTTAAGGCACTTCAACGCATTGCCCAATACCATCGCTTATCTATCACTTACCCGCTATTAGCGATTACAGGTAGCAATGGAAAAACAGTGGTAAAAGAATGGCTATACCACCTCCTTCAAGGCACGATGAAAATTGGCCGCAGTCCGAAAAGTTATAATTCACAAATAGGCTTGCCGCTAAGTATCTGGCAATTAGAGGCAGACAATGAGCTGGGCATTATAGAAGCAGGCATTTCCAAAAAGGGGGAAATGAACCAACTCGAAGAAATTGTGCAGGCTGAATATGGACTCCTTACGTCGATTGGTGCCGCCCACGATGATGGGTTCAAAAATCGCGAAGAGAAGGTCATAGAGAAACTACAACTCTTTAATAATTGCCGATTCTTGGTCTATCCAAAACAAGAGGAAGCAATAGAAGCTTTGATACAGAAATGGGCAAAATCCAAAAAAATACAACTGCTTTCTTGGGGACAAGCCTCGAATTGCCACCTACATATTGAAGCCGAAGAGCATGCTAAAGGCAGTCTGCTTCGTTTTGCTTCCGGACAAGTTATTATTCCCTTTAAAGACAATGCGTCCAAAGAAAATGCATCAAGTTGCGTTGCCCTGCTATCTGCCTTAAACCTTCAGCCTAAAACCTTTGCTCAGGCCTTTGCCACCTTACCGAATATTGACATGCGGCTTCAGCTTTTGAATGGTCAGTTTCAAAGCAAGTTACTCAATGATGCTTATAGCGCCGATATCAGTTCCTTAGAGATTGCCCTTCAATTTCAGAAGAAGCAGGCAGGTTCTATGAAGAAGGTGCTGATTTTAAGTAGCCTTCAGTCCAGCACTAGGGAGGCGGATAAAAAATGGCCAGAATTAAAAAGTCTACTGCAAGCCTATCAGGTTGAACAATGCTATTTGGTTGGGAAAGATTATTTCGATTTTCAGCCCGACTTTGGCATTTCCACGCGCTATTTTGAGAGCACCGCTCAACTATTGAGTCATATCGACCCGAAGATGTTTCAAGAACAAATGGTGCTCATCAAAGGCCGAAGAAATTATGCCTTCGAAAAAGTCGTTCGTTTATTGGAGGCTCAGGTGCATGAAACGGTCATGGAAATTGACCTAAATGCCCTCGAACAAAATTTTTATTATTTTAAGAGCAAGGTGGCTGAAGGAACACGTATCATGGGCATGGTGAAAGCCCAAGGCTATGGCAGCGGAAGTGTGGAAATTGCCCGGCAGCTTCAAGCATCAGGGGCCAATTATTTAGCCGTGGCCTATACCGACGAAGGAATTCAATTGCGCCGCAACGGCATTTCTCTTCCTATCATGGTGATGAATGCCCGCCGTGATTCCTTAGCGGAATGCCTCGATTTCCAGCTAGAGCCTGTTGTTTATGATTTCGACTTTCTTCGATTTTTGAAAGACACCTTAGATCAATCTGGAATTCCACAGGCCAGCATCCACCTTGAGTTTGATACTGGCATGCATCGTTTGGGGTTTTCTGAGGAGCAATGCACCGAAATTATCACCCAGCTAAATCTAGACCCACGCATCCTTGTAGCTACGGTATTTAGTCATCTGGCCGCATCTGATGAAGCAGAACATGATGCCTATACCCGCAAACAGTTGAGCAGTTTCGCAGCCATTCAACAAGAAATTCAGTCAGGAATTAAGTCCGAGCCACTCTTTCATATTCTGAATACTGCGGGCATTGAGCGATTTGGCGAACAACCCTTTGATATGGTTCGGCCAGGAATTGGCTTGTATGGCATTGAGAGCACTCAAAATACAAAAGCCCATCTGCTCCCTGTGGCTACCTTGAAAGCCCGAATCTCACAAATACGTGATTTAAAGGCAGGCGAAACGGTAGGTTATTCCCGTAGGGGTAAACTTGATCGGGATTGTCGGGTTGCCGTTTTATCCATTGGGTATGCCGATGGATTCCGAAGAAGCTTGAGCAATGGAAAAGGTCAGGTATGGATAGCCGGCAGTTTGGCGCCTGTTATTGGCAATGTATGTATGGATATGGTGATGGTGGATGTGTCGGCTATCAATTGCCAGGAAGGAGACCCGGTCGAGATTTTCGGTAAAAACCTATCGATTGAAGCGGTGGCTGAGGCTGCAGAAACCATTCCTTATGAAATCATTGCAGGCATATCTAGCCGTGTAAACCGCATTTACTTTAGGGAATAGAAAAATTATGACCTGATAATCAGTTAGTTGTGAGCCCTTTTATTTCGTTAATTGTATATACATTTAATATCGTTACATTTGTTGTACAATTTGAAATTACACGACATGAAAAAATTTATCCTTGTACTTGCAGCTGGCGTATTTTTAGCCGCTTGTGGAGAATCAAAGAAAACTGCTGAAGAAACTCAGGAAGTAGCAGCCGCTAGCACTGAGGCCATTACTTACACGGTTGACCCAGCTACCTCAAAAGTAGAATGGACTGGATCTAAAATCGCTGACACCAAACATAACGGAACAGTTAGCTTAAGTTCTGGAAGCCTATCTTTCGAAGGTGAAAACCTGACTGCTGGTAACTTCGTTATCGACATGAACACCATCTCCAATGGTGATTTAACAGAAGAAACTGGTCAATCTAAATTAGTAGGTCACTTAAAAGGTGCTGACTTCTTTATGGTCGACACTTTCCCGACTGCCTCTTTCGAAATCTCTTCAGTTGAAAAACTTGAAGGTAGCGAAGCAGGAACACATACCGTTAAAGGTAACTTGACTATCAAAGGTCAAACCCACGGAATTACTTTCCCTGCAACTATCGCTCAAACTGAAGCCGGTGCAACTGCAATCGCTTCTTTTGAAATTAACCGTAACGAATGGGGAATCGTTTGGGGTGGAACGCAAGAACCAAATCAAGGGGTTATTGATTTCTTGAAAAACAACTTGGTTAACGACATGATCACTTTCAACGTATCTCTCGTTGCAGGTAAATAATATTTCTCTGAATTGAATAGTTTGAAAAGCCATCCTTCGGGGTGGCTTTTTCATTTTAAGCCAATTCAATTAATGTATTTTTGCAGGGATGAGCCTAAGGAAATACCCCGCTGTTTCAACCTTCACTTGGCAAGGTAAATTACTCGTTGTGCTCATTCGTTTTCTTGGAGTATTTATTCGCCCACTCTACGCTAAGGGCCGTCCTATTCCGAATTTTGAAGAGAACCCAGCGTTCTATTCTGCTAAAGACATTCTCTATTTCGCCTACAAATATTACTTGTCGCCTCCAGAAAAAGCAGAAACCGATTCCCTAAAAGACTATTTCAATTCCATGGTCTTTGACTTTCCAAAGCTCCGAGCCGATAGCCCCATAATTACCCTAAGCGCTGGTGGAGATCTGATGCCCTATCAATGGCTCAATGAGACAAACACCAAACAACTTTGGGATGATATCGGCCCATGGTTCTTCGATGCTGATCTGGTATTTGCCAATCTCGAAACACCCATTGACTTGAATCAAAAACCAGGAATGGTCCCCGAAGTGATGCTCAATGATATGCATTTTAATGGCGATAAGGCACTCTTTCAACTTTTTAATGGAGCCTCCAAATTCAAGGGGTTTGATGTGCTTTCTACAGCAAATAACCACAGCTTGGATATGGGAGTTATGGGCTTGAAAAACACATTGGATTTCCTCGACCAACTGCATATCATCCATACAGGAACAGCTAGAAGCGCCACCGAGCAAGAAGAAATTCGAGTCATTGAAAAAAAAGGAATTCGCATGGCCTTTGTTGCGGCTACCTATTGTCTCAACCATCTATCCATACCAGAGGACCATGCCTATTGCGTAAATGCTGGCCGCTTCAATCTCCCAAATGCTGACCTGAGCATCCTTCAAAAACTGGTGAAAAAAGCGAAAGAAAAATCCGATTTCGTCGTGCTCTCCTTGCATAATGGCAATGCCTACCAAGCCTATCCATCTGCACATACGGTTGAAAACGTCCACCGCATTTTTGAAACCTGCGGGCCAGACCTGATTCTAGGAAGTCACCCGCATAACCCACAACCAATTGAGCAGTATGCATATAGCTGTCCGCATTCAGGCAAGTCCAAAAAAGGAATAGCAGTCTATAGTCAGGGAGATTTTGTGGCGTATGATATTTTCACCTGGTGTCATCTGCATCTAGGGATAAAATTCACCCTTGGCCGTGATGAAGCAGGAGATGTACAGGTTTCGTCAATGGAAATTATGCCTCAATTCCTGTGGCATGGAGATAAACAAGGGGGCTTTAATTTTCGGTTTCTACCCTTGAAACACGCCCTAAGCATGCAGGATAAGCTGAGCAAAAGAAGTCAAAATGAGCTGGCAGAGATTAAGCGTTTTTGGAAATCTCACCTCGCTCCGTCGCTTTCTATCTATGAAGCTGAATAGCATTCGGAGAAAATCATTTTCTTTGCAGTGATTCAATTAAGTGCATCATGACCGAAGAGATTAATATTATCCTGGACGCAACCCGTTCAAACATGGACAAAGCCATCCAACATTTGAATGCGGAATTTAGCAAAATCAGAGCTGGAAAAGCGAGTCCAACTATGTTAGAAGGAATCAATGTCGACTATTATGGCGCAAGCACCCCACTGAACCAAGCGGCAAACGTGAACTCTCCAGATGCCCGAACCATTGTGATTCAGCCTTGGGACAAGTCATTAATTGGAGCCATTGAAAAGGCCATCATGGAAAGTAATTTGGGACTCAACCCTCAAAATGATGGGGAAGTCGTTCGCCTAAATGTTCCACCATTGACTGAAGAGCGCAGAAAGCAACTTGTTAAAACTGCCAAAACCGAAGCAGAAAACAGCAAAATTGCCGTGCGTAACATCCGCAAAGAATCGAATGAAAAGGTCAAAAAACTTCAAAAAGATGGTTTGGCAGAAGACATGGCCAAGGACGCTGAAGCAAGCATTCAGCAAATCACGGATCAATTCATCGCTCGTGTGGATGAGGTAGGTGTCGTGAAAGAAAAAGAAATTATGACGGTTTAAATTGACAAACTGGTTCAAATCTCGCAATAGGCTGCAACGTGCCCTGGTGTATGTCGCAGCTTTTTTTATAGGTCTTTTCTTGCTCCTTATTTTGTTCAAGGGAAGCCTTTTTTCATGGATGCTCAACCGGCAAATCAATCGCCTCAACGAGCAAAGCAGTTATATCCTCCAAATCGAAAAGGCCAAGCTCGAAGGGTTTTCTTCGGTTCAATTGTCTTCTATTTCCCTTTGTAAAAAATCTGGCGATAGTCTAGCCTATATCCAAGACTTACATATTGAGATTCGCCCCAATCGCCTTATCAATAGGCATCATGTCATCAAGTCCATGAGCATGAGCAGCGGGTTTATTCGTTATTCCCGCTTGAACTCCTCTGCGCCGGATTCGTTATCCATCAACAAGCCAGACAATACGCAGGATAATTCGAATTTGCCAACACGTCTCTACCAAGCTTTTGAGCGCTATTTCCCATCTCAAATATCGGTGAGCGACTTCCATCTCGAATACCAAGACTCCCTCGGTCATGTTGGCTTAGAGATGGAAAATATCAGCGGCAACCAAGAAAATCTACACGGTAAAATAGTACTGAAAGACGACCATCATGCCCAAACTTGGCAGGTGAGTGGGCGACTAAATGAAGGCGTTGAGCTCGAAGCCTACGCGCATGAAAAACTCCCGCTTCCTGCGTTATACCAACGTTTTGGCTTGGATCTACGTAGCGATACCCTCAAATTTTCCTTGCTGAAAACAGGCACTTCCGCTGATGGTTTGGACTTTCACCTTTCGGCAAGCATAAACGATTTAAATCTCCATCACCCCAAACTCTCTTCTGATACCATTGGCTTCCGCCGCTTGGCTACCAGCATGAACCTGAGCATTGGTTATGGCTATATTCAAATCGATAGCAGTTCTACTTTCACCGTAAATGAAGTGACTGGAAATTTTGGCTTGCAAGCCCCACTAAGCAGGGCAGGAAAAAAATATGGGCTCATGATTAAAACCAATCAGCTCCCTGCGCAGCAGTTTTTTAACTCCCTACCAGAAGGAGCTTTCGATGATACCCGTGGATTAAAAGCCGCTGGAGAATTGGCTTATACCCTCCGTTTTTACATGGATGGCGCACACCCAGACGACCTGATATTTGATGCCTATTTCACCAAGAAAGACTTTAAAATTCAACAGTACGGAGCAAGTCGACTCGACAAGATGAGTGCGGAGTTTGAGCATACAGTTTATGAAAACGATAAGCCGTTTCGCACATTTAAAGTTGGTCCTTCCAACCCGAAATTCACACCAATTGCCCAAGTGCCACAAAACCTGATTCGGGCTATTTTGGTATCAGAAGACCCTTCCTTTTTCCAACACGGTGGCTTTATTCAAGAAGCTTTCCGTGAATCCATTGCAACAAACTATAAGGCAGGAAGCTTCAAACGAGGAGGAAGTACGATATCCATGCAACTCATTAAAAATGTATTCCTGAGCCGCAAGAAAACCGTTTTCCGAAAAATGGAAGAAGCGCTTATTGTTTGGCTTGTAGAAGGACAGCACCTCACCA
>Ga0100381_1003366_pt1 | contig 13885 bp, 9 predicted proteins | sample CryGeymeta201505_FD_80416 | JGI IMG/M metagenome (GOLD analysis project Ga0100381, IMG submission 80416) | Groundwater microbial communities from Crystal Geyser aquifers in Utah, USA - Crystal Geyser metaG 2015-05 | ecosystem: Environmental > Aquatic > Deep subsurface > Groundwater | place: USA...
CCGGAATCTCAATCGCTTCTGCACGAACCGGATCACCGGCAGCAGCCCCGCATACGACGTCAGCCCCTGATCCGCCGTCTCCAGCTTCACCTTCCGAGGCGACACCCGACACTTGCTTCGGCCAGACTCGCTCATGGAAAAGGGGAACTCCTTCCTGCTCAAGGAATGCGAACTCTCACTCACAAGTTCGCCTTTTCCCCTTTTCTTGCTCGCCGCTCAAAACGGATTGCAGGATCTGGGTGGAACAGGTACGGCTCCTGGAGCACGATGCCGATCTGCCGCCGCAGCGACGTTTGCGTTACGTCGCGCAGGTCCACCCCGTCCAGGCGCATCGCCCCTTGCTGCACGTCGTAGAAGCGACACAGCAGGTTGATCAAGGTCGTCTTGCCGGCATCGTGCGTCACCCGCGACAGGAGCTGGCCGGTCTGCTGCTCGTCGTAGTAGCGCAAGCCGAGTCGCTGAAGGTGGTCGTAGGTCTCCTGGCGGATGCGGACCGTGATCATCTGCCCCAGGGCCGTCATGAGATACCCGCGTACCCCACCCAAGGCGGCGCTCACTGCGTTGATGCCGAGGATGCCAAACGCGACCCACTTGAGCAGTGTGTAGTTGCGGGCGCCGCTGACGTCGTCCACCATGACCTTCGACAGGTACGGCGGCGCCATATCGACGGCCGTCAGCAACAGCATGAGCAGCAGCCCGGCGGTGGCCAGCGGCCAGAACGGCAACGCGTACCGTAGCAGGCGAACGAGCAGTTGTCGCTTCTTCAGGCAGTCGGGGCAGACGGAGGACCAGTGGGGCACCACCTTGCTGCATTGGTCACAGCGTTTGGGCGCTGGACCGCGGTAAACGGAGGGCGAGCCGCCGGGCCGGGAGGCGGGGGCTGCCGCCTCGCCGTTTCTGGCCAGACGGGTCAGTTCTGCCGCGGCGGCGCCAAAGGCCTGCGCCCGCGACCGAGAGAAGCGCACGAGGGGCGTTCGCCCCGCTGCCGTGACCAGTACAGGTAGCCGTTGCCCACATAGTGGTCTGCTTCTGCCTTCTCAATCTGGTCCAAAGGCAGCTCAAACTGAACCTCCGGCGCGCCACCGGTCCGGTCGACGACGAGGACCCGGTCGTCGGTGGCCAAGAGCCACGGCGAGCCGGATTGCCCATCGAGCTGGAGGTCGCTCTCGAGCGTGAGCCTGGCTTCTGCCCCGCCGAGGAACTGCTCCGCCCAACCCTCGGGCAGCGCCTCGCGGAGTTGGGGGCTATCGGTCGTGCTGGCGTTCGTGCGCAACCACCTCGTCGCTTCGTCCTCTCGTCCGGGCGTTCGTAGAGCCGCGCGCGTATGGGGGTGACCCACGCGCGTGGCTTGACGGGCCGGCGGAGCATCCCTGTCTTCGCGGTCCGCCGCGGGGGGCCCTGCCGGCAGGCCGAACTACCCAGGCAGTGGAACCACTTAACGAGGCGCGTGCGTTCAGTTAGAATCAGGCGACCTGACTCGTCGAGCGGGGCCGTACTGCGAGGAACAACGATGACTGAGCGTGCCGTGCGACTGCAGGCACGACGCCACAGACGAGGGCAAGCGTCGATCGCAATCCCACCTCTTCGAATGTATGGGATGGAGGCGATCCGGACCCTTGGCTGCCTGGCGGTGGCTGGGACCTTCCTGGGAGTGAGGACAATGGTACAGGCAGACCAACTACTCATCTGGCACAGCGCCGACTCGTGCCGCGTCGCCGTCGACCCCACCAAACGCGAGCCGCGCCCGGTGAGCCGGCTGCTGTACGGCAAGTTCACCGAGCACTTGGGCCGCAACATATACAACGGCATGTGGGCACAGGTGCTGCGCAATCCGGGTTTCGAGAGTTGGCGGTACTTCGCAGAGTCGAAGGACGCGCTGGCTGGGAGGTACCGGCACGTTCAGCCGGGCGTTCCTGCCCAGCTTCCGTCGACGGACCCCGACAAACTGGCGGCGTGGTGGATGCCCTACGGCCGGGGCGAGGTCGACTACTCCCTGGACGGCAACGCGCGCAACGCTGAGTTCTGCCAACGCCTCGCAGTGACCAAGCTGGAGACACCAGAAGTCGGTCTGCAGCAACCCCTCTTCCTGCCGACGCACCGCACGGCCGACTACGAGGTGTCCTTCTGGGCGCGTCGCCAGGAAGGCGGTGGCGCGCTACACCTCTCCGTCGCTTCGGTGGCGGGCCAGTCGCTGGGTGCTGCGACGGTCGAGCTGCCGGGAACCGAGTGGCAGAAGCTCGAAGCCAGACTCACCCTCGACCTGACCGGCGTGAACCCCGGCGACCCGCTGCTCTTCCGTCTCGGGCTGGAAGCTCCGGCAACGGTGTGGCTGGATCAGGTTTTCCTGTTCCCCGCCGATCATGTGGACGGGTTCGACCCGGACGTGATCCGGCTGCTGCGGGAGTCAAGGCTGCCGCTGCTCCGCTGGCCGGGCGGGAACTTCGTCTCCGGCTACCGCTGGAAAGACGGCATCGGCCCGCTCGACGATCGCCCGATCCGTCACAATCGCGCGTGGAACATGCCGGAGTACAACCATGTGGGCACCGACGAGTTCATGGCGTTTTGTCGCGCCGTCGGCTGCGAGCCGATGATCTGTCTCAACGCCGGCGACGGGACGCCGGAAGAAGGAGCGCAGTGGCTCGAGTACTGCAACGGCGGCACCGACATGGAGTACGGCGCGCTCCGCGCCAAGAACGGCCACCCCGCGCCGTACGGCGTTCGTTACTGGGAGATCGGGAACGAGCTTTACGGCATCTGGCAGATCGGGCATTGCACAGCGGAGGAGTACGCCCAGCGGTATCGCGCGTTCTACGCAGCGATGCACGCCGTCGACCCGAGCATCCTGTTCATCGCCAATGGCGACAACCCGGCCTGGAACGAACAGGTGCTGGCCGGCGCGGGACCGCTCGTTCGATCACTCTCGCTGCACACGCTGACCGGCGGCGGCGCCCGCGACGAGACCGACGCCGAGAGGGTGTTCCGAGCGTTCATGGGCTTCCCCGTGTGGTACGCCGGCTACCTGGATCGCCTGGCGAAGCAGATGGCCGGAGCAGGCCTCGAGCCGAAGATCGCTCTCACCGAGCTGCAGGTCTTCACCAACCGGCCAAACCTGCCCAACAACGCCAGCCTGACCGAGGCGCTCTGGACGGCGCAGATCCTCAATGCTTGTGCGCGCACCAACGGCGTGGTCGAGCTCGTGACCCACAGCGCGCTCGTCAACCACGGCGGTGGCTTGCGTAAGGAGCGCGAGTTCGTCTACCCCAACCCCGTTCACTGGTGCCACTACCTGTACGCCACGCAGGACTGCGATCGACTGGCCCCTGTGACTCTCGCCTGCCCTGGCTACGACTCCCCCGGCGCCCCCAGCATCGACGCGGCCAAGAACGTGCCCTACCTGGACTGCCTGGCGCTGACCGACGCCGAGGGCAAGAAGCTCACCGTGTTCCTCGTGAACCGGCACCCGACGACGGGCTTTGACGTTCGGCTGCACGTGGCAGGCCGGCCCGAAACGGAAGAGGCGCACGTCCAGACCCTCACCGGTGACTCCTACATGGCAGCCAACGACCGAGAGCACCCCAACCGCGTTGCGCTGGCTTCGAGCGCAGTTGTCGTGGAGCACGGCGACGCAACAGTGCGCTGTCCGGCACATTCGCTGGTTCGGGTTTCGTTGCCGGAGAAGTAGCCTACAGCTCGTCCACGTCCACAACCGCCCCGCGCCTCGCCGACTCCCAGGCTGCTTCGGTCAACTGGATGGTGCGCAGCCCACAGGTGGGCGGGGTGAGCACCTGTGCCTCACCCCGAACGGCGTCCAGGAAGTTGGTGTCGGGGTCGGAGTCGGGCGGGGTACTGCCCACCGGCAGCGGGTGCTCCAGGTCGAACTTGCGCCACTCAAGCGTCGGCTTGTGGTCGGGCTGGCCCATCATGCGGTAGAAGAGCGCGCCCGCTTCCCCGTACAAGGTGAGGTCCTCCCACACAGACGACTTGATGCCCGGCCCGTTGCCGACGATGTTGATCGAGCCGAGGGTGCCCTCGGTGAACTCAACGCTGATAGCGGCGTTCACGTCTACGGCGAGCTTGAAGTTCTGCTGGAGGCAGTGGACCCGCTTCGGCTCCAGCCCGGTCACGTGAAGCAGAATATCGATCAGATGGCTTCCCGAGTCGTTGAGCTGCCCGCCGCCCGAGAGTTCCGGGACGTGCCGCCAGCCGAGTCCTTTGAGGCGGTTCGCGTACCACGCTTGGTTCTGCAGGGCCGTCAGAAACTGCAGCGCGCCCAGTTCCCCGTCGAGAACCAGCTCGCGCATGCGCTGGAATAGACCCTGGTAGTGCCGCTGGTAGGAGACGGAGACAACCTTGCCCGTCGCCTCGGCAGCCGCGACGACTTGCCTCGCTTCTTGTGTCGAGCACACCATCGGCTTTTCGACGAGCACATGGCAGCCGGCCTCCAGGCTGTCCATGACGTGTCGGAAGTGCGCCGTGTGCGGCGTACTGATGACCACCGCGTCGGGCTGGACCTCCCGGAGCATTTGGGCGTGGGCATCGTAGTCGGGAATGGCCCGCAGCCGGTCGTCTTTGCGTCGAAGCTCGTCGACGCAGTCCTTGTTCGGCTCGACGCACGCCACGAACTCCGCGGCGCCGTGGCGCAACAACCGAGGCACGTGGGCGTTCCGCATGTTGCCCCCGCAACCGATCAACGCCAGTCGGATCGCATTCGGCATTGAGGTCAGCCTCCGGCACACTTGATTCGCCCCGCTCGTTGCCCGCGCTCGGCGAGCGCAGTATGGCTATCGGCTCCAACGCAGCGTCTTGCGGAAATCCGCGAACGACTTCAGCAACTCCGGCGCCGGTCGCGCCTGAGGCCGCGCCTTCCGCAGTAGCCGCATCGCGCGCCACTGGGAGAGCTTCTCGTACTTCACCAGGTACGCCAGCACCGCGGTGGGCGACCGGCTGATCCCGGCGAGGCAATGGACCAAGATGCCCTCTTTGAACCGGTCGATGAAGTCTGCAGCCTCGTGCCAGTTCCGGGGATCGCAGTACTGGAAGTCGATCAGCGGCAGGTTGCAGTACGTGATGGAGGCGGGGACCGGCGGGTAGGGCAACTCGCCGCTGCTCATGTCGGCCATGTTGAGCACGGCGTGAACCTCGGCGGCGCCACCGACGAGCACCTGCTGGGCGTCGTGGAGGTCGCCCACATAGACCCCGCGCAGGACGTGCGACATCCGCAGCGGATGCTCCTCCAACGCCGACGCATCGAACTCCGGTACTTCAGCCGCCAACGGGTCCGGCCTCCGAGTGAATGTCCCGACAAGCAAAAGGCAGGGCTAATGGCCCTGCCTGCGTCCCTGACGGTGTCTATACGGATTTGCAGAGGTTCTGGCCGCGCCGCAACCTTGAAACTAATCCAGTGTGACATCACCCGGCCGCCGGCCCTGGCAAAGTCGGCATTGGGAATGCCCGGGAGTTGCTGCAAGTGCGCGCGTCCAGACGGGACCGCGCTGATTCGAGCCCAACTGCTGCGTTGCTACTCTGACAGCGCGGCCAGAATCTCGGCAAATCTCTTGGCGTTGTCGAATTCCTGATATACCGAGGCAAACCGGATGTACGCCACATCATCCAGTCGCCGAAGTTCCTCCATTACACGGTTCCCGAGTTCCTTCACTCGGACCTCCATCACCTGCTCGGCGCGGAGGCCGTTCTCGATCCGCTCGATGGCCTCGTCAACCTGCAACAGCTCAATGGGGCGCTTCTCGCACGCCTTCAGCATCCCCATGCGGATCTTCCGCGAGTCGAACATCTCCCGCCGGTTGTTTTTCTTGATGACTACTAACGGCGGGTCGATCGCGCGCTCATAGGTGGTGAACCGGTTCCGGCAGGACTTGCTCACACATTCCCGTCGTCGCCGAACCAGGGCCCCGCCTTCGGTCACTCGAGACTCGACAACTCTGGTGTTGGGTTCTGAGCAGACCGGGCAGTTCATGGCGGCGTCCCCGCGGCGACGCGCGGAGGGAAATGTATAGCTTTTCTCGCCCTAACTTCCACCTACATGTTGCGTGTAATCGATTGTACCCCACTATATATGGCGAGCACAATGGGGCCACGCAGAAACTGGGCGCAGTTATTGTCGCGGCTGGACGGACCCGAGCCAGCGAAGTGAGCCGCGGGAGACAGGAACGTGCCGAAGCGCCCAACGACGGCGGCTACCGAAGCGGGCGCCGAGCGCCAAGTTGACCGTGGCCCTTGGCGGGCCTGGCGCCCGCTGGTCCCCAGACCACGACCCCACGTTCGGAGAACTCCACGACCGCGTTGCCCTGCCGGACGATCTGCCGGTCAAATCGCACAGGCGTTTCCGGGGACACACGTTGGTTGCCCGGAGTCTGAATGAAGTACACCACCCCGTATTCCCGGGGCGCAACGAACGGCATCTGGTCGTGCCCGGCCTCGACTGCCAAGCGGGGGAACGAAACGGGCCCGGAAGTGGTCACTGGCTTGTTCGTCCGTCGAACGTATGTCGAGGGGGACTGCTGGCCGCTGCGTTGGGCCGAGGTGTTCACCCACGCCTGGCCTGCCGCCACTGCGACGGCACCGGCGAGGATAATCGCGACGCGAAGATAGCGAGCCATTCCGGTTCCCCTTTTGCTGAACGGCTATCTGGGCTTACGCCCATTCGACGCCTGTGCGCCGCAGGAGTTCCACCTGCGGTTGACACCCAACTCCGCTTCCTCCACAATCCACACCAGCACGAGGGGAGTGATTCAGCATGTTCCGCACCTTCCTGTGCGTGGTGGCGCTGTCACTGCGCGCCCCGGCGGCGGCTCAAGAGCAGCCCCCGAACCTGATCCCCAACGCCGGTTTCGAGACGGGCACAGACGCAGCCGACGCCCCGGCCGGCTGGACCTTCGCGTGGGAGTTCACCCACAGTAACGACAAGGAACGAGGGCTACAGAAGCAGCGGCCGCAGGTGAAGTGGGACGACGCGACGGTGCACTCGGGCGGGCGCAGCGTGTTTCTCGCCAATGACCGCCCGGAGGACGATGGCGTGTGGTCGCTGGAGAACGTCCCGGTCGACCCCGCTGCCAAATACTACAAGCTGCGGGCCTGGATCAAGACGCAGGACATGAAGGATACCGAAGCCCGGGTGAGCGGCGTCTTTCTCAGTGCCGGCGGCAAGTGGCTGGGCGCTAACTACGACGCCCTCACCGTCAACATGGATCGGGACTGGACGCGCTACACCGGGTACCTGGCGCCGCCTCCGGGCACCACAAGCATGCGCCTGCGGCTCTGGCTGAACCTGCGCTACTCCGGCACCGGCGCGGTGTGGTTCGACGATCTCAGTCTCACGCCCACCGACAAAGTGGTGCCGCCGATGCAGCGCTATGCAGACGACCGCGCGATGCCGGAGCTCACCGAGGCGCAGCGCAGGCGGGGATACGTCTGCTACGCGCGCAACTACCTGCGGCTGGTCTTCCCCACCTCGGTGCCCGACAGGGAGGAACTTGAGAAGCCGCTCTTTTGTTTCGCCGCACCGGGCGAGCGCGAACCGGTGACCTTCGCGATCCGGGCGCTGCGCAACCTGAAGGCCGGCCGCGTGGAGTGCGGCCCGCTGGCCGCGTCCGGCGGCGCTGCAATTGCGTCCGAGCAGATCAGTGTCTGCCCGGTGCGGTACGGGCTGAAGCAGGGGCAGTCACGCTGGGGGGTGTTCCATTCGGACCTGATGACGGTCCCGCTCTACCTCTCGTCACGGGCGCGGGTCGACGTCGCGGCCGACACCTCTCAGCAGTACTGGCTCACCGTCCATGTTCCGGCCGCCGCTCTGGCGGGACGCTATCGTGGAACGGTCACTGTCACTGCCGACGACGCCCCGCCAACACAGTTGCCGCTCGAAGTCGAAGTGCTGGCGATCCGGCTTCGCGAGCCGCACAACGTCTACTTCGGCATGTACCACCGCCCGGTCGGTGACGACGACTTCCGCGCAGCAGCTTGGCGCGACATGCGCGAGCACGGGATGACCTCGGTGGGGCTCTGCTGCAACCTCGGCGCGACGCTGGGGCTGGATGGCGACCACGTGCGGGTCACCTTGGAGGGTGCCGGCGAACTGGAGCGCTCCGTCAACGAGTACCTCACTGCGGGCTTCACCATGCCCATTGCCTGGCTCATGGGCGCCGACGTGCTCCGTTGGTGCAAGCAGCAGGCGGGCGGAGACGAGGCGAAGTTCGCCAGCTACTACCGGCAAGTGATCGAGGCAATCGCGGCCCAAGGCAAACAGAGTGACTGGCCCGAGCTGATCTTCCAGCCATTGGACGAGCCCTTTGAGCACGCCGCCAACCTGGACGACACCGAGAAGTGCCTGCGGATCCTGAAGTCCCTCCCCGGCGTGCGGACGGAGGAGGACGGCCCAAACGGCAACCCGGAGGCATTGGCCCGGTTGTACGACCTGTGCGACGTCCTGGTCTACCACGACGGCCCAACGCTTCGCCGCGGCACGTACGACGCCGAGGGCTGGGGAGCACTCTTGGACCGAGTCCACAGAGACGGCAAGGAAGTCTGGTTCTACAACCTCGACCTCACTGGCTGGCACCCCGAAGTCCTGCGCTTCGGCTACGGGTTCGGCCTGTACCAGGCGGGGGGTACCGGCATGCTCGAGTGGAGCTATCAAACGGCGTTCCGCCCCGACAAGCCGACACTCGTTTACGAGAAGCCCGACACGTTCATCTATCAGTACCCGGAAGTCGGCGAGGAGACGGGCGGTCCCACCCTTGCCTGGGAAGCCACACGCGAGGGCGTGGACGACTACAGGTACCTGCTCACCCTCAAGGAGTTGGTTGCCGATCTCACCGCCCGCGGCGACAAGAGTGCAGTCAGAGCCAAGGCGCTGTGGACCGAGGTGGAGCAACAACTCAACCGACTCGACTTCAATGGGTCGAGAGGCTCCGCCGCCCAAGGCGACTGGACCGGCCGAAAGGACCGCTCCCCCGACGCCGACAAACTCGTCTCCGGCGACCACAAGATGGCCAACGGACTGCGTTTTGAGGACTACGGGGCGTTGCGGCGGAAGATCGCCGACGCCCTTGTGGAACTGACAGCCAACTGAAGTCCCCGTGGTGGACCCGCCCAAACACCATGAGCCTGGCCCTTCGCCACCACTACCAGCAACTGCTCGACCGCGAGGCAGGCTACCCGCTGCCGCCGCCGACTTCGCCCCTCTCCTTCGCCGTCTGCTACCCCAACACGTACTTCGTCGGCATGTCCAACCTCGGGGTCCACGCCGTCTATCGGCTGCTCGGCGAGCGGTGCGGCCTCCGGCCGGAGCGGGCCTTCTTGCCGGACCCACTCCAGCGAGGAGACTTCCAGTCGAGCCGGACTCCGCTGTTCTCGCTGGAAACGCGGCAGGACTTGTCGAGCTTTCATGTGCTCGGCTTCTCGCTGCAGTTCGAGGAAGACTACCCGCGAGTGGTGACGATGCTGCGACTTGCCGGCATCCCCGTTCGCTCGGGCGACCGCGAAGACGGCGACCCGCTGGTGCTCGCCGGCGGCCCCTGCGCCACGTACAATCCGCTGCCGTTGGCGGACCTTGTCGATGCCTTCGTCGTCGGCGACGCCGAGCCCGTGCTGCCGAAGCTGGTCGCCCGCCTCGAGAAATGCACGACCCGCGGCGGTGTGTTGTCGCGGCAGGAGGCCCTGGCAGCACTAACGGAGCTGCCAGGGGTGTTTGTTCCCAGCACGGCCGGGACGCTGGGACCGGGACGGGTGGGAGGGGCGCAGCGGCAGGTCGCGGACAGCTTGCTCGACTTCCCGGTGGCGTCGGTCCTCTTCACGCCGGATACGGAATTCTCCGGGATGAACCTGATCGAGGTCGGGCGGGGGTGCGCCGCCGGGTGTCGGTTCTGCGTGACCGGACACGCGCTGGGGCCGCGGCGCGCGTTGCCGCCTGAGGCAATCCTCGAGCTGGCCCGCCGCGGGCGGGGCTTTGCGACCCGCGTGGGACTGGTGGGTCCCTCTGTCAGTGACATACCCCAGATCGACCATGTCTGCAGCCGCCTGATTGAAGAGGGCTTTGGGTTCTCACTGGCGTCCATGCGGCTGCAGTCCCTTTCGAGTCGGCTGCTGGAGACGATGGTGCGGGGCGGTCAGAGAAGCGTGACCATCGCGCCAGAAGCCGGCACCGAGCGACTCCGGAAGCTGGTGTCAAAGAACGCTTCCGAAGCGCAGATCACTGACTGCATAGACCGCGCTCGGGCGGCCGGCATCGAGAGCGTCCGGCTCTACTTCCTGCTCGGCCTCCCAACCGAGACCGACGCCGACGCCTCAGAGATCCCCAAGCTTGTGCGCCGGCTGCGCGACCAGACTAAGATCCGCCAACTCGACCTGAGCGTGAGCGTCCTCGTGCCCAAGCCGATGACCCCGTTCGAGCGCGAAGCGATGCCAGCCCGCGCCGTGCTGGAACGCCGCGTTCGCGAACTGCAGAACGCCCTGGGTGGCGAGAGGGGCATCGCGGTGAAGATCGACAGTGTGCGCTGGGCATTCGTGCAAGCCGTCCTCGCCCGCGGCGACCGGAACTTCGGCGAAGCCCTCGTGGCGGCCGAAGCCGGCGGCGCAACACTCGGGGCTTGGCGGAAGGCATTGAAGGGAGTCGGGATCGAGCTGTGGGAGGCGCCGACGCAGCGGCAGTAGGCGACCTGCCGGCGGAGGATCGGGCAGTGCTGACAGGTCAGGACGGGCGGCCGCCGAATGGGAACGACGCCCCGCCGACCGGGCCGTCCAGCCTGAAATCCGGAATCTGCATTCTCGTAGGAATCGTCCATGTTCGCGTTTCGCTTGAGCACCCCCATAGATAGAGGCGCGAGCCAATCCGAGCCGCGACCGTGAGGGAGCGCGTGAGCCGTCGGCGTCGCCGGGGCAGCCAGCAGGGCACACGCTCCCTCACGGTCGCGGCTCGGATTGACAACACCTTCTCGAAGGAGCTCCTTCCATGCTGTCAGCCATTCTCGTCGCCACCGGTCTGGCGTTGTGTACCCGTGCCGCTCTCGCCCAGCAAGAGGGCACCGCCAGCCCCGCTCGTCAAGGACGCACCCTCCACGTCTCCAAGCTGGGCAACAACTCCGACGGCTCTTCCTGGGCCGACGCCTTCACCACGATCCAGGCAGCGCTCGACGCGATCCCGGATGACCAGGGCGGGCATCGCATTCTGGTCCGGCCGGACACGTACTTCGAGGCGATGCTGTTTCCTGCGCAACGCGGAGCGGCGGGCAGCTACAACCAGCTCCTCGGCGACGTGGACGGCTCGCTGGGCTCCGGCACGACGGGGTGGATCGTCGTCGACAGCGGCGACCCGGAGCAGCGCGGCTTCAAAAGCTACGACTGGTGGGGGCCGATTCGCGCGACCTCACAAGGCTGGTCGCCCGCGCATACTGACGCGACCTTCTCCGCCCTCTGTTGGGACCGCTGGGTACTGAAGAACCTGTACGTGACCGGCGGCGACGGGGGGCTGTTCTTCGACCTCACCGACCAGGTGAAGCCGTTCACGGTGGTCGTCGAGAACTGCGTCAGTATTGGACGGGCGTTTGGCGGCGGGGTGGCGAGTTGCCTCTCGCGGCCCGACGAACCGATCACCTATCGGCGCTGTTACCTCTGGGCGCTGGACTGGTGGGGCGACACCGCGGGCGCGTATGTTCGCGTCGAGAACGAAGCGATGCCCGAACAGCCGGACGTGATCTTCGACGACTGCACCTTGGTCGGCCCGCAGTGCGCGCTCAAGAGCAGCAACTTCGGCTTCCACACCTTCAGCCGAGTGAAGCTCAACCGCTGCAAGCTCCTCACGCTCAACTTCTCGCAGCCGCACGGCACCCCCACCGATGGGATCATCCAGAGCGTCCAGGAAGGGAAGCTGCTCCACGTGGACCTGGAAGACTGCACGCTCATGGGCTACAAGGTCTTCGGGGTGATGGTCAACAAGGACACCGTCAAGGACCTCGGCTACACGATCAAGGGCGACGTGAAGGCGTACGTGCAGTTCCAGCAGGAGGTCCCCAAAGGCATCCATCGCCTGCCGGGCTGGCCGGTCGAGACGTTCCAGTCCCTCGTGCCGCCGCCGCGCGCCCGTCCTTCGGTGCTGACCGACAAACAACTCGTGAGACGCGACCTGTGCGAGCTGTCGCCGCTCGTCTGGCAGGGGAGGCTCTGCCACCTGGAGTGCGTTCGGCCCGGGCAGGGCGGAACAGCAGCCGACTACTACTTGCTGCTGAAGGACGCGGAGTCGGGCAAGGAGCTGGCGCGGTTTGCGGAAGGCTACGGGCTGGCTTCGATCCTCGCACACAACGACACGCTCTACGCCTTCGCCTCCCGCTGGGACAACGGCAGTTGGCGCGACGTGACCCTCTTCAAGTCGGCCGACCTGAAGCAGTGGGAGTCGAAGGTGGTCGTCCAGGGGGAGAACGAGCAGCTCTTCAACAGCTCCGTCTGCGCGGGCCCGGACGGGTTCGTGATGGCGTACGAATCCAACGACCCGGCCTACCCGCCGTTCACGACGAAGTTCGCCCGCTCAAGCGACCTTGCGAACTGGACGAAGCTCCCCGAAGCCACCTTCGGCACCAACCGCTACACCGCCTGCCCCTGCCTGCGCTATGCCAACGGCTACTACTACGTGCTCTACCTGGAACGGCGCAGCCCGCGGCATTTCTTCGAGACCTACGTCACGCGCTCCAAAGACCTGCGCCACTGGGAACTGAGCGCCGCCAACCCCGTACTCACGCCCGCCGACCTCGACGAGGGCGTCAACGCCTCCGACCCGGAGGTGATCGAGTTCCAGGGGAAGACCTACGTGTACTACGCCGTCGGCGACCAACTCACCTGGATGAACCTCAAGCGCGCCGTCTACCCCGGCACGCTGCAAGCGTTCCTGGAGTCGTGGTACGCGACGCCGGGCATCCCGGACTGGGGCACGGCGGCGGCCGCTCCATGACTGCACCCGGGCGGCTGACAGGCGGCGTCGAGGCCTGCCAACCATTCTCGCCAAAGGAAGTACCCAACATGAACTTCGTCCTGATCCTCTCCGACACCCTCCGCTGGGACCACCTCGGCGCGAGCGGCAATGACTGGATTCGCACGCCGAACCTCGACAAGCTGGCCTCGGAGAGCCTCATCTTCGACCGGGCGTACACCGGCTCATTCCCCACCATCCCGCACCGCACCGACGTGATGACCGGCAAGTGGGTGTATCCGTACCGCGGCTGGACCCCGCTGCCGCATGACGAGACGATCTTGTCGCAGACGCTCTCCGACGCCGGCTATGTGACGATGCTCATCAACGACACGCCGCACCTTGTGCGGGACGGGCACCGGTTCGACCGGGGCTTCCAGGCATGGCACTGGAACCGCGGGCAGGAGGGCGACCGGGCGATCACCGACGACATTCGAGTGGAACTTCCCTGCGCCCCCGAGAAGATCCGCGGGCCCGAGCGGATGCGCGCCAACCACTACCGCTGGCGCGCGCGGAACTGGAAGACCGAGCGGGACACCTTCGCCGCCCGGACGCTTCAGGACGCCGCCGACTGGATCGAGCTGAACCACACCCACGACCGGTTCTTCCTGTGGGTGGACTGCTTCGACCCCCACGAGCCCTGGGATCCGCCCCAGCACTACGTCGATCTCTACGACCCCGGCTATGAAGGCGAGCTGATCGACCACCCCGAGTACAGGTGGTGCAAGGAGCTGGGCTTGACCGACGCGGAGGTGCGGCACGCCAAAGCGCTCTACGCCGGCGAGGTCACGCTGGTCGACACCTGGGTCGGCCGCCTGCTGGAGAAGCTGGACTACTGCGGCAAGCTGGACGACACGGTGGTGATCTTCCACGCCGACCACGGCTTCAACGTCGGCGACCACGACCGCATGGGCA
>Ga0100381_1003379_pt1 | contig 13862 bp, 9 predicted proteins | sample CryGeymeta201505_FD_80416 | JGI IMG/M metagenome (GOLD analysis project Ga0100381, IMG submission 80416) | Groundwater microbial communities from Crystal Geyser aquifers in Utah, USA - Crystal Geyser metaG 2015-05 | ecosystem: Environmental > Aquatic > Deep subsurface > Groundwater | place: USA...
CTGAGATCCCGTGACGGCGCACGGGATGACTCCTACTTAGTCAAGCTGCCAATTAACTCAATTTTTTCTGGTTTTTCTCTTTTGTCTTCTACAATTTGAGAAACATATTTATTTCTTATAGCATGAATCCAACGTTTCGCACGGTCATTTAATTTGAAATCATTCGTCATCATTCGACCTCTTGAGACTAAGATTCCCATATCTGCCCCTTCATACAAATAATCACCTTGCTTGGTGATATGCAGATAAAATGCTTCATTTTCGGTTTCAACGGCTCTTCTGTGTGTATCCATACGGTCATACTGAATATGTCCATTATCAAACATTTTCCATATTCCTGATTTTGGAGCTTCAGAAACGTACTCAATTGTATCTTCGGTATGCTTCACAATGAGTTGACTCCAGCCATCAATATTGTATTGTAAAGCCCAACGTTGATTCAATTCATCGATATCTAAATTATACTCTACATCCATCCATTCTAAAATATGGAATACAAATAATGGAGCATCAGCTAAAGCAAAAACGGCGTGATTCGTAATTGAACTCGCTCCAGTTACTCTTGGATTTAACTCTCCTAAATAAACTTCACCATTATCTTGATCAATCAAAAAGTCTAATTCAAAGTAGCCTTTATAGCCTTCTTTTCTTAATTGATTACCAAATAATTGTGTGTAAACAGATGCTTTTTCGCGAATTTCTGGTGTAAACGCATTTGGGTAAATTTCATTTCCACACCATCCGCCTTTATACGGTGTTAAGTCTTTAAAGCCAACAAGTTCGGTCATCAAAGGAGCGACTATAGTTCCGTGTCGAGTAACACAAGCTTCGATTGCTGAACCTCTACAATTGATGCGTTTCATGATTTTGACTTCTTTTTCCTTCAGAATTTCATCTTCATATTTTTTAAACTCTTTTTCGTTCGAGATAAAAAACGTCGTATGACCAGAGTCACCAAAAGGAGTTTGAATAACTAAATCAGTTCCTAATTTTTTTGAAATCTTGCCTAATTGCTCATAATCTGTCACATTCGAAAGCACATAAGGAACACATGGAACACCAGCTTTTTCGGCAATACGATTTGTATTTACCTTGTTATCCATTAATGTTCTCATTTTTGCTGATGGAAACATGACTTGCAAGCCTAATTTTTTCGCAAGCCGCTCGGTCGTTTCATCAAACATCAAAAACATGGCTTTTCCAGCAGATTTGCCCTTTTTTCTTCTATTCACATAATCTTGTACTTCAGGATGTTGAAGCAAATAATTATTGATGTCTTCTATACTTGTAAACTCATCATGTGGTATTTCCTCTTTTGGTGAAAACACATTTGGATGCTGACCATCAAAACATTCAATATGGCAGATAAATTTGAATCCTTTGATCCACTCATCGGCGCCCAACATGTTAAAATTGGTTGCACTGATGAAATAAAGTGGAATTTCATTCTTGTAAAAAAATCGTCTGATATCAGGAACTCCGTTTAAAACGGTCGCTGATGAAGTCTTTTTTGTTGTTGTATTAATCTCTGTCATAAATTTTTATCTCTTTCTATTTTAATTGCTTTTTCTCTTTTTCAATTGACATTCCACCCATTGAGGAGGTTATTTTATGTCTGTCTAACACTTTTTCATTGAATACTCTTAATCCCAAATCGGCGCGATATCCATGAATTTCATTCACATCTAAAGCCATCATGAAATTGATTATTTCTAAACTGACCACTTGACCAGGAACTAAAACTGGGAATCCTGGCGGATAAGGAATAACAAAGGTTGAAGCAACTAGTTTTCTCCCCGATTCAATACATTTTAAACAATCTTCAAAAGAGATATATTCATAATTATGTTCATCATAAGCTAAGAAATAAGCTTCTCTTAGATTTCCTCCTGGAATTCCTGGAACAGCCTGAAAAGAATGATGGAAATAACTAAAATCTGGTAAAGGCGGAACATCTTTGGTTAAGGAATAGATTTTCTGTTCCCGAATTTCAAATTCCTTATCGTTTAATGATTTTAACTCATCATCTAATTCATCTGCGATTTTTAAAAGTGCATTAATTAAATAAGTAACACTTCCTCTTGTTGTTCCAATATTGGTCATAAACAAAACCGTATTTCTAGAAGTTTTATTAATTTGAATATTGAATTTATCCATCAGATATTTATTCTTAAATGTGTCTCCATCAACGCCTGTTTTACCGATATACAACGTTATTTTAGTTGGATCTAACACAAACTCGTCTTTTTCCCAAGCCTCATCCATTCGATTCCAGCCTTCGTGCTTATTGTAATATTCTTTCAAACCTGTTTGACGATATTTTTCTGGAATGAAATCTTGAACCGTTAGGACATCAAAATATTTACTCAATTGAGGATTGTCGTTTATTCGAGCCCGAAGAACCATAGCTAATTCTATACTTTTCTCAACTAACTCAAATCCTTCAAGCTGAACTTGACGTCGACCAACATCTAAAGAAGCCAACATTTGGTAATTTGGCGATGTTGAAGTATGCGTCATGTAGGCTTCAAGAAACGTATTTTCTGTTTTTCTTCGGTAATCTTCATCCCAAATATGAATCATAGAACCCTGACGAAAACTACTTAAGGTTTTATGAGTACTTTGTGTGGCATAAACTCGAATATGAACTTTATCGGGATCTGGCAATAAGGATTGTTCACCCTTTTTTAATCCTTTTATGTGCTCTTCGAACTGTTTTCGATAACTTTCGCTTTTATATTTTTCATACAGTTTTTTGGCGGCATACATTCCTGTTCTCTGCTTATAATGATAGGCAAAACCTGCAAAGGCAAACCAAGCTTCATCCCACAAGAAAATCATATCCGGTTTAATGGCCAGAACTTCTTCCATTACTCGTTCTACATTATAAACCAAGCCATCAAACGTACAATTCGTTAATAAAAGCATTTTAACTTTGTCTAGTCTTCCTGCTTCTTTTAACTGTAATAACTTTGCTTTGATTTGCGATAAAGGAACAGCACCATACATGGAGTATTCCTCAATCGGATAAGAATCTAAATAGACCGGATAAGCTCCCGCTAATACCAAACCATAGTGATGTGATTTATGACAATCACGATCAACTAAAACCACATCTCCTGGTTTTACCAAAGCTTGCATCACAATTTTATTGGCTGTTGATGTTCCGTTGGTTACGAAAAACGTATTTAAGGATCCATACGCATCTCTTGCCATTTCCTGTGCTTTTTTAAGAGGCCCTGTTGGTTGTAATAAAGAATCCAATCCACCAGTAGTTGCTGAGGTTTCAGCCAAAAACATATTACGACCGTAAAAATCTCCAAAATCAGAAATCCATCTCGAACTGAAAACAGAATTCCCTCTAGAAATCGGCATAGCGTGAAAAACGCCTGTCGGCTTTTGACTATACGTTACTAAAGCAGAAAAAAACGGAGTTTCATAGCGTTCTGCAATCCCTTGCATAATAGTTAAATGCAACTCTTGAATATCTTCCGTTTGGTAAAATATGCGATTGAAACTCTTTATTGTATAATCTTTTAGTTGTCTTAAAGAAGTATCAGTTACATAATAAATATCTAATTCAGGACGAAGTTTTTTAATTAATTCTCCAATAATTGGTCCTAATTCAGTTTCTGAATTGGAAGAATAATCATGCTTTGAAAGTTCATGAATATAAGGTTCAATAAGTGGAGTTGTCAGTTTTGATGCATAAGGCGGCGCATATCTTACCACTACTGCTTGAATATTATGATTAAAAAATAAACTTATCAGTGCATCCTGAAAAGAACGTTGAACAACAACACCATACGTAAACGTATCTGTTGAAGTCTGAAGCATTCTAATGTGTTGCTTTAGTTTACTTTCTTCGTGATCAGAAATATTATCAACAAATAAAACTTCGAAATGATTTTTCCGAATTCCACTTAATTGCTCATGTTCATCGACCGAATCCTTATTAAACTCTTCATAATCATTAGATTCTGAATCACTTTTGTAACTATCACCTACTAATTGTTTAGTAGTATCAAGAACCATATTTGATAATGAAACAAATTCTTGATTTTCAAAAGATCGATTAAGTTTTCGAATTCGTTCTATTCCTGGTGAGGCAAAAAAACACTCAATACTTTTCAAGTGATTTAATAAGTCCTTAGTATGTAGCTTATGTTTTTTTTCATCTGCTGAACCACGTTGACAACGTATAAGTTCGGATGTTTCCAATTTGAGTTTATTCCAGAAATCAATGCGTAATTGACCAATGTTATAATATGGGGCACTTTTAATAATCTGTTTATTCACAACTTAATTTTTTGAATGAAGAGCTAATTTGTTTCCTTGAGAGTCAATAAAAATGGCGAAATAGCCAGCATCTTTGCTAATGAGCGTTTTAGGCATTACAACTCTCCCACCCGCTTCTTCAACTTTATTTAAAACATTACTAAGATCATACCCGCCATTCAAATAGACAAGTGGGCCTGTTGCCGATGGAATTGACCCGTGACTTGCTATTACCGCGCCCCCAATTCCTGTAGTTACAGGAAAAAAAGCCATTGCGCTTGTTTCGGTTATATTTTGAGTCATTTCAATTCCAAAAATGTGATTATAAAATTTAACTGCTCTTTGAAAATCTAATGCAGGAATTTCGAACCAACTCACAAAATCTTTAATTGGTAAGGTTTTATTAAATGTAGTTTTTGGTATTCCACCCATACTGCTATTGTTCGTTAAACCATTCCTTTTATTGCGAATGGCGATACTTTTTGCTCTAAAGCGGTTTCTTTAATGACTAATTCTGTTATTCTTTCAAGTCGACTTGGTTTTATAAGTGGACCTAAGGAGTCTAGATAAGGCGTTGGAATATTAGCTTGATAAATTCCAAACTGATTATTCTTGATATGATCTCTAAAACTTTTCAGAGGTTGCCCTAAACGTAGAATTCCTAATTCACGACTTCTTCTTGCTCTTTCGATATTTATTTCGAGCGGTATAATCTCTTCTGTGCCTTCTGCTTGATGTAAAATCCGTCCATCAGGACCACAAATAATGGAACGACCACATCCACCAGTGTCTAAGCCATTTATATCAATAAAAAAGCATTGATTTACAGATGCCATTGCTCTAACAATCGATAATTCAATATCTCTATCTATAGTTCCAGACAAAGTTGGATGCATAATTACTTCTGCGCCCATTGTTGTTAGTGTTCTAATGGTTTCAGGAAACCACATATCATAACAAATCGATACTCCGAAACGAGCTACATTCGGAACATCAAATACACAATAATCTTGTCCTGGTGTAACGCCCGTTTCATAGGGATAAAAAGGAAACATTTTTCGGTAACGGGTTACAATTTCACCTTGTGGATTAATAACTGTTGCCGTGTTATAAATGTGATCGCCACTTTTTTCGAAAATGGATCCCGGTAATAACCATATTCCATATTTTTTGGCCATTTCCTGCATTTCGGATTCAAAATAATTCGGAATGGGTTGTGCGGTGTGTGTTAATGGCCCGTAAGCACACAATTCACTGAACATAATCATCTCAATCCAAGGATAAAGAGTCATTGTAATATCGATTTTCAACTTCATCATTTCCACATTGGAAGCGACAGCTGAAACTTTCATTTGGATTCCGGCAATTGCGAATGGTCTCATATTATTTTGTTGCTGCTTTTCTAATTTCTGATTCAAAAATGCTTAAACCCTTATCTAATAATTCTGGGCTTATAACTAATGGAGAAAGTATTCTAATTATGTTTTTATGGGTTCCGGCACTTAATAGAATTAAGCCTTTTTCGGAACAAGCTCTCACAATGGTATCACATATTTCCGCATTTGGTTTACTTGGATCATTGTTTTTCACAAACTCGATGGCAATCATAGCGCCAATTCCTCTAACATCTCCTATTTGAGGATATTCTATCATTAAGGCTTCCAATCTTCTACGAATGGTCGATCCAATTTCAAGCGCTTTTTGATTGAGATTAATCTCTTTCATGTATTTGATGGTTGCGATTGAAGCGGCACAACTTATTGGACTACCAATATAGGTTCCACCAATAGTACCGACTGCGGCAGCGTCCATAATTTCAGCACGCCCAACAACTGCGGCAATCGGAAGACCGGAGCCCATTGATTTAGCATACGTGCTAATATCAGGCTGAACGCCGTAATGTTGCCAACTTGCCCAATGTCCTGTTCTACAAAAACCACTTTGAACCTCATCCATAATGAGTATAATTCCATATTCATCACAAAATTCACGAAGACCCAATAAATAATCCTTAGGAATCGGATTAAAGCCACCTTCACCTTGAATGGGTTCTAGTATAATTGCGGCAATGTTATGACTATCAACTAAGTTCAATGCACTTTCGCGAAGTCTTTTTAATTCATCTTTTACAAAATTCGTTTCACTTCTGTCACCTTTATAACGATATACATTTGGAAATGGAAGTCGGTAAACTTCTGGCGCAAATGGACCGCAATCATATTTGTAACCAACTTTACTAGTCAAAGTCATTGCCATCATTGTGCGACCGTGATAAGCGTCGGAATAACATAAAACTGCAGAGCGTTTTGTAGCTTGCCGAGCAATTTTGATCGCATTTTCAACCGCTTCTGCTCCAGTACTAACCAACATAACCTTCGTTTTAGGGCCGTGAGGTAAGATTTCTGCTAATTCTTCGCACAATTCAATATACGGTTCGTACGTAACTACATTAAAACTGGTGTGCAGGTATTTTCCAGCTTGTTCTCTTATAGCAGCAACTACAGGTTCTGGGCAATGACCAGCATTAACAACGCCAATTCCACCCGCAAAATCTATAAGTTCGTTTCCATCAGCATCTATAATTGTGGCACCTTTGGCATCTGAAACGGTAGCTGTGTTGAAAACCCCAACACCATTTGCAACAACATTCTTTCTCCTATCGAGCAATTGTTGTGACTTTGTTTTTTCTGTCATAATTAATTTGTTTGATCTGATTTTGCTAATTAATAAATCAGAATTTGACTTTAATCATTCTGCAATGATTAAGTATTTTTGAAATGAGTTTTATATTCAATTCAAAATGGTTGTTACTTTCCAATGAATAAAAATGCACAAAGCATTTACTTTTTTTCTAGATCGCAATAAAGAAGCTTGTTAAACAAAAATATAGATGTAGGTAATACATCATAAAAAGCTAATCTAGAATAGAATATTTACATGGTATTTTTCTCTTTGAGATAATCTAATAATGATAGAGGGAATTTAGACAATATAAATCGGAATAGCTAATTTGATTTCGGAATCCAAAAAATGAAGTATTCAGAAGGTCTTTATCTCTTTTGGTTCCCCTAATTTTGAAATCTTCATTATAAATAAATAAACTATATAAATACAAAGTAAGAGCCAAAAAATCCCACTTTTGAGAAAATTGAAGCATTTGACCTAGCTTGTCAGTCAATGGGGATTTGGGGAATTTCAAAGATAAATTGAGAAGATAATTATATTTATATTTCATTTTTATAAAATAATTATTTCATTTTTATTCTATTCGTCATCTTATAACGTTAAAGCTTAATCATAGTTATAGTGTCTAATGAACGCAAACATAGTGACTGTGTTCTCACATGTGATTTAAAGAAAAGTCAGCGTCCCCGCTGACAACAAATCCTATTCCTCATTCATCATCTCTCATAACATCATTTTCTAAAACAAAAACCAAATTAAAAAAAAGTCATATCGACCGGAGATGAGCCCCAAACCTAAGCCCAAAGAAATATAAGTGAACGAGTCGCAGTGGAGATACCTTCAAAATAAAATTAGAACGAGGTAATGATCAATAAGAATTTCCCTAAAAATAGCGCCTGTGTCCTTAAATGTGATGCAAAGAAAAGTCAGCGTCCCTGAAAGACAACAACATTACTCTCTATAACTTACATCCCCATTTAAAAAAACAATAAACCACAACGGATCAGTTAAATTAACAGGGGATTAAGCGAATAGTTTAGTGAGTCTAAACAGGAAAAAAGGGATATCTCTAACGCCTTTCAGTTTAGATCTGAAGAGTTTTATTTTAGCATTAAAGGATTCAGCATTTGCGTTTGTACTTCGGTTAGTGAAGAAGTTTAGAATAGAATCAAGATGATAGGAAATGGAGTTAGCCGTTGGTATAAATGCTTTTAGGGTGTCAAATTCTTCTTTATTCCAGTAATGTTTTTCTGGGTGTTTACAGTGGTCAATCCATTGTTTGAACTTGTGATAGGCTTGATTACGATTATCTAGTGAATAAATGTGAGCAAGATCTTGAACGTGTTGCCAGGCGTATTTTAGGTTTGGATAGTGTTCAAAGAGTAGTTTCATGCGAATGCTTTGATTCCCAGTCCACTTACTTACAGGTTTGAACAAGGCAAATCGAGATCTAGCTAAGAGTTGTTTCGTACTGTCACCATTACTGTATTCTTTAGGTTTGTAAGGTTTCCTTTTCTTTTTAGCCTGTTCCATTTCTTTATTTTCTTGTTCCAAACACACTCTCCATAACTTTGTTCGCATGAGTTGCAGGTCTTTATAAGCAAGAGCCATTACATGGAATCGGTCGGTTACTAGTTTGGCTTGTGGAAAACTACCTCGAATCGCTGATTCCATATTCTTGGCCATATCTAAGGTTACTTCTTGGACTTGATCACGTAAAGAGACTGGAATTTTATCTAAATGCTTACAAATAACTGAACTCTTTGTCCCTTTAATACAGGCCACTAAAGTCCCTTCTTTGCCTTTCCCATCTTTATTCGTAACAAATGTATATAACTCACCTTGTGACAGACTCAGTTCATCTATACTCAGATTGGGACCTATATTTTGTGGGAAAATTAGCCAATCTTGAGCATGCATTCGTTCCTTCCACTCCATAAACCCACTGCTATGATTCTTATACTGTCGAAGAACGGTTAAAGGATTTACACCACTGAGTTTAGCAATGATTTTAATCGATTCAGGATGCCTATTGACTTGATTGTTTTAAAAAAGCCGATAAATCAGCCGTCATTTTCACTCCTTGTGCTAAAAACGTGAAATCACGTCTTATTTCTTTGTTCTTATCAGACTTATTTCGCCATCTTCTACAACGAAGAACTAAGTACACCATTTTACCACGCAAGGGGAAATCTGTAATCTTCTTTGGTTCGTAAAAACCCTTCGATTCCCATTTCGATGACTCATAACCTTCAGGTAATTCGTTAATCTCTCGTAAATGAATGTGCAATTGACGCTCATTTGTATTCTGTATCGGTGTCTCTAAAATGCGTTCAACATCAAAATAGCGTAAAAGCTCTTCTGGTAAAATGTACTTAAGTATTTCGTTTTCCATTTCTTAAACTAGGAAATATTCTAATCCCCAACTATTTTTATTGACCCTAATTTTGAGCAAAACTTGGTACTGTAATCAATCCTAATATCAACATTGGCGTAACTACCAATTTGAATAGCTTATTTAAAGATATCATAATTATTTATTCGACTTGTATATGTGTGTTTTTCGTATTACTGTTAGTAACCCTACTAAGTATCAACAGCAATTGCTAAAATTATAAAATTTCATGATTATTTAAACTCTTTTTTCAATCTTAACTCAATAAAATATTCCAATTCAAAAATGAAATAGTTCTATGTTTTTAATATTTTTTTATAGCTAATTCTAATTTTTTTTAATAAAAAAAAACAACCTCTTATAAAAAAAAATATGAATGACTTCTAGTGGTTTTTTATTTTTTACTTCGTATCTAATTATTTAATCAAATTCATACTTTTGCAACTTATTGATATTGATCCGTCGGAACCTTGATTTTGAATTCTATAAACGTATGTTCAAGAAGAAAGTACTTTGGTAACGAATGTAATAAAATAGAAACTTGTATTTATTTTTCCCCATTTGCCTCTGTAAGCTCTTTTTGACCAATACTATTGAATATTTCAATAGTATTTTTAAGCTACAGGCAATTCAAATTCGATTTGCGTGCTTGTTTAAAATGTGCTAGGATAGTTTTGAAATTCTTCAATCACAGCTTGTAATAATTCTCCTATCAAGAAGATCGATTCTTGTATATCGAAAAAGTAGATTCTAAAGGCTTAACCACAATTATTTCAATAAAGCAGAAAATCCACTTTGTGCCTATAATGATTTTACGACTTGTCCACTTCCTACAGTTCAAAATAAATTACCGATTCGTATCGAAGCCGGCGAAAAACGTTGGAAGAAGTGAAGCTCCTTTAGTTTCGGGTAAAATTGGGAGTTTTCTTACTCATTCCGAACTCGTGTAATTTGATAACTAATCCAAATTCAACTACAAAAAAAAGGCGTATGAGATAATCTCTACGCCTTTTTAAATTAAATACTTTGTCTCAAATCTTAGTTGCTATTACCTGCAGGAGTCTGATTTTGAGAATCATTTTTGTTTGTAGCCTCATCAGGAATTTCAGGAACTACAATTTCTGGATCTAATTTCACTGCTTGTGCCCAGTACATTTTAGCCTTTGGAATGTTTTTCATCACATAATAAATACTCCCTTTTAGCGCTAAAGCATCAGCTGTTTCAAGAGTTAACAAAGAACGATTTATAGCTTCTAAAGCAGCTTCATATTCTTTTTTGAAAAATGCATCCTGTGCTTTTCTAAAATCACGCATAATTTGGCGCATTTCGACTGCAAATAACTCTCTATCATAACGAAGAGTTTTAGAAGCAGGTGTTCCTTTTAATTCTAAATAAAAAGGCTCATCTAAGTTTAATGGCACATTAATATTTGTACTTTTGTTACCGTAAGAAATTACCATGTCTCTTTGTTTTGGAGCAGGTTTTTCTTCATAAACTTTTTCATCGAACAAACTGCGTTCTTTAGGAGCAACTTCTTCTTTTTTTGTTTCTGTAGATGCTACAGGACCACCTTTTGACGATTCTTGTATAGTTGAAGGATTTCCAACAGGAGGTGTTGTTTTCTGAACTTCTTTGCTTCCGCCACAAGCAACTACTGTAAGTAGAAGAAGGCCAAAAATCCATTTTTTAGAATCTGAATGTTGCACTGATACCATAACCAATCGGATCTAATTGTGTGTTTATAAAAAGGTTTTTCTCAACAATTTGAGGATTATTCAGTAAGTAGTTCATCGTGAAAGCAATCCCGATATTATAACTTACATTAAGATTTATCCCTGTTGAAACTGTAAAAATGTTGTCTTCAGGTATTGGGAAATACATACTTGATTGAAGAAATACATCTAACCAATAATCATTAATTTCGCTTCTTTTCTTGAAATAGGAATACGAGCCAGATATACCGACTTCAAAATAGGTATTCTTTATGGAAACATAGTTTGAGTCGCTATTTGCATTAGTTGAACTTATTTGATGAATACCACCAATAACTCCAAAGTTCCCTCTAAACTCGTCGTCTGTAGGTTGCTTATAAATTAGGCGAAGTGCATAATTTGTAAACTTAACACCATCAACTAGTGTTGAGTCATTATTGGTGTTGGTCATATATGCTTTTGCACTGAAAGAATTTATCCCAGCCGAAACAATATATTCACGACCTAAGGTTAATTGAGTTTTCTTTAAGATTTCACGGGAAAGTAAACTTGTAGACCAAACTACATCTCTATTCGCCGATTTTAACACTCTCAAATTTAAAATAAAACCAAATTTTTCATCATATCGGACAGAACCTTCAAGAAAAGCGTCGAGAGTATACTTCTCAGCTAATTCATTGAACCATTTTACTTCATCGTTATTTGTTCTAAAAGTGTTAGAAACTACTAAAGAACTATCAGTACCGACAACAATTAAGTGAGGACGAGCTAAAGCTTCTGGAATCCCAACTAGTTTCATTGCAGAAGATCTAACCAATAGTTGATCAATTCTTCCTTTTAATAAATCGTAGGTTTCTCTTTTGATTACTTTTTTATCGTAGGTTAAATCAAAGAAAGCAACTCGTTTAATATTTGATGGCAAAGTCTCTAAATCAAGAGCAAGCTTTTCGATTAGAATTTGAATTTCAGCGAACTGAAGTGCAATTTCATCATTAGCGTAATAATTTTGAGCTTTTAATTTACTTGGGGTAAGAAAGAAACTTACAGTAAATAGGATTAGAAAAAGTTTGAACAGTTTCATGGCTTACATTCCTTTCTTTTTTCTGTTATTGGAACGTATTGCGGCTAATACATCCTTCCTTGCTTCTTCAACTGACTCTGGTTCAGGGTCAGAAAGTGAATCAATTTGGGAACGTACTATCATGCGCTCTCTTGAAGCATATATTGACATCATTTTATCTACTATTTCAGCTTCTGCACCAAACATGGCTAGTACAATCGTTTTACGATCAATGCCTGACATTGATTTAATGAGTAAGGAATCATCAAGTGATGGAATATCACTAAAGGTGACAAACATGCTTCTAACTTTTGTCGCTAAATCAAGATCGCTCATGGCAATTTTATCTAAATAAACATCTTGTTCTTCAGCAGGCAAGTTGTCGATAACATCAATTACTCGTTGAACGCCATCGGCAACTACGAATTTCATGTTTACAATTTCAAGGGCTTTTTGTGCAAAGTGAGTCGCAATTTGCTTATAGGTTGATATCGGTAGTGTTCCAATTCGACCCATTTTTACCAAAATGGCCATTTGCTCGTCTTCTTCAAAAGTGCGAAGCGATTTATTTGCACGCTCAGGATGTAATTGAGCCATTGCAATAGCAATCATATCAATTTGTTCATTTTTAAAGAGATGCATCAACTGCGAATCGGTTAATTGATCCATAAAGTTGAAAATATCACCGTAATGTCCATTTAAATTCGCTCCACCCAATTGAGCTTTAACTTGATAAGCAAAACTACGTGCAAATTTATAACGAGCTGCTTCTGGTAGGGAAGGTAAATCTTCTAATAATTGTTCAATTATGTGGTGATTTTCTTCGCCGATTACAGGTTTGAGAGAACTTAATAAACCAGGGTTTACACTTAAAATACTATTTGCAGCTTTTAAAGCACCATTATCCACATCGCTTTCAATCATCTCTACAAGAACTTCTCCAACTGCTTCAGTATTACTAATTACCTGAATTGTTAGATATGATTTATCGCTTTCGTAACGCATTTGAGATTCAACAGTTGGGACTTCTTCAACTTGCTCAACAACTTTTTCTTCCACTTTTTGATTTTTTATCTCATCTAGTGACTTTGTAATAGATGATAAATCAATTTCTGGCATTTCAACTTGAGTTTTTTGATTACGAGTTGCCAATAAATAAACTAATAGGAGTAAGTTTACCAACATAAATCCCATCAAAATGAGAATTACTGGACTTGTAAACCATTCATTTAATTGATCTCCAGCTGAATTACCAGTTCCTTTTTCAATTCTTGAAATAATAACACTGTCTGTTCTAGAAATTCTACTTTGTGAATCACTATTTCGTTCATTCACATTTTTCTGATTATTTGAATTTTCACCTTGAGCATCGGACATCATTGCTGCTGCAATTGCGGCTGAATCTGCTCCTGTAAACTCTCCATTTGGCCCAGAACCAGCTCTATTTTTTTTGTTGTTTGGAAATTTTCTAGATTCAATAATTATTTGATCACCTCTAAACTGATTCAATTTACCAACTGAACGAATCAGAGCGCTTACAAAATCAACATCGTTTTGACCATAAGAATCATCCAATACTACATTTACAAGAATTGTACTAATCTCATGTACTTTTTTGAATTTCGTCCCTCTTCCCGCTAATGAATCTTTTATAGTTGTCATTTTCGTTCCATACTCTTCGGGAACAAATGGAAGACCAGGCATAGCTTCAAGACCATCAACTTGAACATC
>Ga0100381_1003385_pt1 | contig 13845 bp, 14 predicted proteins | sample CryGeymeta201505_FD_80416 | JGI IMG/M metagenome (GOLD analysis project Ga0100381, IMG submission 80416) | Groundwater microbial communities from Crystal Geyser aquifers in Utah, USA - Crystal Geyser metaG 2015-05 | ecosystem: Environmental > Aquatic > Deep subsurface > Groundwater | place: USA...
ATCTCGAAGATCTCGCGGCGCATGTGAGTTTCGGCGGGCGCCTTCATCGGCTGATGCGCCGCAACACGGCGTCCCTCATGCGCCCGGCTCCCCATGATGCAGCGCAGCGGCGGCCAGCGCCAGCGCGCCGTCGAGCGCCGCGCCGAGCGCGGGGCGGATCGCGCGGCGGTATTCGGGCGCAAGCAGCGGCGCGTAGTGCGGGCCAAGGCCGCCGGTCAGGCACAGCGCCTCGCCCGCCGAAAGCCCCGCCGTCGCCAGCGCCCCGTTCAGATAGGCCGCGCCGCGCGCCATCAGCGCCAGGGCGACCGCGTCGCCGGCGGCGGCCGCCTCGACGATGCGCGGCGCAAAGGCGGCATGGTCGGAGGGTTGCGCCGCGCGGGCGAAGGCGACAATGCAGGACGGCGCGCCGTCGAACTGCGCCAGAACCGCCGCCGTGAGGGCGCTGTGCGCCGCCAGCCCGTCATGCGCCAGCAGCACCTGCTCCAGCAACGCGCGGCCCAGCCACGCGCCGGACGCCTGATCGCCCAGCGCAAAGCCCCAGCCGCCGAGAAAGCGCGCCGCGCCGCCGCGACGGATCGCGATGAACGAGCCGGTGCCGATGGCGAGCAGCGCGCCGTCGTCCGGCCCCAGCGCGCCCGCCAGCGATGTCGCGCGGTCGTCGGTGACGACGCAGCGCGCGAAAGGCAGGCGCGCGGCGACAAAGGCCGCATCGGCGGCGTCGAGCACGCCCGCCAGCCCGACATGGGCGACCATCCCGCGCAGCGCGGGAGCCGACAGCCCCAGCGCCCCGGCGGCGCGGCGCACGGTGTCGAGCACGTTGCGCATGGCCTGTTCGGGGTCGGTGGCGACATTGGCCGATCCGCCCGTCGCGCGCGCGGCCACGGTTCCGTCCCGGCGCGCGATGGCGGCCCGGCATCCGGTGCCGCCGCCATCGACGGCGCAGATCTGGTATGGCTGATTGAGGTGCATAAAATGCCTTTATCACACCTTTTCTGTCACCATACCCTTTTGCGCAAACATAGCCCAATCCTGCGCTACACCCAGATTTCCGATTTGAAATCCGGGAGAAAACCAGCTCTTCAAAAAGCAGATAGCAAATAGCGATTCATTCGGTATGCGCTTTCGACACCGGAAGGGAAACGTCGTGCTCCGTGAGCATCCGACCGGCGAACCCGCCGCATGTGTCGCCGCGCCAGGCGCTGGCCGGGCGCCGGGTGCTCTGCGCCTTCGCCGGGGTGCAGGCGGCGGTGAGCGATGGCGTCGATCATTGAGCCATTGCCGGATGCGCGACGGATCATCGTCGCCATTGATGGAGTGGATGGCTCCCGCTTCCGTCATCGCAAATCGCAATCTGCCATATTGGGCGCTGTGAACATCGCCAATGAAGAGAGCCATGCACGAACGAGATTACCACGGTCGGGGTTCACCTGGCGAAATCTGGTTTCCATCTGCACGGCGTTGACGCCGAAGGCCGTCCTTTGCTGCGTCAACAGCTTCGGCGCAGCCAGATGCTGGAGTTTTTCAGCGTCAGCCGCTTTGCCTGATCGGCATGAAAGCCTGTGCGAGTGTGCATTACTGGGCGCGGGAGTTGATCAAGTTCGGTCGGCGTCAGCCGACGAACCCGTCCGCTGGACGGGTTCGAGCGGACAAACGCAGGAGGCGCGCCGATGGCGGGCAGTCGCCGCCCATCTTCGTCTTTCGCTAAGCGCCGAGCCGCGAGGGCCTCCACGCGGGGCGCTTCCTCGAGGGCTGCCGCGGGCGATATCGGCAATGCGGCGGCTATGACAGCTAGAACCGGCTGCGCGAGCTCGACCGGCCCGTGGGCGGCTGGACGCTGGTCCATTGCTGGAGCCACGTCCGCCGACGCTTCGTGACGGTGCTGCGCAGCACGGCCTCGCCGGTCGCGGAGAGTGAGCCAGGGCCGGATTTCTGTCCGGTGGACAGAAATCCCGGCGAACGATCCGCCACATTTCGAGGGCGGCGCGCTTGCGTTGACGCAAAAAATGCGACCGTGGTCCAGCTATGGTCCGAGCGAGATCGCCATGCAGGTTCCCGTCCACGCCGCGAAGCCGCAGCTGTCGAGGCTGATCGACGCGGTGGCGCGCGGCCGGCGGGTGGTGATCACGCGCCACGGCGCGCCGGCGGCGGACCTTGTCGCCGCGCGCAAGGCGCGCCTCAGGATCGGCGGCCTGAAGGGCGGGGCGCCGCCGCCGCCCGACGGCGCTTTCGCGCCAATGGATGCGGCGGAGCTCGGCGACTGGGACGCCCTGTCACGGCGCTGCTGCTGGACACCGGACCCTTCGCCATGGCGCTGACCGATGATCCCCGGCTGCCTGCGGGCGTGCGCGCCCGGCTTGAGAGCGCCGACCGCGTCGCGCTCAGCGTCATCTCGTTCTACGAGATCGGTCAGAAGGCGCGGCTGGGGAAATGGCCGCCGATGGCGCCGTTCGTTGCGAACCTCGTGGAGCAGGCGCGCGCCGACGGGTGCCATCTCATTCCGCTGTCGCCGGCTGCGGCTGCGGCCGCTCTGGGGATGGACTGGGATCATCGCGATCCGTTCGACCGGATCATCGTTGCGGCGGCGCGCGGAGAGGAGCTGCCGATCATCTCGCCCGACACGGCCTTTGACGCCATCGGCGCGCCGCGGATCTAGGGCTGACGCGGCGCGCCCGATGGCGGGTATGGCGCGAGTCTGCGGGTTGCCGGGACGTTCGGCGGCGCCGCCCCGGCAGTCTGCGCGTTAGCGAGTTTCGACAACCGGCGGCTTCCGCAGCCAATGTTCCGCCTTTGTCCGACTGTCGATAAGGGCGGCTTATCGGCAATCATGGTCGCGTGACCGGTAAGTGGCGCGTGTTGCTCCGGCGCCGCGTCCCGTCACCGGTCGTCCGACGCGGACGCGACGCCCGTCGCGCCGATGGATCGCCGACCGTGCGGCACGCGCAGGATGCGGATCACGGACGCCGCCATCCGGCAGAGAGCCAGACACCGCCCGGCGACGACGCGGCGAAGCCCGGCAGGATGTCGCCGCGCGTCGGCAAAACATGCAACTCTCGCATCTTTCGCCACGAATTAGGCATTTGAATCAGTTGTTGCGAACCCGCAAAGTGCACATCCTGTTAGACAAAGGAGAGAGCGATGCATCTGGCGCGGTTTCCGAGGGTGCGACTCGCCCATCTGCCCACGCCGCTCGAACCGCTGGAGCGGCTCAGCGCGGCGCTCGGCGGTCCCGACATCTGGATCAAGCGCGACGACTGCACCGGGTTGGCCACGGGCGGCAACAAGACGCGCAAGCTGGAGTTCCTGATGGCGGAGGCGCGCGATCAGGGCGCCGACATCGTGATCACGCAGGGCGCCACCCAGTCCAACCATGCGCGCCAGACTGCGGCCTTCGCAGCGAAGATCGGGATGGACTGTCACATCCTGCTTGAGGACCGCACCGGCTCGAACGACCCCGCCTACAACGGCAGCGGCAACGTGTTTCTCGACCTGCTGCACGGCGCGACCGCCGAGAAACGCCCCGGCGGCGGCGACATGAACGCCGAGCTCGGCGTAGTGGCGGAGAAGTTGCGCGCCGAGGGGCGGCGGCCCTACGCCATTCCCGGCGGCGGCTCGAACCCCACCGGCGCGCTCGGCTATGTCGATGCGGCGCAGGAGCTGATGGCGCAGGCCGACGCGATGGGCCTCGTCATCGACCATCTGGTGCACGCCACCGGCAGCGCCGGCACCCAGGCGGGGCTGATCGTGGGGCTGAAGGGCGTCAACGCGCAGGTGCCGCTGCTCGGCATCGGGGTGCGCGCGCCGAAGGCCAGGCAGGAGGAGAGCGTCTTCAATCTGGCCTGCGCCACCGCCGAAAAACTCGGCGTGGCGGGGATCGTGAAGCGCGAGGACGTGGTGGCGAACACCGATTACGTCGGCGGGGGCTATGGCGTGCCGACGCCGGGCATGGTCGAGGCGGTGGAGATGTTCGCGCGCCTCGAGGGCGTGCTGCTCGACCCGGTCTATTCCGGCAAGGGGGCGGCGGGGCTGATCGACCTCTGCCGCAAGGGCTTCTTCCACAAGGGCGAACGCGTCGTCTTCCTGCACACCGGCGGCGCTGCGGGGCTTTTCGGTTATGTTTCGACCTTCGACTATCCCCAGCCCCGCGCGGCATGACGCGGGAAAAACCGACAGGAGAGACCATCCAGATGAAACGCACCCTCGCAGCCCTGTGCGCCGTCGCGCTCGTGGCGGCCGGTCTCGCCGCGCCGGCTTCGGCGCAGCTCTACGGCACGCTCGCCAAGGTCGATGCGGCGAATGAATTCGTCATCGGCCACCGCGAAACCTCGATCCCCTTCGCCTGGATCGAGTCCGACGGCTCCGACCCCAAGGGCTATTCCATCGATCTGTGCCTGCGCATCGCCGACGCGGTGAAGGAGACGCTCGGCAAGCCCGATCTCGGCGTGCGCTTCGTCCCCATCACGCCGCAGACGCGCATCCCGCTGCTGACCAACGGCACCATCGACATCGAATGCGGTTCGACCACCAACAACCTGACGCGTCAGGAGCAGGTGGCCTATCTTCCCGTCACCTTCATCACCGGCACCAAGCTGCTCGTGAAGAAGGACAGCGGCATCGAGACGCTGGCGGACCTCGTCGGCAAGCGCATCAGCCTCGCGCAGGGCACAACCAACGAGCGCGTCATCAAGGCGGCCATCGAGGCGCAGGGCCTCGACATCGGCGTGCTCAACGTCAAGGACCACGCCGAGGGATTCCTGTCGCTCGAAACCGGCCGCGTCGACGCCCATTCGACCGACCACATCCTGCTCTACGGGCTGATCACGCGGGCGCGCAATCCGCAGGATTACGCCGTGGTCGGCGACTTCCTGTCCTACGACCCCTATGCGCTGATGGTGCGGCGCGACGACAGCGCCTTCCAGCTGCTCGGAACCAAGGTGCTCGCCGAGCTTTTCCGCACGGGCGAGATCCGCGAGATCTACGCGAAGTGGTTCGAGCCGTTTCCGACCAATCCGGACGTCTCCGAGCCGCCGACCGATCTGCTGCAGGCGGCGTGGCGGCTGAACGCGTTGCCGAACTGACCAGCAAAGCGCCCGGCGGGTCCTTCGCCGGGCGCCTTCGGGAGCGGCGCCGATGCACTACAACTGGAACTGGGGCGTCCTGTGGCAAGAGCCCTATCTGGGCTGGCTGATCTCGGGCGTCGGCTGGACGCTCGCGGTCTCGGTCGCCGCCTGGGTCATCGCCTTTTCGCTGGGCTCGGTCGTGGGCGTGGCGCGCACGCTGCCCAACCGCTGGGTCGCCGGCGCGGCGACCGTCTATGTCGAGCTGTTTCGCAACATCCCGCTGCTGGTGCAGCTGTTCCTGTGGTATTTCGTCGTTCCCGAATTGCTGCCCGCCGACTGGGGCCGCTGGATCAAGCGCGACATGCCGCTGCCCGAATACACCACCGCGGTGGTGGGGCTGGGCTTCTACACCGCCTCGCGCGTCGCCGAGCAGGTGCGCTCCGGCATCCAGTCGATCCCGCGCGGGCAGAGCATGGCGGGCTACGCCAGCGGGCTCAGCACGGCGCAGCTCTATCGCTACATTCTGCTTCCCGTGGCCTACCGGCTGATCGTGCCGCCGCTGACATCGGAATTCCTGACCATCTTCAAGAACTCCTCGCTCGCGCTGACCATCGGCGTGCTGGAGCTGACGGCGCAAAGCCGGCAGATCACCGAATACACCTTCCAGGGCTTCGAGGCCTTCACCGCCGCGACCGTGATCTACGTCGTCATCACGCTGACGGTGACGGCGGGGATGACGCTGGTCGAGCGGCGGGCGCGCATGCCCGGCTTCATCGCTGGGGGGCGTTGAGCGATGGGGTTCGACGTCGGCGTGATCGTGCAGTCCCTGCCGTTTCTGATGCAGGGGCTGGGGCTGTCGCTGCTGCTGACCGTGCTGGCGGCGGCGGGCGGGATCGTGATGGCCGTGGCGCTCGCGCTGATGCGGCTGTCGGGGATCACGGCGCTGTCGCTGATCGCCGCCGCCTATGTGAACTTTTTCCGCTCGATGCCGCTGATCCTGGTGATCTTCTGGTTCTTCTTCCTCGTGCCGCTGATGATCGGGCGGCCCGTGGGCGGCTTCTATTCCGCTCTGATCGCCTTCACCCTGTTCGAGGCCGCTTATTACGCCGAGATCGTGCGCGCAGGGATCCAGTCGGTCTCGCGCGGGCAGGTGGCGGCGGGCTATGCCACGGGCCTCAGCTATGGCCAGACCATGCGCTTCATCGTGCTGCCGCAGGCCTTTCGCAACATGACCCCGGTGCTGCTGACGCAAGCGATCGTGCTGTTTCAGGACACAAGCCTCGTTTTCGTCGTCTCGCTGCGTGATTTCATGACGGCCACCACCATCGTCGCCCGCAACGAGGGGCGGCTGATCGAGATGTATCTGTTCGCGGCGGCGGTCTATCTGGTCATCTGCCTGGCCGGTTCGCTTTATGTCCGCCGCCTGCAAAGGAAATTCGCCCGATGATCGAGATGCGCGACATCAGCAAGCGGTATGGCGACTTCCAGGTGCTCAAGAACTGTTCGACGCGGGTCGCGCAGGGCGAGGTGGTGGTGGTGTGCGGGCCGTCGGGCTCGGGCAAATCCACGCTGATCAAATGCGTGAACGGGCTGGAGCCCTTCCAGAAGGGCGCCATCACCGTGGATGGCGTGTCGGTGGGCGACCGCAAGACCAACCTCACCCGGCTGCGGGCGCGCATCGGCATGGTGTTCCAGAATTTCGAGCTCTACCCGCACATGACCGTGGCGCGGAACATCCGGCTCGCGCAGGAAAAGGTGCTTGGACGCTCGCCCGGGGAGGCGCAGGCCAAGGCGATGGCGCTGCTCGCGCGCGTCGGCCTCGCCGAGCAGGCCGACAAGCATCCAGGCCAGCTCTCGGGCGGGCAGCAGCAGCGCGTCGCCATTGCGCGCGCGCTGGCGATGGACCCGATCGCCATGCTGTTCGACGAACCGACTTCGGCGCTCGACCCCGAGATGATCAACGAGGTGCTGGAGGTGATGGTCGAACTCGCACAGGAAGGCATGACGATGATGGTCGTCACGCACGAGATGGGGTTCGCGCGCAAGGTCGCGCACCGGGTCGTGTTCATGGATGAAGGCGAGATCGTCGAGGACGCCGCAAAGGAAGATTTCTTCGGCGCGCCGCGCAGCGAGCGGGCGCAGAAGTTCCTCTCCAAGATCCTGCACCACATCTGATGCGGCGCGTCACGGACCGGCCGCGACCGGACCGAGGACGAAATCAGGCAGGAACGGCGTCAGGGGGCGTCGGCGCCGCGACATGGCGGGGAGACCGCTCAGGGTTGAGACTCAATCAGGTCCACCAGAGGATGACGTCGGCGAATGGCCCCCCAGTCCGCCGTCGGCCGCAACGGGACGGCGCCATTCAGCCTGTTTCCGGCCTCGTCGGTGCGCCGATCCGCTCCCAGACCTGATCGACGATCGGCGCATTGGCGTCGCTGAGCCGAGCCGCGATCACGTTCATGGAGATCGCCGGAAGCGTCGCGCTCAGATTGACCAACCGGCCGCGCTCGACATCGGCGCACGCCAGATGCTCCGGGATCCACGCAACGCCCAGGCCCGTGCGCGCGAACTCCAGCGCGGCCAGCGTGAGCGCCGTTTCGAGCCGCGTCCTGATCCGTCCGACCCGAGCGAGTCGCGGAAAGATGATCCGGCGCTGGACCTGGCCGAGAAAGACGTCGGACGGATAGGCGATCACCGGCAGCTCGCCATGCTGGTAGAAGTCGTTCAGCCTGGCGATATGGTCGTCCGCGAAGACGGGGATCAGCGTCTCGGCGCCGATGGGCATGATGTCCAGAAAGTCAGATCCAGGAATTTTCTGCGCGTCGGCGACATCGTGGATCAGGGCGATGTCCGAACGCCGCGTCATGATCTGCGCGAGACATTCGTCGCGGTTGGCCGTACGCAAGCGCGTGTCGATGTCCAGATCGTCATAGCGGCGCACGATCTCCGGCGTCGCGGTCGCGGCGATGGCGTGCTGGGAGGCGATCACGACACGCCTGCGCCTGGCGCCATGCCCATCGCTCAGCGCGGCGGCGAGGTCGCGCAGACCGGCGGAAAGTTCGCGCATGCGGTCGATCTGGCCCTGGACATGCGGGGAAAGACGCGCCGGACGCGCCGTCCTGTCGAAAAGGGTGGCGCCAAGCGCCTGTTCGATATGGCGAATGCGGCGCGAAAAGGCGGGTTGGGAGACATGCCGCTTTTCGCATGCGGCCTGGAACGACCCATGCTCCGCGACGGCGAGAATGTCCTCGATCCACTCAAGCCGCATGGCGCCCCCCACTATGCAGAGTATGCATATTTCAGCCTGATATTGGCATTTGATCAAGCCCATGTTCAGCGATTTATCTGGTGTGACGCAACGACAAGGATGACGTCATGCATCTTGCCCGGTTTCCAAGATATCGGCTCGGCCATTTTCCAACGCCGCTGGAGCGCCTGGATCGGCTGACCGCCGCGCTCGACGGCCCCGAGATCTGGATAAAGCGCGACGACTGCACGGGTCTCGCGTCGGGCGGCAACAAGACGCGAAAACTCGAATTCCTTGTCGCCGCCGCGCTCGCCGAGGGCGCGGACACGCTCGTGACCCAGGGCGCCACGCAATCGAACCACGTTCGCCAGACTGCGGCTGCGGCCTGCCGCGCCGGGCTCGCGTGCCACGCGCTGCTTGAGCGGCGCGTGACCAATCAGGGAGACGATTACGAGACGGCCGGCAACGTTGTGCTCGACGGCATGATGAACTGCGCTGTGGAGTTCCGGCCCGAAGGCCTCGACATGAACGCCGAAGCGGAGGCGCTGGGCGACAGGCTGCGCGCCGCAGGGCGGAAGCCCTACGTCATCCCCGGCGGCGGATCGAACCCGCTGGGCGCGCTGGGCTATGCCGCGTGCGCCGAGGAACTGGTCGCCCAGGCCGACGCCGCAGGGCTGCGGATCGACCATCTCGTGCACGCGACGGGCAGCGCCGGCACGCAGGCGGGCCTGCTCGCAGGCCTGTTCGCCATGAACGCCCCCATTCCGGTGACAGGTTTCTCGGTGCGCGCCCCGCGCGAGCGCCAGATCGCCAATGTCCACGCGCTCGCCGAACGCACGGTCGATCTGATCGGCGCGCGCGGCAGCCTGCCGCGCGACATGGTCGTGGCCCATGACGATCAGGTTGGCCCCGGCTACGGCCAGCCGACGGACGCCATGGTGGAGGCCATACTGCTGCTCGCGCGGCTCGAAGGCATCCTGCTCGACCCGGTTTATTCGGGCAAAGGCTTTGCGGGCCTGCTCGCGATGGTGCGCGGCGGCGCGTTCAGGAAGGGTGAGCGCGTCGTGTTCCTGCATACCGGCGGATCCGCGGCGCTTTTCGCCTACGGTCACCTGTTTTCGAACCAGAAAGCCGCCTGAGCGGCTCATCCCGCCATTCATCCAGCTGTGGAGACCATCATGCCAGCACGTTGCACGTTCATCGCCGCCGTTGTCGCCAGCGCCGTCATGGCCGGCGCCGCGCAGTCGGAGACGATCAGGCTCTCGACCTATGTCAACGAAACCGACATCCGCTATCAGGGCTTCGTCAAGTTCGCCGAACTCGTCGCGGAGAAGACCGACGGTCGCGTCACGGTCGAAATCTTCCCCTCCGCGACCCTGCACGCCTGGTCGGACGGCGTCGATGCGCTGCAGGGCGGCGTGTCGGACATCAGCTGGATTTCGGCGGACACCCGGCTGCCGTGCTATCGGGTGACGTCGCTCTACCCGGCTGCGATCGACCTGTCCGACCAGATCGCGCTCGACGCCGCCTACGCCGAGCTGATCGCGCCGGAAGCGGCGGCGGTGGGGCTGATCCCGATCATCAACTCCAACTACTCCTACGATCAGGAATGGTGGTTTCAGGGGCCGATCGACGGACTGGGCAAGCTGGACGGCAAGCTGGTCCGCTCCATCGGCCCGCTGGTCAGCATGATGATCGAGACCTGGGGCGGCCAGCCGGTCTTCATCGCGCCGGGCGAAGTCTTTCAGTCGGCCGAGCGCGGCGTCGTCAACGGCATCAACATGGGCGTGGCCACCTACAGCTCATGGCAGCTGTGGAACGTCATGCCCTACATGGTCAACGCCAGCCTGTTCTACGGCAACATCCAGTACATGATGAACCTCGACCGCTTCAACAGCCTGTCGGAGGCCGATCGCGCCGCCCTTCTGGAGGCGGGTCGCGAAACCGAAGCCTGGCTCAAGCCGCGTTATGAGGAATGGATCGACACCCAGGTCGGCAACGCGGTGATGAAAGGCGGCGGGGCGGCGGTGTCGATCTCGGGTGAGGAGCGCAGCGCGTTGCTTGCGGAGATCGAGCCGAAGTGGACCGCAGAGGTTGACGCCGCCTGCGGGCCGGCGCTGGCCGGGCAGATCCGCGCCCTCCTCGCCAGGCACCGCCTGTAGGCCGCGCAGGGCCGCGCGTCTGCGACAGACGGCAATCCTCAGCGTCGGGAGGCTTTCATGCGCAAGCTGACGGACCGGGCGACCAGGGCGGTCGAAGTGCTGGTGGCGGCCCTCGCCGCCGCCGGCGCCCTGATCATCGTCATTCAGATGCTGTGGATCAGCTACGGCGTGTTCATGCGCTACGCCATTGGCAGGCCTGACAGGATGGTGACCGAGGCGACGGCGCTTCTGCTGTTTCCGGTGGCCCTGCTGGGCCTCGCCTACGCCCTGCGCGAGGATTCCTACCCGCGCGTCACGATCATCACCGACAGGATGCGGCCATCCGTCAGGAAGGCGTTCGATCTCGGCAACCTCGCGATCATGTTTCTTATCGGGGTATTCTTCTCGATCACCACCATCAACGCCACGCTGCGCGCCTATCACTCGGGGTCCGCATCGGAAATCCTGCAGTGGCCGCGATACCTGTTCTGGAGCGTGGCGGCGCTGTCGGTGACGCTGTTCACCCTTTACGCGGCGCTGCGGTTCCTGCAACGCGCCCTGCCCCCGACCTCCGAGACGGAGCGGCCCGATGGAATGGTATGAGGTCGGTCTCGGCCTGCTCGGGCTTCTGGTGGTCCTGATCGGCGCCGGCCTGCCGATCCCCTTCGCCCTCGCGGCCGCGTCGCTGCCCTTCCTGTGGCAGGTCCAGACGTTCAACACGTCGCTGGTGTCTGCGCAGCTCAAGCTATGGAGCGTCTGGATCAATTATATCCTGCTGGCGGTCCCGCTGTTCGTGTTTCTTGGGGAACTGATCAGTCGCTCGACGATCGGCGCCAATCTGTATGAATTCATGCATCGCGGCGTGCGGCTGCGCGGATCGGCGGCCTATGGCTCGATCGGCGCCTGCGCCGGGTTCGGGGCGGTCTGCGGATCGTCGATGGTCGGCTCGCTCACCATCGGCGGCGTCGCGCTGCCCGAGATGTTGCGCCTCGGCTACGGCCGCCAGCTCGCGAGCGGCGTTCTGGCCGCCGGCGGCACCCTGAGCGTGCTGCTGCCCCCCAGCCTGATCCTGCTGTTCTACGGCATCGTCACGGATCAATCGATCGGTCAGCTTTTCATGGCCGGGGTGGCGCCGGGTCTTATCCTGGCCCTGCTGTTCGTGCTGGTGATCTTGATCTGGGCGACGCTGCGCCCGCAGGACGTTCCCGACAAGGACAGGGGGCCGCGGATGCGGCTGTTGCAGATCGCCGTATCGGTCGGTCCGGTCATGGTCATCGGGGCGGTGATCACCGTCGCCATCTATGGCGGGATCGCGACCCCGACCGAGGCCGCCGCGGTGGCGGCGCTGGTGACGGTCGTGCTGGCGGTGGCGGTCGGCGGGCTGCGCTGGCGGGGCTTCGCCGAGGCCCTGATGTCCACCATGCGCACCATGGGCTATCTCGGCCTTCTGCTGTCGGCGGGCGTCCTGTTCGGCTTCGTTCTGAATTACCACCGCGTGCCGCAACAGTTCACGACGTTCTTTCTTTCCTATGATTTTGCGCCGTACATGGTGCTGGCGATGGTGATCATGTTCTACATCGCTCTCGGCATGTTCCTCGAGCCGGTGTCGATGACCTTCATCACCCTGCCCGTGATCGTGCCGCTGATTGCCGCCGCAGGCTTCGACCTGATCTGGTTCGGCATCATCTACACGATCACCATGGAGATCGCCGTGCTGACGCCGCCGGTCGGGCTGAACCTCTATGTCATCCAGGGCATAAGCCGGGGGAAGGTTTCCGTCGGCGACGTCATCGTCGGCAGCCTGCCCTTCATCGCGGCGCTGGTCCTGCTGATCGGGCTGATGATCGCGTTTCCGCAGGCGGCCTTGTGGCTGCCGCAGCAGGTCCGTTGACGATGGCGCCGCCCTGTCTGCGCGCGGGCGCCGGGAAGCCGCTGGTGCTGGTTCACGGCTATCTTGGCGGCAGCGCCCAATGGCGGGATCAGCTGGCGGCCTTCGCGCCGACGCATGACGTGATCGCGCCGGATCTTCCCGGATTCGGCGCGGCGTCGGCCCTGCCGGGCCCGGCGACGATCGCCGGGTTCGCCGCCGCCGTGATCGCCTGCCTCGACGGGCTGGGGGTCGGGCGGTTCGCGCTGCTCGGGCACAGTATGGGCGGCATGATCGCGCAGGAGATCGCCGCCCGACACGGCGACCGGATCGAGCGGCTGGCGCTTTATGGCACGGGGCCGCTGGGCCGGATGCCGGACCGGTTCGAGCCTCTGGAGACGTCGATGGCCCGGCTCGACGCCGAAGGCGTCGCGCCGACGGCGGATCGCATCGCCGCCACGTGGTTTCGCGACGGCGCGCGCGCCCCGGGCTACGGGCCGACGCGCGACCTCGCCAGGATGGCCGGGGCGCTGGCCGCCCGCAACGCCCTTGCCGCGATGCGGGACTGGGACGGCCGCGCCCGGCTCGAGGGGTTCAGGATGCCTTGCCGGATACTCTGGGGCGACCAGGATCGCTCCTATCGCTGGCCGCAGGTCGCGGCGCTGTGGCGGGGCATCGCGGGGGCCGAGCTTGCGGTGGTCCCTGCGGCGAGCCACGCCGTCCACCTGGAGAAACCGGCGATGTTCAACGCACTCGTGCAGGACTTCCTGTCGGCGGCCTGAAGCATCCCCGAGATCGCGCCCCGGGGCATGGCGCCAGAGCGCAGGCCTGCGTCGCCGGGCGCGTGTGGCGGCTGTGCGGGCTGTCCGGCGCGGGTGCGGCGTGGCGGATGCGGCGTGGCGGGGGCGGCGGCGTCACGGCAGGCTGACCGCGCGGCCCTCGCGCGCGCTGGCCTCCGCCGCCTCGCCGATGCGCACCGACCACAGCCCGTCCTCCAGCGACACCTCCGGCGCGCCATGGCCGCGCCGCACCAGATCGACGAAGCGGCGGTGCTGGTGGAAGGTCGAGCCATGGTGATCGCCCGCGCGCAGGATGGTCTCGTCCACCGCCACCACCTCGCGCCGCTCGCGTTTGGTCGCGCGGTCGGAGACGGCGAATTCGGCGTGACGCTCGCGCCCGTCGGAGGAAAAGCGCGCCGGGCCGGGCACGAAGGCGTCGAGCCGCGCCTTCGCGCCGGTCAGCGAGATCACCTCCTGCCAGCAGGAGCCTTCGGCGAACATGCACAGATCCAGCATCGCGCGGGCGCCGTTGGCGAAGTCGAGCGTGACGAAGGCGTTGTCGATGATGTCGGGCGTCCGGCCAGCGTAGCGTTCGTCGCGGTGGTTCTCGTCCATGGCGCCGGAGGCGTAGACCCGCACCGGGTCGCTTTGCAGCACCAGCCGCATCAAGTCCCAGAAATGGCAGCATTTCTCGACCAGCGTGCCGCCGGTGCGGGCGTTGAAGCGGTTCCAGTCGCCGACCTTCTCCAGAAAC
>Ga0100381_1003404_pt1 | contig 13800 bp, 11 predicted proteins | sample CryGeymeta201505_FD_80416 | JGI IMG/M metagenome (GOLD analysis project Ga0100381, IMG submission 80416) | Groundwater microbial communities from Crystal Geyser aquifers in Utah, USA - Crystal Geyser metaG 2015-05 | ecosystem: Environmental > Aquatic > Deep subsurface > Groundwater | place: USA...
AAGTATAAATATTGATGAGCAAATTAACGAGATACTACAAATTCAATGAAATAAACTCAGAAGATCCAAGTACTGGAAACTGCACAAGGGAAATAACAAGTCATACCACGGGAAATTTTGCCAACAGTTATGCGAATACTTCAAAAATAGGAAAGGAGCAAGCTTTGAAAGTTGATTATGTGGAGCTTTCTGATGATGAGCCAGATGAGATTCAATAAATATCCTCATCACTTTACTTTGAGGAAGTGCCCAGCTAAGATGTTAATAATAGTAATCAAGCAGCAGGGTTTTCCTATAATCAGAATCCTCAGCTAAATAAGAGGCATGAAAGAGTGGGTAGAAAAGATGATGGAATTGGAGTTGATCTCTGGATTGAAGAGGCAGCTAAGTAAAAAAAGGAGTATACTGAAAAATCAAAAAAATTGCATAAAAGAGGCTAACAAATGTTCGAAATTGAAGAAGAGTTGAAATACAGACCACGAAATCAATGGACGATGAATAAAAAGTATTTCACTGAAGCTGAAATATTATAACTCAGAAAATAATTTGAGATACTCCACAATCAATTGTCATAAGATGAGTTGCTGACCTACAGCACAGGGCCTCGACCACCTATACTTACGGTTAAGTCTTTGGCATAAAAATATGGTTGTTCCACATTGACAATGAACACTTACTATAGGAGGTGGAGACTGGACCCTACCCTATCAGAATGTCTTGGAAGATTCAAGTAAGTTTGTAGTTACAGCTTTAGAGGTAAACAGTATACTGTTAATGCATACAGGAATATCGCTAAAAGAATTCAGCAGCTGGCATAAATATTAAGTGAACAACCCTTCATCACAGTTCCTGAAATTGTTGAAGCAATGAAAATTAACAACCCGGTTGAAAATTACGACATTGACAAGTAAGCAATCAAAAAGTATTTGATGATAGCTGGATTTAGAAGAAAAAACCTCAAAGTGCAAAACCCATAAAAAAACTCCCCTAAAAACATATAACTCAGAAGATAGTTTGCTATCAAACTCAAATAGCTTTTGGACAGTTCCTCTCCAGTTTACTTTTACGATGAACTGTTACTTCACCCTTACTTTAATAAGGACAGTGGATGGTGCAAAGCAAACAGTGAACTTCATTTAAAACCTGAAAAGCTTGCCAACAGAAGCATAGTGGTCCTGGGGCTGATGTCAAGTAAAGCTTATTTTTTATGGGATGCGAAGTACGGCAATTATAGTTAACCTGAATTCAAATAAATCATTCGAAAATTATTTGAGGCTGTTCTCAGTTATTAAAAGGGCACAATTGTTATAAATAAAAATTCACATCGAGATTTGGCTGTTGTTTATGAAACGGCTGCCCAATATTCCTGGAAAATTTTAACGTTGCCAGCATAAAATCTTGAGTTGAACCCTCTATACCCATACTTCAATAATTTGAGTTAACACCTCAGAAGACTCAAGTTCGACAATGTAGCAGTAATATTTCCCGAGGTTGTAAAGCTTTTAAAGCTTAAAGAGTCTCCTAAATAATGTGCAAGATTTATCAATAAGTTAGTAACATATTACATTTTGAAGGCTATCAAAAGCGAACCTTTTAAGTGATTGACAGTAGGATATTTACAATTATTAAAAGGAGTATGATCAGCTGGGGAGTTATTCCCCTACTACCTCTTTGTCTTCGAATTCTTCCTCATAAACTTATTATTCTTCAAGGGGTTTCTCTTTTTATTCAGCCTTCATCGGAACATTAGGACTTTTCTATTAATTTTTCTCCTTCTACTACTCCCATCCATATTATTCTTACTAACCCTCCTCTTTTTCCTTATGCTCAAGGGTCTTCTTTCGGCTGCCTAAATGGGATTTGGATTCCTAGTATTCTTCATCTTCTTCCTCCACAATTTGCTCATGTTCGACTTAGAATTTTTTCTTCTTGTTGGGCCCTGTTCCTTGATTTTGATTCATTTGAGGCATATAAAAGATTTCGAACATGGCAAAAAAGTTAAGGTGATTCATGTCTAAACTTTCCAAAATGATCTGAGTGATAATGAAATCTGTGTACTCCTGCTCGAGCTAGATTTCTTTGAAGAACTATAGAAAATGCTCCTCAGATATAGTGCCTTATCCATTTCTCTTGGCTGTCAATGCTGCCAAAATTTGCTGATAGTAAGTGGTTATCAGTTAAGCTACCTGGATAAACATTTATTCCTATCTCTCTTGATTCTGGATCTCATAAACTGGCATCATCTTTTTATATGCTTCAACAATCACTCCTTTTTTGAGCTGAAGTTGCTCATCTATCGTGATGGGGAAACTAGAATTGGGGTAAACAAGCTTGGCCAGCAAAACTTCTATGTACCTGCTGCTGATGATACAGAATGGCTCTACAAATAGACTTTCCATAAGCTCACGAATTGTTATATTTTTACTCATTTCATCCTCATTCATAAGCCCTTCACAGTTTATTAGATATTTTTAAGACTAGTCGTAGGTCAAACGATGTGCTTTGAATCGCAAAGTCATGAACCTTACAAGCTATTCGAGCTCTCCTGGTTTGATCTCAGCTATTGGGCCTCGAGGTAATTATCCTAAAGATCCACCTGCTTTATCAATTTCTCCTTCCAATTTTTTTATTTTCTCAAGGAGGGCTGCATTTTATTTCTCAACTCTGGTGCATTTTTGGCATTGAGTGAGTGTATTAATTTTAGGAGTAACACCAGGCTTGGTAGCTGGTACACTCCTTGGTTTTCTTTCCAAAGATTGTCTTCTCAGATCAAATTTATTCTCTTTTGTAGCCGGCTGCTGCTGAATCAGAGTTGATGAAGGAATAGAATGATTTGTCTTCAGTTGACCCTTAAGGCTTTATATCTCAGCCTACAACTACTTTATTTGAAGCATAGCGCTCTGAAGAGCTCTGGAGTTCTTCCGATCATTATCAGCTAACCTCTGGGTTTTAGAAGTACTTTCTTCCATCTTCTTGCATTTCTCTTGAGTTTCTCTTAGCTACTTTGTGAGCTGTGCATTTTTGTCAGCATAAAACTGAACTTTGTGCTCAAGAGACGATACCCCATGAACATTCCTAAATATTTATGATCGTACACTTTCAGAGATACTCTTTTGTTATGCTCCTACTCCAAGGAAAGTCTCAACCGAATTGTCTACTCCGCGAGATGATCTCTTTCAACTTCTAGCTCTTTGAGACTGGTAAATTTAACTGCTGACTTGATGTTTGTATTCTATTTTTTAAGATCCTATATTTATTTTCTGAGGCCTCTGATGATGTTTCTGATTGATGAGTCGTTGCTTTTTATTTTTTATCTGTAGTTGCTATAGTGGGTTGCTGGTTTCATTTGAGAATTTTAGTTGTTAATAGTCTTTTGCAGTCGTTAGTTTTATCTTTCCAGCACGGTGATCTTCGTCTTAAGTTTTTGATTTTCAGATGAAAGCAAGTTGTTTCTTTCTATATTTCAAATGCTGTACGTTTGAGGAGAATGTTGTCGTGCTGGCGAACCTACTTTTAAACGAAATTTGATGATGCAGCCTTGGACTCCAAAAAACCGAAAGGCTTCACCACTACTTTGCGTCTATATTAGCGAAGAGATACTTATCTTTATATAGGTCTGGGAGAGGTGGATTGGAGGCAGATTTCAGGGAAGGTGCTGACTAGATATCGTCGTCATCGGTGGCTGACTTGAAATTGTTACGATGCTCTGCTCTTCGCTTGTACATGGCATGGTGATCGCGATCCTGAATAACAGACAAGCTACCACAGTCTTGGTACCTTCGTTCATGTCTAACATTTAAAATATAGTATTATAAAACGCATTTCATCAATATCAGTTCATCTCCTCACTCATATCATCTTCCTCGTCCTCATACTCATCCTCGTTTTGGAATTTCATCATGCTCTGAAGAATACTATTCTTTAGCTATGACAATATCTTGAATTTCTCCTGTAATTCTGGAGTCATATCTGAAGCTGCTAGGTTGGTCTGCTCGATCTCCACGCCGTACTTCTCAAACACTATATCTTCAAGAAAAGATTAAAAAAAGGTAGGGATGGCTTCTTGTTAGTCCTCGCTTTCCAAATGAAGATTATGTATTGCCTGCTTCAAATGTTCACCTTAAGACGTTAGCACTTGAATTTGATACTGTGCTATTTGAAGAATTTTGTCGACGTCCACAGATTGTTGATACAGAGGCAGTCGTTACCTACTTAACAACATTGATACCTAAGTTATTACTTTATCTGGCTGGTCCAGATTCTGACCCAGTCAGAGAACTAGTTTACTTGGGAGTTATAATAGTCAATAGATTCTGTGACGACAGAAAAGTCGATATTGAGAAATACTACAAAATCTTTTTGACTTTTCTCAATTAAATATTGAAGCTGCTCATTAAATGTGCATACGAAACGATAGTATGTTTCGAGTACTGCGTTTCCTTCCTCAATGAGTGAGTTTTTCATGAAAGAAAAGCAACTCCTTCGAGCTTTGCGATTGTTGCTAAAGATTGTTTATAACTCCTACTTGTCAACTATCTGAGAAGTGAACTCCAGTATTTCTTTGAGGCAGTCTGTAGTTAGTACGTGAGGAGCTCTTTTCGAATATCGTAGCTTCATAACAAACTTAGTACTTCAATATCTTCTGCTTTGTTTGTAAGCAAGTTTTGAAGATTGTTTAAATTATCTAGCTCTCGGCTGATCTCTTCCTCCTGTTTTTGAAGATCTTCTCCGCTATCTTTCTATTCGCAGTTTTTTCTTTTGAGAGTGTGATAAAAGCCGAGCCCCATGGTGATAACCGACAAAGCTGTGAGGCTGACAAATAGATGTTTTTAGTTCATTAATTAATCAAAGTGATTATAAGACAATCAAAAACTGGACTGATTCATTTCTTATGCTAATTTATTATCGAGTCAATCTCAAGCTCTGCCGGGAAAGTTGGTAAGCTATCCTCCAATTCTGTCTATTTTTTCTCTCTCGAAAAAGAAAAATATTTCTGAAGAGGTTTGGATATCACCTCTCGACTTTCCTCATTTAAGGTAACGTCTCTACTTGTTTCCTTTAGGGGATCAACTGATATTGATTCGTTTCTATTGCTGTAAGGGGATGAATTTCTAAGAACGGTCCTTGATGATTTTGTTGGAGATCTGCTTATAAGTTTTTCAGATGTCTGACGATGAATCTTGATCTTTTAGTCTCTTAGCTTATTGATTTATTTTTGTTTGTAGGCAAGGAGTTGCTCCAACTCTTCTTTCTGGGTTTCAAGGTCGTTATTTCTTTTCCTCAAAAATTAATTTTCGTACTGAAATTTGACTCTGCTTTATTTTTCAGATTCCACTCTTCCCTGCCAACTCTGAATCTCTTCCAGTAAATGATCCTGATTGGCTACCCGAGGGACAATTTTTTCCTTTCCGCCTTTGCTGCTTGCTTGGACTTGGATTGCTTTTTCATACTTCTCATTTATAGCAAGTAATTTTTATGTGAGACTCTCATTCATTTAAGTAAGCTCATTTTCCCTCAACTTCCACTATCTTTCCTTGGCAATCCATTCACTTTACTTGAGAGTGTGCACCTTTTCTCTGGCGATGATGGCCTCCTTACTTGTGTTAAGTTCATCTCCTTTTGACTGCCTGAGATCAGTAGGTCTGTCAAGATGGTGATGTCTGTTGGTTTATCGATATTTGTATTCCACTACATCAATATTATCTTACATTAGGCGATCTCTAATTCTTTTTTCTTGTAGCACTCAAACAACTATGTGTAGAGTTCCTGCAGCTTGATAAATTAACGGTGTTGATTTTCTAGCCCTTCCTATAGCTTCATCAACTTGTCAATGTAGACCTCTTCCCTCTACTTTAGCTCCTAGTTGGTTCTTCTGAGCAACTACATCTACCTCTCCATGATTTTTTCGCTCCGAATGGGAGTTGTAGATCTCTCTACTATTGATTAAGCTTGTCTGGCTGGATGTATGGGCACGTAGGTGTATTGTCTTGATGGAGGAGCTGTATTTTTTGACTCGGGATATGTTCGACGGTTCATTATATCGTTAGTATTATCACTTATAAATGTTTAATAACATATGGATATTTAGTCAATAGGTAAAGAAGAACCAATTATGGAGTTGGATTCTGACAGTTCATCTTAAAGTGAATAGGAAACTCTAGATTAGTACATCCAAAATAACCTTCATAAAAGGGTCAATGAACAACATAGGAAAAAGCTGAGGAATGAAGCCATTATTTGTGCTATTGTTTTGCTATGCCTTATCATCTTCATTCTCATTTACTATCTGCACACGCTTGGTGTCTTTGAATAACTCGTCAGAAACTACAATGAGAAGAAAGAACCCAATACAATAATAGGTCAACCTTTTTCACCACTTACTGATCCAAAGACAATAAAAATAGATCCTAAAATAGATTTGAAAGCCAACAATTCAGTACCAGCTGTTAATCTCCTCGACCTCAACTCAACAACCATCTCTCTAGAGGGTACCTTCTTCAGCAGTAACATAAAAGATGGCACAAACCTCTGGTACAACATTTAATAAAAAAATCAATGCATACCAAATATAATAGTCAATAGCGCTACCAAAATTTCATCAGATTTGTATGCTCAAATGACAGTGTACGATGGTGTCAGTGTAATTAGACATAAAGTCGTCATTCCTGCATAAAATGGCTACTATTTTGAACCCCCTCGACAGTTCATCAACAACTTTTCAGCTGCCTATCCTGAAAAAACAGTCGCCTTTGATCATTATGATCCACTTCTGTTGGTTCTCGTTATCAAATACTGTCAAAGAGGAATGTTTGTCTCTGACAGGAATGATTGGTCTCTTCAACAAAAAAATCTTATCTTTAACGATTTATATCTTTTGGCAAACAAATAACCCTACGAACAGTTGCTCAACAGCAATTCTTATGAACTGCTTATCACATCAAACTTGGATTTGGTTGTGGATCTGTTAGTAAATAAGAAACGATAGATAAGTATACTAATTGATTTTACCCACCCAGTTTCAATCAAAACAAGTTTCCTGCTCAAGATGAAGGTGTATTCTCTTTCAGAAGGATACTAGTGCATTAAAAGGACTTTTAGTCTCTATGAAGAGGCCATGTGGCACATAAATTAGGAAGCCTATCTCATCCCCGGCTGGTATGTTTTCACATATTCCGACAACGATATTTCCTTCGGGTTAGAATATTTCAACTATTAAGCTCCTCTACTTAAAGAGAATGCCAAAGAATGCATTCCATAAGGACAATTCATGGGCCAGACTTCATACTTCCGCAGTAGCAAGACTTATTTTTACAAAATCCCCTATGGTGAACTCTACATATTTGGAAAGGCTGCAAAGAAGGATAAAAATCAGTATCGAGAAGTGTATACCTATCTGATGAACAGAAAATCAAAGGATCCTGTCTTTTTAAGTGATGGTCCTTTAGAATATCTGTTCATTACCACCACAGCTCTATCTTTAAATACCACCATTTTCCTTGATTAAAAGTACGATGAAAGTAAGTTATTTTTAAAGAATTTGGTTCTCAATGATTAAGAAAGGAGCATTACTAGTATAAATCTATAGCAGCTTTCAACGAAAGACCTTGGTTTGGTTATTACTGCTTCACATCTTATAGTTCAAACAATAAAAGCAAAATAGTATTTGTACCTCAATCGTGACACTCAGGAGGTAAATCCTCATTACCAGTATACCCAACTGGTAGAAAACTAATGCTACATTCCAAAAGAGATACAAGTCAACAACCACCTTATTGAAAAAGGAGTGTACTTGGTTAAATTGATCGGATGAATAATATATTGTGAATAAATAATGTTAAAGATAGTCAGTTGAAAGGTCAGAAGAATGACTGGTCATATTCCTTCTCTGAGGCTCCTGACGGATCATCTAGGAGCCTGCTTTGAAATTTGGCAAATTTCCTTTTGTCCTTCGAGCGTCCTTTCTCGTTTTCACTGTCTTCAACTGAATTATGATACATTTACAGAACTCATTGGCCGACTAAATATTATTGTTTTCTGAATAACTTTTGAAGGAGGATCGACAGGAGAACTGAAAGGCTGATTTGCTTCCATCATCTTGTTCCTCTTTCAATAAGCCTGCATCCTTCAACATGTCTTTGATGTTTTACTGATGCTCCTCGATAATCACCTCGGGTTTGTGCTAATTGCTTGCAGGTTCAGGGTTTTCCTCCTCCTAAAAGACTGAAGAAGAATCACTTGCATAACCTGCATCGTTTTAATTTTCCTGGCTTTTGAATTTAATCTATCTATTTTTTTTCTTCTTTGTATTAGGCGCTTGAATTGAAGAATTCCTTATTTTTTTGCTCTTTCGTTTGTAAAGCTTGCTGACCCTATAGATATCCCTGACAAGGTCAGCATAAATCGCCAACCTCTCTGCAGAGTCAAACTCCTCTTCTTTGAGCATGGAAACATGTAACATTTTATTTTGAACTTCTATGAATGATGAAAGCAACTACCTTGACAGGCAGAGGAGACTTCGAATCCGCAAGCTGGGTCTTATTTGAATCGCTCTTAAGTCGCCTCCACTAATTTATATAGAGTTCCAATATTGATCTGCCTGAATTATCGCTTAAGGTGACCATGGATCACACTATTCAGTTTCCGCAAGATTTTTCGTAGCTTTGAATAAAAATGATTCTTGACACAGTTGTCAGACCTGAGTTGAAGCTTGACTTACTTTCCGGGGATGCTTTGAGCTATTAGTGACCATTTGTTTCCCAACTAATTGTGCATTTCAATCATTTTTTCTTCCTATTCTTATGTCCACTCCATCTTGACACCCTCACTTGAAATATGATTCTCGTATCTGAGTAATAATCAACTTACCTTTATCGGCATTGTTTTGCACTTTTGCGTGGAAAATTAAACTCAGTGGCCAATCGTTTCGCGATTGTGGACCAGCTTCCCTCCTTTTCATCTTCATAAATCCTCCGTAACGCCTAGTCTTCCTCTTCAGCCCATATTTTTTTTGTCTTCGTAAGCATAAAGCACCTTAAAATCAATTAGAGGAAATCAACAATTTTAAAATATTTAGCGAGGCTCACTTCTCTACCCCAGGCTCAATATTCTACATAATTAAAATCACATGGTCGCAATCAGCTTGTGAGTTTACTTCATTTTTCCGTTAAGTTTATTACCTTCCCAGCATTCAGTTTACTTCTTGGGTAGTCCTTGTACGTTGGGATGGACTATCAATGTGATTGGATCTTGCTTCGAAGCGACTCTTGCTCCTTTGAAAAGATTATATACAATTACAATTTCATCTATTTCTTTGCATTGGGTATGATAACATGTCTTGATATGCTCTTTCATCTGCTCGATGATTTTTTCTCTCTCCCTTTCAATCAAATTGATGTTCTCTTCCTCTTCTTCCTTGTTTTGCTTGCGCTTGAGTTTGTTCTTGATTTCTGCCATGGTGTCAGTGGTCATACTATGCAACCTCTACTCGATGCGTTCTTCCATGTAGCGATAGTATTCAGCTATTTGAGTCATTTCATCCACCTAGTTGTCTTCTTCAATCATCAACGATATTTCTAAGAAAATAATAATGAGAAACTCTAAATGATAAATCTAAGTTTATCATAGCTGATGAACAATCAAAAATTCTGAACAGGGGGTTAGTCATCGGCTTATTCGTCTGAGGAATCATAAAAATCTTTCCTGACACAAGTGCACAGTTTAAGACCACAATGAGGACAAATTTTCTATAAAGTTTGTAAAAATTGAAACTCTTTGGTATCTGTCGGACTCTCATGATAGATTGGCTGAGGCTGGGTGAATTCATAAGCTGAAGAATATTATTTCTTTTCCTTTGCGTATTTTTGCAGTTCCCAGAGAGGCTTTCTGGCATCTTCTACCTTTTATGGATTCGCGTTCAAACTTTGAATCATATGCTGAACAAAGTTGTAGGCCTTGTCATTTTGACGACCTCCTTTATGAGGGCCTTGAACAGGGAAGGTTGGCCGCTAAGTTTAATTCCTTCTAATCTCAAGTAATTATTTTTTGGTGTTGTTGGTGGGTTTTTCTTTGTAAAGTGGTAATGAGTGAGGCAAGTAAACAGGGGCTTTGTATCCAAGCATGGGATCTTTCTCTCTTCTTGGTTATTTTTTATATGCTTTCAAAGCTCCCATTTTGCTCAGTTTCTGGTCTAGATAAATATAAGCTGAGCCAGTTCCAGTTCCAACAACGATCTGATTGATCACAGGACTCCAAGTCAATCCATAAACTGAAGTAGTTCCAATATCCAAACTTTTTATCTTTGTTAGTGATGAGGAATCATAGAAATGAACATATCCGTTACTTTATTAAATTCCTTTTCCTACTGCAGTTCCAACTAAAAGATATCTGCCATCAGGGCTGAAGCACATCTTGTTTCCTGGAAATTTGTTAGGAAGATTTCTTTAATGAAGAATAGGTCTTGTAAACTTTCTCAAATCCCAAACCTTCATAGTTCCATCAGTGTTTCTGGTCGCCAAGCGATAGTTATCCTCAAATCCAACTATTGAAGAATATTATTCCAGTGTCTCATGAGCCTTTCTGATCAGCATTTATGGTCGATGATGATTATGCTTTGTACTGAAAATTTGGAGTGAACCATCTGCACATCCCGAGTAGAGTTTATTGCCATCTTTGGAGTAGCAAATGCTTTGAATCCCGATATAATTTCCTTTTTATTACTTGGCTCTAATCAGTGACTTGGAAGCCAGTTCCTTCTATATTCCTTCTAATTTTTGTTAAATGTCCCACAACCTGATGCTTCCATCAGCTGAAGCACTAGCCAGTTCGTTATGATTCAAAGGATGGAACTGACCGTCGTTTATTGTATTTGTGTGACCTTTTGTTAGGTTCAGGTCCTTAACATACATGTATCCCTTGACTGTAAGCAAGCATCTAGCTCCGTCTCTATCGAGGAAAGTTATTTGTTTGTTGCCATTGATAATCATCAGATGAGATCCTGTGGTATTGAAACTCAGATTTCTAATGGCATTGCCCGTGAAAGGCTCCACAATACGGAAACTGTTCATATTTCTGTTCATACCATGGAAATCCCATAATCGCACATGGTAATCTAGTCCTCCAGTTGCCATTCGATGACCTTTGGGGTCAACTACACAACAGGATACTGACTTAGTATGACCATTAAGAGTGGCAAATTACTAGACAGGAATACCTAGCTCACGCCAATCTTGCTGTACTTCCTCCCTTTGATCCTCGACCGAACGCTACTCTTTTTTGTCTGGTTCCTCTGATTCGTCTGCGCTGCTGCCGACATATTAGAATTTTCCTGGACCTATCATCTCTTATAATTAACTATTATCACCCTTGTTATTGTAGTTGATTAATGGTATAGCTTTGATTGATAATATAAAAAGGATAAATGAAGATCAAAGTAACCTATAATGTCAAGCCGAAGGAGACCAAATAGCTAGAAGTAGCAAACCTGGAAGACCTCAAGTCGAAGATATACGAATAGTTCAATGTCGAAGAAGGAAAGATCACTTTTATGAAACCAAGACTCAAAGTACAATCATTGGTAGCTAGGATGAAGCATCTTTCACAAAGTAAGTTAAAGAAGGAGTTTAGCTCTTGATTACAGGCCCTAAAAAGAAGCTAAAATAAAAAAGCAAAGAGGAAATATAAAAGTAGAAAAAACAAGAATAAAAGGTAGCTCAGATCAAAGAGTAACTCAAACTCACGACGCACGAAAGAATCGTCAAGAAACTCAAGGAAAAGAAAATCAAAGAACGTGGCATTGAATACTTCAATCCTGAGACAAATGAGCCCTAAGATTTAGGAGTAGAGTATGCCCTTTGTCCCCTATATTTTTTAAGGCATGCTAAAGAGTTCAAGGAATACTGCATGAACTACACCTGTATGCAGAAAAATCCAGATGGTCTTATTATTGAGGAGTTATCAGCTATGTTTAAAGACATGGAAAAATCATAAGGAGTTATATGTCCTTTGAACTGGATATCCTCATGGATTTGTTACTGTTCTGACGATATCGAGTATCCATATCCCACATACGGCATCGACTACTTCTTGAATAGACTCTTCTCAACCATGAAGATGGCTTTTGATGTTTAGCTTGAGAAGAAAGAGGAGGAACCTAACTCTCGAGTCGATACTGGAACCAGGTATTTTGGTGTTTAAATGTTAACCAAGAGACAAGACCTAACAAAATTAGACTAGGATGATGAAGAGGAAGAAAAATAAATTTAGAAGAAAGCTATCAAATTTTTCTTGGAGTGTGATCTTGGTAAAGAAGAGTTCAAGACCGCCTTTCATGGAATCAAAGAACGATTCAAATAGAAGACCCTGTGGAGAAATTTTTATGCCTTCGATATTCAATACAAGGAAACAGTCTTGTTTATTGAAAGGCTTCCCAAATATTTGATGGTCCACTGTTCCCGTTGGGGGTACCCTCCAGCTCGGGAAGAATGGTAGGAAGTGGAGTTCAATGAAGACAAGAAAAGTTATCATCAAGTGCGGATCAATCGTATTTTAGATCTATATGACCTTTGCGATGCCAACCTTCGTGACAAGCTGGACCAGGGCCGATATGAAAGAGATCAAATGTTTTATCCTTATCACATGGACTAGCGTTTCCCTAAATATCAGGAGTCAGTAAAATGTAAAATATTTGATATGTAGATGCTGAACATCTCAGCTAGCCAGAGCTGAATTATCAATATCTGGATCATATCCTTTTCAGTAGAGATATCTACAATTAGTTCTGGTTCGAACCTCTCAAAAATTCTAAACCAACAGGTGAGTTCAGACTAGTAGGAGTCATCCTGCACAAAGGAGATTACTATCATCGACCCAACGCTGCGCACAATCATAACTGCAAGGGAGATTTTATAACCATCATGTACAAAAGAGGTAAATAATGGCTAAAGTACCACCGAGCCTAAGTGTCGATAGTTGACATTGAGGAGGCTACTAATCCCGAATACTGGGGTAAGCCAGGCGAGTGGACTCCCATGCTGTTGCTGTATCAATAAATCAACATGCGAAACATTCAAGTGGAACCCCCAAGTGAGCCCAGGAGAGACAGAACCCGTACCCATCGTAGAGGTAATGCTTGATTTTGAATCAACATATCCAATTTAGTTTATCAATGATCACCAGCTTTTCTGCTGTAACTAGGTATAATAATAGAAGAACAGAAGAAGAATGCTGCTTGAAATGGATATAAACAAGCACAACTTTTCAAAAATTGGCAAGTACATATCAAACAAACTGCATCACATTCGCAAACGTGACAACAAAAAACATGTCACTGTAGGAAGTGATATCAGCTATAGACTTTCTCCAAAAGAGAAAATGAAAAGCTGTGATGACAAGAAACCTAAAACAGTGAGGAAAAAATAACAATGGTATGAACCCTGTGTCGGTACCTATAGGGTCAATTACTCTGCTATCGACAAGTAAGCACTCTTATATAAAGAAACATGCACCTCTACAACTTCAATAGGTCCACGCCCCACTTCTACCGACAAAACTACAAAGCATTATAAAGTACTCCTCACACAAAGGAATATCCTGATGGGCTGATGAACAAAACCAAAGGGCATACAGAGCTGAAAAGAATGGTGGGAAGATAACAGATAAAAGGATCTATTCGCAGAAATGAAGAAGATCCTCATGAAGCAAGATTTAAAGTATATCATTTTCCGAATCTGGCATTGGATTCAAAAGGAGTCAGCTTTAGCAAGATGAGTGAGAGAAAAAACCTCCTTGATAGTCAGACTAGCA
>Ga0100381_1003405_pt1 | contig 13798 bp, 17 predicted proteins | sample CryGeymeta201505_FD_80416 | JGI IMG/M metagenome (GOLD analysis project Ga0100381, IMG submission 80416) | Groundwater microbial communities from Crystal Geyser aquifers in Utah, USA - Crystal Geyser metaG 2015-05 | ecosystem: Environmental > Aquatic > Deep subsurface > Groundwater | place: USA...
AATTAGACGAAGAAGGTTGGAATTCAAATAGTCATTTTGACTCTTTACGCTTCTTATTTCATCTAAAAGAATGTTGAGTTCACGGTGCATTTCTTCGTTCACCTTTTTGTACGTTATTCCAGTCAGAACGATTTTCTTTTTCTCTTATCTCAAAGTGTGAAATTCCTATTCGTATTCATTCAATTTGTCTTACAGCTTGTGCATCCTTTATTGGAACATTTATCGCTCTACTTTTGATTACCCATTAAAATATTTAAAGTCACTAAAGTTCAGCCTGTGTTGTTATCGGATCAATTCTTCGAATAATCTAATCATCGACCAGGCTACCTTTTCCAAAATAAGACCTTTTTCTGCCGACTAGATGTAAGTTAAACGAATAAGTTATTTGATAGCACAAATATAGATGGAGTAAACTAGATTAAAAGAGCTGTACTTTGATTGAGGTGTTCTTTTTGTTGAGTCTCTCCTCCTTTTTATTGGTTGATATGCTTCTAATTGACGAAAGTTACAGCTATTTCTAACCATTTTTCCAAAGATTGATAGTCGCTTTTGTGATATCTCTTAAAGTCATATGTCATCTCTTGATATCCAGTGCTTATTTTTCTGTTACTTCTAAGAGGGGTAAATTATCCTGAAGGGGGTCTATTTGTGATGCTCAGATTAAACAGCCTGCTCTTGTTATTATAGTCAACACTCAATCGTTCTGTTTTGTTTTCTATAATCTGACTAACCTATGGCAATTACGGCAGCCACAGGTTCTCTGGAAGTTTATCCTTTGCTTTTATTTCAAGATTTTTGTAATATTTTGGATCTTAATGATGAAGGGTATCCAAGCTGTATTGATCGCTTTGTCTCACTATATTGTTTGATACTTACTTTTCACGAAAAAATCTTGATTGTTGGTTCTTGCTTTATTGAGCTCTTAGATATGATTATTGTCATACAAAGGAGAACTGCTTTGTCTTTGAGTCACAAAATTTATTGTTTAGCTTTGTACAGTTGGATTGTATGAAATACTTTACCTGATTCTATCAGGGGTGAGCTTGGCCAGTTATTGAACAGATTGAGTACGTTTTATGATGGGTCTCATCTGGCTTTGAGGTCTATTCTTACTCTATGCTTGCTTGATGAATTGCTGAAAGTTACCTTTAACTGAAATCATTTATGCTGATAATTTTTGCTTGATTAGAGAGTCAATGATGGGATTTTTGCTGTAAGAGTCGACTCTTTTTATGTTTTTTATAACCTTGAGCTTCTCAGTGCTAGTGCTCATTAATAAATTTATAGCATCTCAGTTAATTGGAAATTGTCATTCTGCTGTAAAATATTCATATTGTTCTTTCCTGAATTTATGTGTTTGTTTAAGGATAGTTTATAATTTAAAAAAATGGAAATAAACAATTCAATGACAGGATAGTCTCTGCTTAAATATGAGCCGTCAATCGAAATATACGAAAACATGAAGTCTTACCATCAAGAGAGGCACAACAACGAATCTAATGGATCTCCTCCTAAAGTATAAGGTAGGCCTTGAGACATTTAGATATCATCGACTCCATTCTGCCTCCAAAAGATTGGACAGACCACCATAACAAACTACACATACAGTATGTCTCTCATCAACCTTCTTCTAGATAAGATGTTGTATAGCTCACTGAAAGGTTAGATCACATGCTCAAAGAAAGACAAGCAAAAATAACTGGAGTTTGTCCCATTAGATAGGGTCTTTATAGTCAAGTTTTTGACTAGATTATCAGACAAGTGGCCGTGGATTGTCCAGAAAGAGGTCTTTTGCTGATGCGAGTAAGAGATGAGCATAAAATGACCCTTGCAGCATATGAGACAATATATCAATCTTCAATTAGTTATGGTATGAGGAAACAGGTAGAATCTGAGACGGGAAATGACCTTATCTAAGAGGAGTATACAAATCTTAATAAGCTCAAGGAAGAGCTGGAAACCAAAAAGAGCTTGCTACTTTGTCGGAAGGATCTCATGGAAAAATAAATCAAATAGAATAGAGCAGTCCAGTCTGAGAAGAGAGATTAGGAGCTCCGTTTCCTCCGCATCCAAAAATAGAACATGATAAAATTTTTGGAAACAGTTCGAAATGAGTTCAGTTTAACTGGTTGATTTTTGTATTTATTAAAGCATTAGTTAATAAAATCAAGAGCTTTGTCCTCACATATCTAGCTGGTCCTCTAAGATCATCTTTTTAGCAAACATCAGAGTGACATTCTCGTCGAGGATGAAGTAGCAGGTAAAGATTAAGGATGGACCGAAGATTAAGCCGAACCAAGTCAAGTACAGTCCGCTTCTTTTGTTTTTCATGGACCTTGTAATTTTGATAAGAGGGATTTGGAACAGAATAAAACCTAGAAAGATGGGTTTTACTGTCCTAAAGATGATAGCCAGCAAAAATTAGTGCAGAAATGCACTGAAAAGGAAAGTTACTGCTTGTGCTAACATTTTACTTTTTTTCCATCGAATAATGACCTCTAGGTACACATGTCGATACAAGAAAAGATGGACTGGTTTATTCCATTTTCTATTAAATTCTTCATAGGTTGTTGAGTTCCACCAATCTTCGTAAAATTCACGAGAATCTAATCGAGACAGCTATGCGAAGAAGTTACAGTTAAGTTAAAACACCAAGTAGAAAACTACCACCAAGAAAATGGTCATTGGAAGCATCAGTCTCAGGATAAGTTCAACCGAAGTGATATTCCCTGCTTAGTGGACCCAAGGTTGAAGAAATTAGCTGTGGATCATGTAGAGAGTTATAAGCAAAAGCATAGCAAAGGAAAACTTCTTAATCGCATAGAAGTAGTTGATTGTTGATCTTCGAGGATAGTTGGCGTATACTAGCCAAGGAGTAATCATGAAAAGGCAGAAGTCCTTGATGTTTACATTGTCAGGGTAGTTCGAAAGAGGTTTTCTTCCTTCCTTCTTTGCTAACTCGTAATCTTCCCTGTAGTCACGGTTGACGGTCACATATGAATGCATTTTCATGAAATGGGAGCATGCCTGCAAGATAACAAAAGCTGAGTGCGTAGAGCACCAATTATTATTGAGGATGATGCAGGTTGAATAAATAAACAGACCACCTTGAGTTAGGTGCTGAAGAATAGAGGCAATCCAAGGGCTGAGCCCTTTCACAACCAGAAGCTGCAGAAAAAATGAAGTAAACGACCTACATTATTGCATATTTACCAGAGGAAGAAGAGAGGCCAGTTGACAACACAGAAGATGAGGTCGACCTTAAAGGTATTGTAGAGAGTAGACTCCAAGAAATATCCATGATCGATAAAGTTGATGATTGGTTGGGTGACAAAAAATATGATGCCAAAAATGAGTCCCATGTTGAGGAAACCTCTGAGTTGGGACTGGTTCAGGGTAGATGAGGGATCTTAGCTGTCGAGATGCGATGGTGTGCGATCAAACTAAAACTATCTGGGAGGCAGGTTTGGATACTTCCACTCTTCTGATATTTTTCCCTTTGACATAATGATGTAATATTCGTTCTAGTGTTAATTTAAACAACAAAATCAACTTAAAAAATGCTCTTCATCTTGCTCGTCCATCATCCTTGACCATGGACCAACCAGATTTTGATGATCTCTCGACCTTCCTATTTTGATCATTGTCCCCTTCTTGGTCTTCCGGAACTTCTTGCCTCCATCGATTAACTATTCTGCTTTGTTTCTGTAGTAATCATTATTCAATTCGGGCTTCTAAAAGATCAGAACTTCAGAATGCCTTCTATCTTGGGTGAGATGACCTTCACTTGTCCAGTTCAGTCTTTCCTTGCTTAGACACAAGGGAACATAATTGTACTGAGTCTTTCTTTTTGTTCCTTCAAAATTAAGATTGTCAACTCCCATTTTTTTATTCAAGTAGCAGTTGTAAACTGTCTTATGTTGCTGCTGCCTCTTTCTGCCAAAATAATTGATTGTACAAATAGGAACAGAGTGATTTTTTTACAACCAAGCCATGCCTTCAGTATTTTTTTAACTCTCTTGCCAAGCAGATGACTCCGTGTAGCTTTTCTTTCTCGCCTAGTTGACATTTGCATGAATTCTTTGTTTTTTTAAATAAAATTGGCCTTCGAACTATTTTTGTCTTTGGACTGCTCGATTACAGCTTCTTCTGAGGTTTCTTAGAATCGATTGTTTTTTGCTCGGATTTATAGCTTATGGAACTTATTCTTTGGCTGATATTTTTTTATTCTGAGTATTTTACCTCGGTTTGTTCCAAAAAACCATCCGATTTACATTGAGTTGGTCTCTACCCCTTTGGTTTTCTATGTAGGTCGCGAGTCTATCTTTGAACAGCATGAATGTTGAGCTTTGCTTGTGCGGTTGTTCATGCGTCTCTACACTGCAATCATTGATTGGCATGTGTGGGTATCTTTTCATTCGTGAATTTCTATTTGCGAATATTTGGTAGTCTTCATCTTTGTACTTAGACCTGACGTTGAACGTCGTCATATAATTACTCCTAAATACAAATACTTTGATCAATTAATGTAAAAAAGAAGTTTACACTCCTCCCTTTAGACGATATCAAATAGATAAGAAGTTTAATCGATGCTGATTTATTGATCCTTGAGAAAATGATCTATTCTATAAGGATTATACACGAATGAATTTCCATCAGCACTCCGTCCAGGCAAGGATGCTGGACCCTATTCGATAAAATCACCATCTCGGTGGAAAAGACGAGAAGGAGCTTTATGAATCAATGTTTGCCAAGCAGTTCCAGATAATTCAAACCTTCCTCGAAAAGATCAATGAACTTTACAATAGTATTTAATAAGATAACCTAGAAAACGAGGATTTCGAACACACAATATGCCAACTCGAGGACAGTATCCATCTATCGATATAGAAATGGAAAGAATCGAGACGAGCACCAAAAATATTCACTATTAATTCAGGACGACCCATCTGATGATCGACAAAAAAATAAACACCATGAACACTGACTATAACAATATGCAAGAGCAACTGAAAACGTTTCAGTTGTAAAGGCCCATCGAAAAGTACCTTTCCTCTAAACATTTTTTGAGAAAGAGTTCTCATCTCAAAACTAGGAAAAGTAATTAAAGTTATAGCTAGACAAGCGTTAGAAAGTGAGAAATAAGATGAAGAGCAGCTAGGGAGAATATAAAATTTCAGTCCTTTCTAATAATGATCTCAACATGACTACACCTGGAATTTTGTAAAAAAGGGATGATTCCAAAGACTCAGAACCCAAAAGTTAAATATCTTGTGACAAAAACAACCACAGTAAGCTCAGTAATAGAGTGGTCGTCTTTAAGGATGCAGACAACAATAACAGCCTCATACAGCAATCAGATGGAATTAACAGCATGACTTCACTCAACAGCAGTGTCAACATCAGTCCTTCAATAAAAATGTTAGAAGATAGGGATGGCTTTGAAAGTGAGGAATATTCTGAATAGACATCTATCGATCATCAATTTATTTAAAATGCTATTGAAAATAAGACTAAATAAATTTCTTTGAAATTTTAGGAGGAATTCAAAAAGGTTAGAAAAATTCATTAATAGTCAAGCATAAGTTTTCAGAAAAATCTTACGGCTTTGCAATAGAAACAATAGAAGATGATTACACAGGTGGACCTCGATAACTTGAGCTCAAAGTTGCTTCAATAACTTGAGGCCATGATAACAGCTGTCAAAGAATAATTTTCAGTTTCATTGGTCAACATCAAACATGAAATTTTTGAATACAACCAGAACCTTATCGCTACTTTTGAAGAAAATGACAAAAGATTGATTACTCAGAAAGTTGAGATGTCCTATTTTGAGTAATCGATGGACAACTTGACAGCTGCTATTAATGATCAGATGGTGAAGTGGGAGAAGAACTTTGCTAATAAGATTCAGACCAAGAGAGCAATTGAGTTTTTGGATACAAAGATGAGTAGAATTATAAATGAGGAATACAGTAACTTCAAGAGCAAGAAAAATGTGGGAATGTAAGACCAGTACCTTAAAATTAATAAATGTGAGTCCAGCAAAAAAGTAGATCTTTTTAGCTAAAAGAGCATCAAGGATCGATTATAAGACAGCCAAATAAGATCTCTTGAAACAAGTATGCAGATGATAGAACCTTAAAAAGCATGTTCTCCAAAAGGAATGTAAAATAAGGTCAAAAGGGTTATTTCGCAACTCATCACATGGAAAAATCATACTCTGAATGCTAGTTTGCATGCTGAAAGTGCATAGAAGTAGTTCAAATTGCTCAGAAGTAAATCTCGGTAGAGCCATGATCCAACGATATAGTTCAAGAGATTGTCTAAAAATCAGGCAGAACCAAATATAAACTTAAAAGAATGGCGAGAGAAAGTGATAAAGGTTTTGAAGAAGGAGGACAGGCGTAAAAGGAAGGTCACTTTCAGATGATCAATCATAATAAGGTTGTGATACTGTCTGGCATAGTATATCAATCAGATATTAATTTTATACATTCTCTTCTCCCCTTCTTGCTCTTATTTCATTATTCTCGAAAAATATTACACGTTCTCCATCTGGCTGATCACCTTTCTGTGTAATCCTGTAAAGATGACTTTGATGTCCTGTCCCTCCAAATGCTCAGCAAGATAAGCTATCTCTGTGATTGACTCAAAATCAACTATTTGTGAGTATCTTAAACTCAATAGTAGCGGAGGACGTCTCTCATTGCGGCACTGTTTGTCAACAACATTATTTATAGCTTTAATGTGTTCGTAAAAGTTCATGTAACTGATCGAGCCTAAGTATTGAAGGTTTTACCTATCAGTCTATAGATCACATATTCACGGGTTCTGTATTACTCTGGAATATCCTAGTCGATCGATACAATTCTGTTTTAAAACTAGTTTATGTGTCTAGTCTCAGCGTCAGGATTCTTTTCCACCTAAACAGCCATCCTTGATGACTGTCTGCTGAGTCCTGACTCTCTTCCTTCTATCATCATTTCAGCAGGTGCAGGTTTCAATAGTTAGCATATTTCATAGATGGAGACAAAACAGGCGAAGATAAGGGCTATGATTGGATGTGTGAACACACTAATAAGTGCGATGAAGATAATAGTCGGCAAGTTGTACCATTGATATGCCAGAACATTTTTAATGAAGTAAATTGCAGGAGTTGCAACTACTATGAAGAGGACAAACATAGGAATCATTTTGAAAAGGAAGTCAGCAAAAGTGTACAGTAAGAAGCTGAAAGGAATTTGTAATAGACCCACCCATTTCGTGCCTTTGAAGCCTTGAGCTTTATTGAAGGCGAAATTTTCATATGTACCGAAGATGTTAACGCAGATAGGAAGACCTCCCAAAACTCCTGAAATCAAGTTAGCTACAGCCAGAACTTTAGTTTCAGTGGTGACCTATCCAAGGTCCCCTTCATTTCTGTACCTTTTCCCTCTTCTATCAAATTCTTCCAGATACAAGAACTGCTAAAATAGCACGACGATGGCCATCACCAATGAAACTGGAATGATTTCGATTACTTAACTGAGAACAGGCTCTTTCATGTTTGATATATCAACCACGTAGAAAGTACAGTCAACTTCCTCCAGAGAGCAGATGTCAGAATAAGATTTAAAGTTATGCTGCATGTTTGCGAGGACACCAATAATGACCATGATGCCAATAATGGGAATTTTTGCCAGTTTTTTTCTCAGAAGAAGCATGGCTACAAGCAATACTATGGTGAGTATCAGAGTGATGACGTTGAAGCTTTCAAAAAGAAGATTCAGGACATTAAAAGGCGAAGACATTACTTGCTCTTCCGACATCATGAAAAATGCTTCCATATTTTAGATCGCGAGGGGGAAAAACTGAATAACATCATGAGTACCCTTGACAGGACAATGAGAACAACACCAAAGACCAAACTAGCGTGAATTCTTCCAGGCAAACAGTGAAAGATCGATCCTATAGCATGGATAGGTTTCCAGAAGAAAAGCATAAAGACTCCGCTGAGTGCGACAATGTAGAAGATCTGATATTTGGTATAGTAGGCCTGAAGCATGGAGATGTAGAGAGTGCCGAGGACAGAGATGCCGTAGATGGTGAGATGTGAAGATGAGATGAAGAAACAAGATGTGGCGGATACGATGATGGAGATGAAGGCTGCGCTTTGCTCCTTGAAGGTGATGAGCGAGTAGATAAGTGAGAAGGTGTGTGTGAGTAGAGAGATAGATATTATCAGATAGGTGCTTCTGCTTATCTTCGACCAGACTGTCTCCTCCTGCTCATCAAGATTTTAGTATCGCATATTTCAATAAATTACAAATAATCAGAATAGCATTAACTCTCCTCATGTTGATGCAATCAAATTCATTGAACAACTGTTCGAAGTATTTTCAGCCTTCAAGAACAGTCGTATCCCTTTCTTACCATAAAGTAAATTGTGATATATTTGTTTTCAGAAAGAAGCCATTAAATTATGAATCGGATTAACCGGCTCATTGAAAAATAGTTAGACAAACCTCGTAGTTACGAATAGCTAAGACACAATCCGTTTCCTTATCTTCAAGATAGCAGTCGAGTTCAAATTTTCTAATTCGTTCACAATATTGAAGCCTAGAATCACGCCCTCAAGACTAAAATTTCTTTAAAATACCCCGAAAAATCCCTTGAATAGATTATTCAGTCTCACCAAAGAATTCAACTGAAAAGGTAGCTAGTTTAGCTTCATAAATAATCCATCTAACGCATGGAGATCGAACTTGCTGCAAAGAGGCAAGAATGGCAGTTACTGTAAAGCCGAAACAAAGCCCTAAGCAATCAAGTCATTTAGCTTTAATAGGAAACTGGAAAAGCCTAAGCGAAATTGATTGAAGTATAACAGCAGAAGCGAGATTTAGAGTTATAAGGAAAACTTAACAAATAAAGATAAAATTCTGTGGACGCGTCATCTATCTTCAAAGCGTTGTATCGAGATGTGAAGGATATTCTTTAAAGCAGTTTATGAATCATAACCGAATTATTTTACTTAAATTGATCATAGAACATGATTATTTAGTTTAAATATAGAAACATTTTAGAAAACCCTAATGGAAGACCCTCATTAACTATCAGCGAATAACCTCAAGATGAATTAAGAACTGCAATATGGCAAAAAACTAAAACCTCACCGCCCCTCCAAGGAACTTAGAAAACAGGAGCCCAGACATTCCAAATAACCTCTCGATGGAAGAAAGGCCATCTAGGGAACTCAGGCAGGCTAAAGCCTTTCAAAGGCAAATTTTTAACTTGCCCTCAAGAACACTGAGAAGAAGAGCAATCGATACTACAGAGGAGAGGAAATGGGAATAACCACTGACATAGAATACTTCAAGAAATACGGCCCTGGAGTTTCACTCTTTTTCGAGTTCCAGCTCAGCCTAATCAAGACATTCCTGGTAATGAGTATCATTTCTCTAATTCCTACAATTTACAATGTTATTGTTGGCCCCGTCATGTCTAGTAAGGGATCTTCTCTAGCCTATTACGTTTCAGCCACAACTATAGGTAACTTCAGCAGCAGTGACAGCAGCTACACTCAATGGAATAAGTATCTGAATGTGATTCCTGATATGGTCCTGATGCTTGTCTTTATCACCTTCTATTTTTATTGGCTACACAAGGGAGAAGTCATCACATAAGAAATTAGAAATTAGGTTAAATTAAAAAGCTATAATGTTCTCGAACTTGTCGAATTTTCTCCCAAAGCCACCACTGAAGATGTGGAAAATTTCATGGGACAATTTGGAACTGTGATCGAGGTGGCGCCTGTCATGAATTACAGTGAAACTATCTCTCTTTCAAAAAAAATATTTGAATAAGAGATTGAACTCAGGCAACTGAGACTGAGGAAAAATGATTATCCTGCAGATGAGTTTGACAAAGAAGTTAAATAAATCTAGGATAAAATTGATGAACTGTACAAGGAATTGGTTCTCTATGAAGATGAGAAAAAAGAGGAAGTTATCATGTACTACGTCACTTTCAACAGCTTTTCTGATAAAATAGCTGCCGTCAACATTCTCAAAGAACACGAAGAGAAATTTTTCAGCTGCTGTGGTACTGAAACTCCTTCTAATTATTTACTCAAAAATGAACATGTTAAAGTGAAAGCCTGCCACACTGAGCCTGGATAAATCATTTGGGAAAATCAGCATGTTACTTGGAGCACTAGATGGATTAGAATCCTTATCCAGTATATCCTGCTTATCTGCGCTTTAGCTGTCGGCTTTGTGGTGATTTCGTATCTCAACATATTGGTTCCTTCCAGCAGCTCTAGTGTCGATACCTCCAGTTATACCGAAACAACCATTCAAGCGGAAACCAATACAACTATTGTGCAGTCATGGTGCATTACAAATCAGGTCTATGTCCTTCAGCAAGGTTCTTCAGCAGCCATATATAGTTATTGCTGGGACTACATTTTGGAGAATCTTCTCAAAACTGCTATCACAATCGGCATCGCTATTGGAATTGTGTTGATAAAATTTATTCTAAAGCATTTCGTGATATTCCTCTCTCAGTTTAGAAGATACAAAACTCACGCTGAGCAATCTAAGGCCATGATTATGAACCTATTCTTCGTCTACATATCAACAACAGTCCTGATCACTCTTATCGTAAGTCATCATTAATGTAGATCCAAGCCAACCTTTTGTCAATTTCTTTCAAGAGTCTCATTACGTATTTGGTCGCCAATGACAGCATCAAGGCAAATGCTGAAAGTATGAGTGAATATTCTGATTTTGTCTCTGATTGGTACGTCTCGATTGGCTATCAAATTCTATTCAACGCTATCATCCTTGTCTTCCATCCTGCTTTGAGTATGCCCTTCTTCTACTGCTTCAACGAAAAAATCTCTCACTGCAGAGCACAAAGAGAATAAATTCAAGCTCAGATGGAGAAGAAGCTTTTGCCTTAAGAATTTTAAATTGAGAGCGACTATGCTGAAATCATTTCTCTCGTATACATGTGCCTGATCTTCTGCGGTAGTATGCCAGTCATCACCATTATTACTTTCTTCGCTCTTTGCCTCAGGTATCTCTATGAGAAATTCTATTTCTTCAGATACTGCAGAATCCCGAAGACTGTTGACGAGGCTCTTGACCTTCAAGTCTCTGGTCTTATCCCCTATGCCATCATCATTCATTTTGCTTTTTCAATCTGGATGTTTGGATCCTCAGAAATATTCCTCCTCGACACCAGCGTCTTCAGCGATTTGGTACACCTTATTTCTATTTAGACAACTTCTTCAACCAATTCATTCGTAAACAGTATCCAATTCATTCTTGAAAGAGTGTTTGGTACATGGTACTATTCGATCTTCTTTATCCTTTTCGTTGTGACCTGGATCTTCAAGGAGATTTTGTTCAACTGTATCGCCAAAAGCTTCATGGACAATCCCAAAAGCAATAAAATTATTCCGACTAAAGTAAGCGGAGGAGGCTCAACTACTGACAAGTTTGATCACAACACATTTGTCTCAACAAAATCTCTCTGCGATTCATACAAAATCTAGAACAACCCTGACTACTCTGAAGTTCTCTAAATCATGCAGAAAAAGAGAAAGTTTGTTGTTCAGGTCAAAGGTTTTCCCAAAATCGATACATGATTCAACTTAACTACTAATATCATAATATATTATAATCAAGAATAAGATCATGTTAATTTGGGTTTGCTGACCCTCCTGATCGCCATTTTTGTCTTTTCAAAAGGCTATATCCTTGATTCTATGCTATCTTCTTTTTTATATGGGACTTTATGAACTGACGATTTTTTGTCCTCGTATATCAACAAATTTTAAGGTCTCTCCTTGTCATTGCGAATCAGAAATTTTTCCTCAAAAGTTAAAGCCTTGACTTCCTTCGCATTTTATTTCATCAGTTACTTGATCCTATTGTACATCACGGTTCCCACATTCAACAATTGATTCTGTATCTTTTCAATAGGCTCTAGATTGTCGATCAGAACTTAGCTAACCTCATCTATCAAGGGAGCATCGGAGATGAGTCTGTTAGCGTGAGTATCAAGTCCTTTGACCTTCTTCTTGACACTCAGAGGTATTATGGGTCTAATCTTTTTATTCACAACTTTAAATTTTCCGGTAAGGTTAGTTCCTGTTTTTATGAGCTTTTTAAACTTATTATCGATCATCATTTACCCAATAAGGTAGAAAATTGTCAGGAGAAAATTTCCGATCAACGAATTTTCTGTGCGATATTTTTTGTGAATCTTATCACGATGCATTTTGCAGAGCCACCTATAGGCATAGACTCTACAAAAAATATCAAAGGTCAACAACGTTATCTATATCTCTTCTGATGCCACAAGCAATGTTTAGTGGTGAGGATGACACCTAATTAGACCGCTATCGACAACTCTGGCCAGCAACTTGGGCCTTGAGTTGTTGATGAAGGAGTCGTTGAGGAGTCCTTGAGAAATTGTTTACCAGTATTTTTCAAGAAAATCAGTGTTTTAAAGGATGTCCATAAAATTATCGCACATTGTTGCTGTTATTCCCACCAGTTTTTCCATAAGGAATGATACATTTTTAGGGGAAACTAGCTGTTTCTCAAAGGTCATTGTATCCTTTTTTAAAAAATCTTTTTCAGAACCTAACTCGCTACTGCTATTTTTATGTTCACTCAATAGAAATTTAAAATGCACTTTTACTTGTTTAAGTTTTTCCACATCTTTCAGACGGTCTTCTAGCTTATTATTCTGTATTTCTTCCATGAAATTCATCGACTCCTCCATAATCTGCCACATCTTAGATTATTCATATTTGAACCTCGATATCTGGTCTTTCGTGTCGTAGTACTTTCTGATCTAGTGAGGGTAAAGATTCATGAAACGTTTGAGCTTATTTTGATATATTTTTTTAGAAAAGGAGGGAAGAAAGATGCTGAAGTACACCGCAATGATGCAGGAACGAAGGCGACGTCTGGCTTGAGGGTTAGTTTTGTATTTTTTCTTTCCTTTTTCTAGCGTTCCCAGTGTACTGCCTAATTTGCTTAGATCAATTTTTATTCGACTTTCCCTCTTGTTTTTGCTCATTTTATGGATCACTGTGCTATCAAATTCTCCTTCAGAGTTTTTGGAACCTTGTTTTAAATTTTTGTCAGTGTTTCTCTAGACTCGTGCAGACAAGGGATCCTCTGAGTTTCTCAGACTAAGTTGTTTGTTCTCGATATGGTGAGAATAAAGTTGTTTGTATCTTACATTGCTGTATAGTGGTAGACAAATTGAGCACTCTTGCTACTATGTCCTTATTCTGTTATTGATGTACTTTTTATCTTAGAGAAGAAACACCTGTCTTTTCAGTTTGTCAACCTATCCCTTGAGGTGCGAAATTACATGTTCTTCTTGTTGTTTTTTTCTATTAATATAATCTTTGAGCTCATTGTCTTTTATTCTAGCGACGATTTTGGGAAAGAGAACAGAACGATTGACTTCTCCCTCGAGATCGATAGCAAAATTTGTCATTTGATCGTACTTATTTTCCTGGCCGTGAGAAGTCACGTAGTTCCGGCGAGACATTATGTTTCTATTTTAAGAAGAATAATCCATACACCTACTGGGTTAATAATCAATCGAACAAGAAATTTAAAAAAACATATGAATATACCTCTGCTTCTGCTACTCATCATCATTTGCACCCAGCAGCAGTGCCTCAGTTACTACGAGTATAATGATTTCAACACGGGTAACTGTCTACCCTGTGGCATTTCATGCATCTCATGCTTCGATAGCGTCATCTGTACTCAATGTGTGT
>Ga0100381_1003413_pt1 | contig 13769 bp, 23 predicted proteins | sample CryGeymeta201505_FD_80416 | JGI IMG/M metagenome (GOLD analysis project Ga0100381, IMG submission 80416) | Groundwater microbial communities from Crystal Geyser aquifers in Utah, USA - Crystal Geyser metaG 2015-05 | ecosystem: Environmental > Aquatic > Deep subsurface > Groundwater | place: USA...
CTCAGCTCGTTTTTTGACTCTGTTGATGTGGCTGAGCAATTGACCCACCAAAACATTCTTTATTCTTTATTCGATTCTCTGGAAGTCGATGCCGTACTCCTGCTTCATGTGCTCCTCGTTTTAGTATGTTAGCCTGATTCTATAGAATCGTTTTCTTTCATGGAAATCTAGTAATTTGCCGTTCGTCATCAACTCCTTCCATTCTTCAACTTCCACTCTTCTGACTAAAGCTCTCAATCTAACTTTGTCTAGTTTTTTGCCACAAGCTATAGCTTGTTATTTTGTTAGCCTATTTTTGAAGTAGAGTTCCATAATTGGAGTTTTTATTTTATCGGAAGAGGTCATCAGCAGTTCTCGAAGACGAGGGATGCCAAGAGTCAAATTGACACCACCATGACCGGCCAAATGGAAAGTGTTGAGGGTCATTTGAGTGGAAGGCTCACCAATAGACTGAGCAGCTGTACATCCTACAGCTTATCCAGGGTCCACCATACCTTTCTTGTACTTCAATGCAAAAATATCCTAAAATTATTCTCCCAATTTCATTCCCTTAGCCATAGCATATGCTCTCTCTGACACAGCTCCCAAAATATGGGCAGGGTGGTACTTTTACTGAATTGTGATACTCTTGTCTTATTCACCTTTGAGCTGTTTTTCTTTGAATTATCTTATTTCATTTCCTTTGATGAGATCTTTCATCTATTAATATTTGTATTTTTCTTTGAAGGTGGAAACATTGTTTTTGAGGAATTAGAGTTTATTGAAGAAAAGGTTTTTGTTTGCCATGAGAGAGTCCTCACCGTAGAGGAATTGAACAATCGAACCATCGCTATCACGGACTGTTAGATCGTATTCAACTTTCAAAGATTCGAGATGCTTCATGAGGCAGCGTTGCAGATATCCTGATCTTGAAGTCTTGACAGCTGTATCAATAAGACCCTCACGACCAGCCATGCAATGGAAGTAAAATTATTGCTACCTTAAACCAGATAAAAATCGATCTCCAATGAAGCCAGAAGCTCGAGGATTGGGGTCATATGCCAGGAAAGAAGGCAATGTTTTACCTGTGATCATGATAGGTACCCTTCGTCCTTCCAACTACTGTTGCCCTAACATGACTGCAACTTGTGAGTGGTTGACATTGGACCCTTTGGCCCCTGTGACCGTCATCATACTGAAGTTGTTGAGAGGAAATTGCTTTTGAAAACCAGTGAGAGCTTAGTCGATAACTTTTGAAGCCTTTTCGTTGAGATGATGCTTGTATTAGGCATCGAGTTCATCAATTGCTGTTGGTTCGTGAGCAATTTTATGTTCAAGGTAGCGAACAATTTCCTAATCTTGTTGTACGTGGCTTCTTCTGGTATCCTCGATCATTTCTCCTTCACTGTTGCATTTAAAGTCACTTCGACCGAAGTAGTAAACTCCTTTTGGTGCTTCAACTTTGTATCCTTTGCATACTTCTTCCACAGTCTTATCGTGTACCTCGTCCAAATGTTCTTTCCTTCCCTTGTCAGCTTTTTTCTTCAATAGCAAATCATCAAGTCCGCAGGTGAAGCCGTTAACCTGCATGTAATTCAAGAACAGTTTGTTCAAACAAGTCATCAGTTTACCTGCTGTCTTTTCACCGTACATCTCGACGAAGGAGTGAATGAAGCCGTAGTCAGATTTTGAACCAACTTGATTTTTGTCAATGAAACCTTTCAAGAACTCGTTGTCTACGAAAACCACTTCAGCTTCTTCTTCGAAACCTTTCATATATGATTTTGATATTTTTGTTGATGATCGCATGGTCAGACCTCGGGCGTGTCTGAAAGGTAGTTCAGAGTATTCCACAACGATTTTAATAACATTACTGATGAGCTGTTTACCAGTCCACAGTTGTTTGGGTTTCATGATAGCAGGCTTAAGCAGGAATAATCTAGCATTCTTGGGTCTATCCTCAAAGAGCGAGAAGGTTGCCTGATACAATAACTCACTGTAATCACCCTTCTCAAAGAATAGATCTCTCATGGAGAGATAGACAGCTGCGATGATGGCGTCCTGTATAATTTCTCTCAGCGGTTTTCCATCAGTGGGACTTTCATACATCTGATCACTGATACATAGCTCAGCTTCAGCTTTTGCCATGTATGTCTGAAGAGCATGTAAGTTCATTTCATCACCGTCGAAGTCTGCGTTGTAACTTTTGCAGTTGGCGTAGTTCATTCTTAGGGTGGATTCCTTGGGCAGTACCTTGACTCTATGGGCCATCAGACCAGCTTTGTGCAGGGTCGGTTGTCGATTGAAAAGTACATTATCGCCTGTTCTGATATGCCGATAAACAATCTTATTCTCATGGTTGTTCCATAAATTTCTAGCATGAGATATTCTTTGCTCCTAGCTCAGCATGTCAAGTTTGATCATTTTACCATTTTCCAAAATAAAGTTAGCACCTGGATATTTTTTTCCGTTTATGATGCTTTGTTGCAGACGTTCCAAGTTGTATTCATTAACATATTCACAGAAGGTTAGTTTTTTGGACATGAAGAGAGGCATACCCACTTAATCGGTATTGAGACTAGGATCAGGGGAAATGACGGAACGGGCTGCGAAGTTGACACGTTTGCCCATCATTTTCATCCTGAACAGACCTTACTTCTTTTAGAGAATTTGTCTGATGCCTTTAATTTCTCGATCTGCAGCCCTCGATGATTTTTTGGCATCTATGTAGCAGTTTAGGCCATCTTGCAACTCCAGCCATTTGTTTATGAAGTCACTCTTGCCTTTCAATCTCTTCAATGCTTATCCATAAAATCGACTTTTCTTCAATTCGCCACAATGGGTAGCCATGATGCCTTTACTGCCTGTCCATTTGTGTTCGTCCATTTCCTTATCTTTTTAATTGAAAGTCTGAGCAATCATGTACTTCATTGCTACGTTGCTCTCGATTACTCTTGCCAAAACGGTGGTGTGGTTATGAAGATATTTCTCTTCCCCTAATTTACTCTCAGGTCTAAATCTGCTGGGGGTGACGAAGACAGTGTTGATGAAGAACATGGTGAATGAGTTGGAGTGATTCTTGTTACCAAAAATAATTTTGACAAGTTCGGCTTAGTTTTTCCATACCTTGCGAAGCTCGTTATATATTTATTTGGGAGTCAAATATTTTTGCTTGGAGCGGCGGGCAGGTGGAATTTGCGTAGTTGATTGAGGATTTTGGGATTGGGACATGCTGGTCTGGTCACCTGCAACAGTGGAAGGATGAACAGTTGACTCACCTCTTGAGGTTGAATCTCTCGATTTCTTTCTCTGAGCTTTGCCATCTTCATCATCGTTGCTTTCTCGATCGATTAAAAATATTTTGTTAGCTCCTTCTTTCTTGACTTGCTTGCTGACTCTTTTGCAATCTTTGTAGGGACATTTTTTCTGGCAAAGGGTATACAAAAATTTAACATTTTCGGTGAACATCTGAATGGAAGCAGAGGAGGGGATGTCCTCTTCTTTTCTATTGGCCTCCTCTCGATAAGCTTATCTGATGAGTTAGGCATAGTCAATTCTGTTCTGACATCTTCTGACCTTGGCAATGTATTCAGGCTTTTCTCGTTCAGCCAAAGGTTCTGCTTCGAACTTATCCATCTTCCTTCTTTCTTCTTCAGTGTTGATCTCATAAAATTCATAAGCATCGGATATTTTATCTCTGCGAAGAAGGTCCAAAATGATGGTGTAATCTTATTTTATCCTGGGTCTGATTCTGAAGCGGTGGCAATGAAGACAGACCATTCTGAGCATTTTTAGTAAGACGTCAACGATGAGAGGATTGTAGACGGGGACCACCAACTCGATATGACCAGGATGACCTGAGCATTCAAGACCTTTATGTCCACAAGTTGGGCAGACAGCATCTCTATCGTTTGGCGAGACGCCTAGCAGAGGATCATAGAGTCCTCCTCTGGTGGGCTATCTTTTTTGGTCATAGACTTGTGTTTTATCGATTTCGCAGACACTGATTCTTCGGATTTATTCTGCGGTGAGGAAGCCGAACTAGCAGGAGTCGATTTGGAACCACTCCCTCATAGTTTGGATGTTGTCTTGCATTGTTGTTAATAAACTATATCGAAGGTGATATATAATATCAATTGTAGTTATAGCCTCAAGAGATATAACAATCCAATTTAATTGTGAGAAATATGGTAAAATGGAAATAATGTTATCATTCATTCGTCAGGAGAGTAAATCGTCATGGCCGAAGGATGGCTCAGTACCAGCCAATTCTTACCTTTGATTGGGGTGATCCTCTCAATAGAATCGTTGACTATGGCTTCATACCGCATCCTCTGATCGGGTTCAAGAGTGTTGACTTTCACTAAACCTCCTTCCAAAAGACCTACCACGAATTCAGATTCTTTTTTCGATTCCAGCAGCATGATCGATCTGGGCATTCCAGTCAGCGAGATTCTTTGGAAGGTCTAAGTATAAAATTATTATTACGATGCGCTTCATGTAGTTACGGAAGTATACACATTGGCTCTCACTATTGATGGCCAGATAGGTCTAATTGAGCACTTTAGACAATGCAACCCTTACAAATTTATCTTCTTAGTTTGCACCCTCTAACTTTTGCTTTTTCTCGAGGGTGAATTCCTAAACTGGAGCTTTATCGACCATTAGCAGAGAGTAAGACTGCATAAGATGTATGTTTACATTATCATGCTATGAGACGTAATCGACGTTGTAACTATATATGGTACCCTTGGTGCTGACGGTGATGATCAGATTTTTCTCAGCATTGACAACCACCTCACTCACTCCATAGCCTAGCTCAAGCACTTTGTCGCCTTTTAGGCTCTTCTTGCGTCCTTATTGGCTGATGTTGAAAGTAAAGACGTTGCCCTTTGCGTAGAAAACCCATCTTGTTGGATAATTCCCAAAAGCTACCATTGAAGAGTAGATGGCGTAGTCACCTGAAGCGTTATCAATTTTGCCATCTTCTGGTAGATAGTTCTCTTACTTTGTGAATTTTTTGAGGTTTACCAACTTGACTGATTGGTTGGTGCAGAAACAGACTAATTTGGCCAGAGATTCATCAAAATAAGCCTATGTGCAGGGATATCTCCATTTATATGTCTTCAGTTCTTCAGCGGTCTCAAGATTCCATAGTTTGAGCCTGCCATTTTCGTGTGAAGTCAACAAATGCTGCCCGACTATTTTACTCATGAGCACTCTTGAACCAGGTGCTCCCACAAGCAGAGAATGGAAATTTTCCACCAGATTGACATAATACACTCCCTCACTGGTGGCCACAACGCCTTCATTGCCATCATCGTCAAGGAACAATCCACTCACACTATAGTATAAATTCATCTTGTTAAAGGAAGGCGTAGGTTCAGCTTGGAGTATGTTGCTGTTATGGTTCCAAATGTAAAGATTTCCATCGTGGACTCCAAGCACTGTATAGTTTGTGTAGCAGCGAAGAGTGGTGATCTCGGCTGAGCAAACCTTTCTCCTCCATATCACTCTGAATTATTCAAGTTCAATGATACCCAGTTCACCGTGGATGGTGCCAAACATCAGATATGGCTTGTCATGGTAGGTCAGGTAATCACAAGAGGTGAGCTCAGGAATTTCCTCATCTTATTCACCCTTGATGAAAACGTCATAATACTCTAATTTTTCATCTTTATTGTAGTTCCAAAAATAGACCTGATCTCTGCCGACCGTTGCGAATTCTAACAATCTACCCTCACCTGCAGTCTTTTTGAGAGCTAAATCGTTAACTTTATCAAGAGTGTAACTTGAGGCTTTAAGCTTGCCAAAAGTGAAATCCCACACACACACTGTGCACTATCTAAAGTTTCCAATAGAGACGAGATATTTGCTATTGTCTGTCAATTTGAACCCTTGAACTCCTCTGGGATGGAATTCGAGTTTTCTCTCAATTGAGAAATCGCTGCCGATGACGTATATGTTAGCCGTATCGTTGTCTTCTCCTTGTTCGATAGACGAGGCTGATATATCTGAAGCAGATCCTGAATCTGAAGCTTCAAGCTTTGCTTTTCTGGTTGAGTTGTATTCACTGGCACAGATCAGTCTCTTGAAATCTTTGCTCAGTCCCAGACAAGATAATTTTTCAGGCAAAGTGATAATTCTCTGTGATCGGCTCTTGTTCAGACTCTCTACAACAATCAAATTATCATATATATAGGCGTACCAACCGTACATGAAGTTCCATACAACGTGGTCGTGTGCTGCAGGCTCGATGCCCATGAAATATTACAATTTGTAACGCTTGTTGTGTTGTTTGATCTATTAGATTTTGCGAGGGTACTCGAGTTGACCATTTTTGAGCTATTACTGGAAAAAGTGCTTGATTGGGAGATTGTGGGTAACGTTTTGATCAGGGAAGCTGGCGGTTAGTTTAGGCTTTCCTTCACGTTTTTTTGTTTTTTTGAAGGTTAGAGGTTTTGGTTGGAAAACACTATCCACCTTTTGAGGGACAAATTTAGCGCCAAGTTCATGGTCTATAGTTTTTTTGATGAGATTACTGAATACCACTCTGCTCTCCGTATGTAATTCTTCAGCTCTTTCCTTAGTGGTCTCGACCATCAGGTTACTCTCGTTATTATTCCTGTTCTCACTTTCTCTTTCCTTATTTCTGATAAACGGAGCTTTCCTTTCTTTGCCATAGACAGGAGGCTCAACAACTCCCTATCCTTCACCGTGGTCTTTGAAATTCCACACAAGGACACCTTCAGCCCCTACTGTCCATAGCTTACCGTCATGGTAGCAGACATCATTAATGTTGCGAGCATGACCAATGTAGACTTGATGAGGTTCACGCATGAAGGAGTAATCCCATACCTTGACGAAGGAATCATCACCAACTGAAAAAAGTAGATGCGATTCAAGTTAGAAGGCAATTCCATTGAGACTAGTCCTATGCATTGCTTGCATCTCAACTTCGATGGTCATTTTCAATGTGTTATATCTCCTGATGGAGGTATCCTCAAAAATAACCCACAGTCGATCACCCTCAAATTTTAACTTTCTGACAATTTTCCCCGTAAATATTTTTCCTAGTAATTGAAGACCTCTTAGTTCCCACAAATTGACATGGGTGCCACTGTCTCCAATAACAGCAATTGTTTCAGAATCCTCACTAAAAGCACTATGTCTGTATTTCGATGGAATCTCACAAGGTAGATGTTTGATGGGTTGATGCGAATGAAGAGGTGAGTATAGCATGCTCATTTTTTATTCCAAAACTGCCAAAAAGCGACCATCAGGACTGTAATCAACATGATGAATGGCATTTTCATGGTGCTTAATTTCTTCCAAAACACAGGTGTTTTCAATATCAAAAATTCTCAACACACCAGATTGAAAACCAGCTGCGAAGTACAAACCTAAAGGATTTGCTGACAGGCAAAGGCACTTATCGTTCGAAGGATAGGAGAATTCATAGGTTTGTTCCAGTTTTTCAGGTTACCACAGACGAATAGTGAGGTCTTAGCTTAGGGTTACCATGCTGTTGGAGTAGGTGTGATAGCATATCTGCTTGACATTTTCAGTGTGCGATCGAACAATGGTTCTGTAGTTATTGTTGGTGAGATCTAGAATTGAAAGAACACCTGTTGATGTCCCACAAGCCACCTGAGCTGCATCTTCACTCAAAGTCAGACTAGTTACAACTCCGTCGTTGTTGGCCTCAAGAATATACTCGCTGAAATCCATCTGCCAAACTCTCAGCAATTGATCTTCACCACCTGTCACGCAGAAGCCAGAAGAAACGACCAAGCTGCTAATAGCTGCATTTTCGTGCAATTTATAGACTTCTTCCAATTCATGAGTCTGATAGTTTATCTGGAAAAGTAAACCGTTTTGGCTACCAACGTAGACCCGTCGGATTTCTGAACGTTGACGAAGAGGATTTGGATCATCGTAGAAATATTAGAAATCTAAAACAGTGAAGACTGTGTTTCTAGCATGATGACTCAATACAACAGGTGAACCTGGCAGGTGTTGATTCTTGACTCTCCAAAATCTGATATTTTATTTGCCACAGGAAACCAGTTTATCAGATTCGACAGGGCTGAACTTGATAGTGAGAATATTGAAATCGCTGATTTGCTTGGCTATCAACTCCGGCTTTCTCTCAGTCTCAATACGGCTGATATCAAAAAGCAAGATAGCTTGTCTTTTGTATTGATCAAGACCCACCATCACCAAATGTTTCTTGTTCGATAGCCGAATCTGCTGCACCTTCTCGTAGGGGCATTGGAAAGAGCAAATACATTTATGGTCAATCCATATTCTGACGTTAGATTTGGTGCCTTCTTGAACAGTCACCATCCAATCATCAACAGAGTCCATGGCGACTATGTAATCGGTATGCCCCTGTAAGAACAGTTGCTAGCCAGTGTTGATATCTCTTCGGACTAGGATGGAACCTGCAGAATAGTAAACTTTGTTATTTTTGAAGATGAGATCAGGATTATGTAGTGAGGTGAATGAAAAAGCATTAGACAGTTCGAGGTAGGATTCAGAAGGGAGAACTCCGACATTGATGGGACGGCTTGATTCGTTAATCGAAGAGATGTTTTATCTTTTCTTCTTGTTTGTGCTTTCATCCCGTTAAACTATACTGTTTGGGAATTAAACAGGAGCCTCTACTTACTGCTCCTTCAATCTTCTTCTCACTTCCTTGGGATCAATTTATTCAGGGTAGTATCTAAATCCATATGTATCTTCCCATCTGCCGCCTTTGACAACTTTGAATGCCATCTATTTGGGCAAAGATTGCCAATCATAGACATTGCTGCTGGTGTAGATCCCTCTAACTGAGACATTGGAGCATATTTGGATCCCACGAAGAGTGTGGATGTTGCTGTAATTTTTTATTGCACCTTTTGTGAAGAGACCGTGATTTTATAGGTGATGCTGAATGTCGATGCATACTATGGTCCACAGGTTGCGACCTTCAGTTTGGAAAGGGATTTTCAGAGTCTGCCATAATTATAGAAAGTACATTTCCACCTGAGACAGAGTAGTCTTTATCCATGTTGGTGAGGGTGAATCTGACTCCGGGTTCCCGCTCTTTAATACCGATTTCGAAGTGAATGCAGAAATATTTTTCGGGCATGGCCAAAAATTAGACATACAACTATTCTACATGACAAATGTACGTATCTGCCGATCAGATTGCAGTATCGCTGCTCTCCAGTAGGGTCAGGGATAGTAACCGTGTTGTTCGACAAGACTGATCCTGACAACTTGAATGCTTTTCTTGCGATGGTTGGGTCCTAGGTCGATAACTAAAGTACATGAATGATGGTGACTGAGCCTTTGAATGATTTGGGGCAATCAAAGGTATTATACTTTTTGAAGACATCGACGAAGGGGTGTTGCCATTCCTAGACGTTGTGCATGAGTCTTGAAATTTAAAATTTAACTATATAAATTCAAATGAATCAAATGCTCTCATCAGTTAACTTGAATTTCTTGATTAAGTTTAAGTGCCATAAATAAATATCAGTCATATTTATTGAATTTTCAAATTTGAGTATCCAAAGTTTACTTCTATTAAAGATGACTTCCTTTTGGTTCAAGATATATTCTTTTCATTCAGTAACTGCTAGCATAAAAGTATCACTATTAACAGTTAGTTGAACCTAAGGTTTAATTATATAAAATTCAGCTAAAAATGAAAAGGGATCGAATGATGGAAGACGTCCCCATCCGCTAGACTCTGGCAGTCAACGATAGGGAGCAAGTAGCAGGGATGCCACCCTTTGCGCATAGGAGGAAGAAAAAAGACAAGGATAAAAATTAATACCAGGAGTTCAGACAACCATCATAAGGTAGAATACATACTGAGGAGAGACTGAACGAGATGAATTTAGAAAGACCTGGACTAGAGGAGGATGATGACCATGTGATGAACATAAACAATCAGCATGGACTGGACCCAAAGAATTACAGGAAATGGATGAATAACATTTTCGGCTCTATTAGGCAGACATCCCAAAAAAAAGCAAATGGCGAGCAATAGCACAACTAGCTCGCCTTAAAATAATTACTCCTGAAGTAAAAAGTAAAAAACATTTGTTACCAATTCATCTAAAAAATGAAGCTGAACAACCCATACGCCAAGCCACATTACTACGATGGTTTTGATAAAGCTGAAACTGCCAGCATTTAAGATTGGTCAGGATTCGATCCACCTGCTACATTGGTTTACCTAACTGCTTTTGTTAATATCATTTTGGTATTTGCGCTTATCTTTTTCTACTCAGTCGAGCTGGTCTTTCCTTAATTCAGAGACACGACTTCGCTGCAAACTTTATAGATTTTATCTGTTGCTTTTTTCAGCTTTGAGATACTATATACGTTGTTAACAAAAAAGACCAAATCAGGGAGAAAGCTAAATACTTTGAAAGAAATATTTTACTATTATCTGGGGGAAGTGATGATCATAGATGTCATGGTAGTTGCCGTGATCGCAATTAGCCTCGGCTACTCATAAGGTGTCCTTCTATTTTTCAGGTTAATAATTATCCTCAAACTACCAAAGACTATGTAAAAGGTAGAAAAACTCTAAGTAGCCTTCATTAAAGATTACTATCACGAGCAGTACTGGGCTTTGGCGAAAGTAGCATTTTTTAACATCGGCTTCGCTCATATCCTCGGCATAATTTTAATCGCTATGGCTCAAATCAACCCTCAGGACAATTGGTATCAAAACAAAGGAATTGCAGATTCTCCTTGGTTTCCTAAATATGTGTGGGCAGCCTATTGGGGTGTCAATATTATGATGACTGTAGGCTTCGGAGATATTTATGCTGTCAATCATAAGGAGGCATTGTGTCTTATCTTTATTGAAATTTTTGCGGTTATTGCCTTGGCTTATAACATCAGTCTGATTGGCGACTTGATCAGCAATATCAGGGTTCAATATATTGAGAAAAAAAGAAATCATAAAACTTTCAAACAGCTAAATGAGAGGTATGAACTTTCCAGCGATTTGGAAATTAGGATTTAAACCTTTATCGAGAAAAGTGCAAATATGCGACGAAAATTTACAGTCGAAGAGTAGAATGAGTTTGTAAAAAATCTTCCGAAGACCATGCGTCGAGACTACCTCAAGGAAACAAATAAGAGAACCTTTCAAAAGATATTTTTCTTTAGCAGTCTCGTCACCAAAACCCTCAATAACCTGGCTGAAAAGATATAGATGAGCATAGTGCATCCACAGGAGTTGATCAGAAAAATGACAGATGAATACAATTTGTTGATCTTGAAAGAAGGGGAAATTGGCTTTACGGTGAAGAAAACTAATTGTGTGTTCAATGGTATGGCTGTTGATAAGCTTAAAGTTAGTAATCAAGATCGACCGGCAGTGCTCGGCTTGGAGTTTTTGACAAGAATGAGGCCCATTTACTAAACAAAATCTCTCGAATACTCGGCAATATTCAGCATGCCGAACGAAGAGCTGTTAGACTTGCTTCGTGAATCTCAATCAGATTAGAACCATTTTTGCTTCCTCAGAGACAAGCACAAAAATATTCAGGATTAATTTGAAGTATTCGTTTGCTAGGTATGTTGTAATGGCCAGAAGCACACCAAGTTCACATGCCCTAAACTGCATTATATACCTCTTTCGCAAATAGTGATAAAGAAAGAGCAGTACAAAGAAAAAACTAACCGAAACAAGCGAGGTAAATTTATCAAAAGACCACCAAAAGAAAGAATGGCAGCTTTGAAGCAAAAAAAGATCATGCACTATCTGATAAAGTAACTACCGAATGCATCTATGAGAGACCCGAATTCCAAAGCCTCCATATTATCCAAGCATCTCCTATAATAGATCAAAAATATAAATTCTATTTAGGTAAGCAAAAAATCAATAAAAGAGGCCAAGTTATCGGAAGAAGTCGCGAAGAATACAAAATATGTAATTAAGGAGGAGCTGAGCAGAATGAATAGGGTAGACAATCTAGAAGATGAAGTCTGGCTGGTGGAGTGTGATCAGGTCGAAAATTACAAGAAATATTTCCCCGAAGGCAATGCTTCCAACTTGGGGTATACTTTCCAAATGATGCACAAAATGCAAGATCTTCAAGACAACAGATTGAGAGGCAGTATCAGGAAGAGTTCTTAGAAGAAGATAGTGAAAACTCCCAGCAAGACGGCAGGTAATCGGCAACAATGATAGATCGATATTAACATTACCTGACCTTTAATTGTAATTTTATTTATTCTAATATCTATTCAAATAATGTTAAAAATCAAAAACTATTTCTGGAAATATTAGAGATTGATGATATCTGAACATTTTTTAGAAATGCTTCAGTTTAAATAGAAATATATATAATATGAACAGTCGCCGAAAGATCATTTTGGGTTCTTTTGTTGATGACGTCGAGGGTTTCAACATATAATACCATGCCGAAAATATTCCCAGAACAAACTTTGAACGAAATCGGGTTGGTTTGAACATGAAGGCATCACTATCCAATCAATTGAATAAATTATCCAAGACAGATTCGGACTCCAACTGTAGCTTTCGCAACTCCTAGCCCTCTCTCTTTGCAAAATCAACAGAGAATAACCTTCACATGGAAAATCTTAGGGAGTAGACCTAAGCCTTATAATAGCTCAACGTATAAGGAAAAATGGATGATGAGTCTGCCTTGAAAATTGCAAGAAGCATAGTCAGTCGATGTTCTGCTTTGCCAACACGTAGAAGGAAACAAAACGATATAAATTTACGTGAACTCATAAGCAAGCAAAAGGTAAAAAACCTATGCCATAAATTTGTTTAGAAACTCAAAGTAAATAACTCTTCAGTTAAGCCTGTCTAATATAAGGGCTTTAGCGAGGATGACAAGTCTAGTATATGGCATTGGGAAGGGTTTGAGACTCATCCGACTCTGGTAAACATTGTTTGTCTTGTGAACATTATTCTGGTGATGGCATTGATCTTTTTCTACACTTTAGAGCTTGTTTTTCATGATTTCAGAAATAGTCCCTTGCGGGATGCTCTAGAGAAAGTCAGCTTGTTGTATTTCACTTTTGAGTTCATCTATTATTGTATTACTGTGAAATCAAGATCAGGGAGAAAATTACGGACACTATTAATGATTCTATAATCCTACCTTTAATAAGCTATGGTGGTAGACTTTATAAACCTCATCATCCTCACTATTTCATTCTTTAGCGATTGGAATGCCCTTCTTTTTATTCGACTTTTCATTGTGACCAAGCTACCTCAATGTTTATAAAAATTAGATAAGCTCGAAGTCAGCTTCATAAAAAATTACTACAACGAGCAGTACTGGTCCTTAGTCAAAGTGGTCCTCTTCAACTTCTGTTTCGCTCACGTGCTGGCCATCTTCCTCTCTGCCATGGCGCAGCTCGATCCTGCTGACAACTGGTACCGAGCCAAGGGAATCTCGGGACAGGAGTGGTTTCCCAAATACATCTGGTCCTACTACTGGGGAGTCAACATCATGCTCACTGTCGGCTTCGGAGACCTGGCAGCCACCAACCACCGCGAGGCCCTCTGCCTCATCTTCATCGAGATATTCAGCGTGATGTGTCTCGCCTACAACATCAACTGGATCGGGACCCTTATCAGCAACATCCGCTCTCAGGACCTCGAAAAGGGCAAAAACTTCAAGACCTTCAAGCAGCTTTCTGACAAGTACGGGCTTCCCGTGGAGCTGGAGTGGCGCATCAGCAACTACATAGAGGAAAGCGTCAACATTCGCAAAAAATTCAACATAGAAGAA
>Ga0100381_1003414_pt1 | contig 13768 bp, 9 predicted proteins | sample CryGeymeta201505_FD_80416 | JGI IMG/M metagenome (GOLD analysis project Ga0100381, IMG submission 80416) | Groundwater microbial communities from Crystal Geyser aquifers in Utah, USA - Crystal Geyser metaG 2015-05 | ecosystem: Environmental > Aquatic > Deep subsurface > Groundwater | place: USA...
AAGGACCAGGTCATTGCTGACCACCTCTTCTTTGACAAAAAGGCTGCAATTGTCATGACCTATCTGGACTAGGAAGGTCTCAAGATCGACAGGGTCAGTAATTCATTTGAGCCTCTGACTCTACATAAGGCGAGCGATGTCATCAACTGCTCTCTCAACCTAATCCTTCCGAAGGATATAAGAGAAGGAAAGCACGACTCCCTTGTTCGCGACTTTGTCGAGGGATAGCACACGACTGACTAACATGTTTACAATATCAAGTACACTCACTTCGTCAGTAAGATGGAGTAGGAGGTTCCCGCTCTGGTAATTTTCAAAATTTATGTTGAGTTGACATCCGTATAGGTCGTCAAGCTGCTCTGCCTGATTAAAAACACCAAGAAAGACTCAGAAATGGTCATTGCTGACATTTAGTCAGCAGAAATTTATAAATAGGCTAGCAGAGAGCTTTTCGATCACGAAGCCTCTTGGAGCCTCAACCCTGCTCTAAATATATTTCTAAAGGATGAAAACCTTCAGCCCTCAACGCACAACACACCGATTAGTGTAACAAAGTGGATGGGACGCCTCTTGACATTTTCTTTGGTAATGATGATGATAATTTTGCCTGTAAAGCTTAGGCTAGACATAGAAGAAATGTAAAACAGTTCGCAAATGCTGAGATATTTCATCAATACTTATGACCTTCCCATTAGATTGGGCTAGAAATATTACTTTTCTGCCTTGGATATTTTAAGTCCTTCAATGATGAGAAGTATAATCAGAGGTATCAACACGGAATTCTAATTGTATGAGAATAGTCCTTATAACACAAAGACAATATTCAATAAGTATCTAAACAGACCCAAAATGTATCTGCCATTTATGGCAAATGCAGCCAATCAGAACCTTAGTTATAATCAAATTGACCTTTTCTATCTTATCTTATCCAACATTAAAACTCTCTCCAATAGCTCAAGTATTCAAACATCCACTCTTGAGTTTCAACAATTTCATTCTTATCTGACCCCTTCTTTCGATTCGATGATGAATGCTACAAAACAGCAATTTCATAATCATCTGCAAATGGATCTTCAAGCTTGTCAGTTTCAACAATTTATTATTATCCTTGCGATGAGTATCACACTATTGTTGGCTGGCAGTTGTATTAGTTACCAGCTCTATAGATATCATCACAATATGGGAGAAGTCATTGATATTATTGTTCAATTCAGTAACTCATAAATCAATAAAATCATCGTCTATTGGCATCAAGTCCGAAGTCATTTTCAAAAATTATCAAAGCCAAAGGCAATGATTAAAAACTCTTCTCTTCACAATGATGTTAGAAATATCAATGAGCTGGAGGTTGGCAGTGAGTCTGTTCCAGAGTAAGTGGAGGATGAAAAAGAGGGCAAAGATAGTAAAAATGTCAACTTGAACCAAAAGCACAAGGAAATACTGGTATCTCCTGAGGAGAGAAAAAATATTTGCAAGACGATATCTCTCATTCTCGTCTTTTTAGGAGGACTTATTCCTGCAATTTTAGTCATCCCAGTCTCCAACTATCAATACCTTCAGTCATTAACTAAATTCGAAAATGCAGGTTTTTATCTGTTCTAACATTTCCCAACCACGTCTCTTGCTTCTTATGCTTTGTTGGATCGATATTATGCTGAAGTCCGTCCTAATGAATACACTTTCGATATAAGCAGATTCAATGGTCTTCTTTCTAATCTCAAAATCATAACAAATTATTCATATATAACAGGAATAGACGAGATTTCTGAATATGCTTTGAAATAGAAAAATTACCTCTTCGGTAATCCTTGCACCTATAACCCTGAGCCTGTAATTCGTTCAATGAGGTCTGATTTTATATGTTTAAATGTATAAAACAGGGCCTTGACGTCAGGAATCACGACCTATCTTCGGACTATTTATCCTCGGTTCGAAGCATACCTCAATAGTAATTCAAGTACTCTCAGCCAAGGGCAGATTATAGATTTGGCAAATGGTCTAACAATATGTACACTTTACTTTTTGGATGCTCTGACCACATGGCAATCATAATTTTCTGCCATGCTGATGACACTAAAAGATAAAACAATATTGTTATCAATAATTCTCGGGTTTATTATGACCATTCTTCACATTATAGTCTTCTAGATTATTCTTTTGGCAAGAATCAGGAAAAATTACCAGTTCATGAGGGAAGTTTTCACTCATTGGGTACCAGAAGGAATCCTCATCCAATAAAAAATTATCAAACATCGCTTCTATAAATCGGGTATCTTAGCAACTTCCTGATTTTGTGTTTTATCTTTTTTCAAGTCTATAGCTGGTCTTATTATTTAATCTAATGACTGTATTCAACTGTATCATTTAACAGGCGGGATTTATCACTTCAAATTTAATCTTTAGGCATGATAGTCAAAAATACATCTACTCCTTTGTGGAAAAATCATCGCATCATCAACAAATAAACAAATCTGATTGTTCCTGAGAATCGTGAGCGATTGTTCGAGAATGCTGAATGTGTGGCATTGCTTGAAAACATCTTATCGATCTATCAGCAAAAAGGTGAGCTGCCTGCTCATTACTTGCACTACAACATGACCTCTAATGGTTAAAATGAAACAATTACATACAAAGCTTATGTTGACTATAGGTGTACGAACAGAGATAGAAAGGATGGCAAAAATAGAGTTATTGGAGATTTCTATATCCTATACCGCATTGTGAGAATCAACAAGGAAAGTACCAACTGTCAATACCCTTTCCTGATATTTTTTGATGCAGAAGCAGGAGAAGTCGCATGTTCATAGTGCGAAAATAAACATGTTCACAGAATCACCGAATCTAGTTTTTATGTGACGAGAACTCAATTTGCTTATGAGATGATGGGCAAGCTAAAATTCATGGAAAAATATGCCAAATATGAGTTCACACCTCAAAATTTTATCTCCACTAAAGTAGTTGGAGATACTCCTTATTAACATGTCCGAGATCACAACTATGAGCCGAGTTTTTATTTTGAACGATGCGAAAAGGTTCTGGCTGACTCTATCAAACTCTAACTTCTGAAGAGAGGACTGGACTGTGAGAGTATGCGTTTGGAGGAATTTGAAGATGAGAAAAAGATTCCTTGTCACACACACCGTGCTTTATTCAAGCTGAAATATATGTGTAGAAAATGTTAAGGCAAGGAGATATGGACCACAAGGGATAAAGTCACCATCAGATTTACTGTTATACCTTTGGAAAATAATTTTGAGCAAATGATTGAAAGATAGAATCAAGTACAGGCTATCAATAAGAAGGAGATGTATTGCTTCTATGGGCAAACCATTTACTGTCAAGAACTAACGACCAATAGAACAAACATATATGAAGAGTGTGAAGAACTCAAAGATAAATATAAAACAAAAAAGACTTACAACCCTTAAAAGAACCCATAAAATTAAGAAGAAGCAGAAGATAAATGGGATATTCAGACACTTTTCAAAACTGAAAGACGTCGTTTGGATCGCTCCATCAAACGTGAATTAGATTAACATGAACAATTCTAAAAAGACATTCAATCAGTCAATCGATGGCATCGTTCAATCTAATCCTACAAGTACCCCTACTTGATTCTTTTCAACATAAAAGTCCCCAAAATGCCCTGCATACGTTGCAAGAAAGAAAAAGATGGCCTTATCTATATATCTAATCTTGTGGACTAAGCTCACAGCATTCTCAACAAAAAAGTAATCAATACTATGCTCAACTTGAATAACAAGAAAAGCTAAAGTTGATTGTAGATTGAATTCATGATTTTTAATTAATCTTTTTGATGTGTAGTATTATTGTGATAACTACTGAATAAAGTCAGGTTTTGAGATATAATATGAGGAGCAATAAAGTCGGAATCGACCAGCAATTCATCAAATAGCTTGTTGGACATCCCATCTTTCAGTCTGAGGTTGGCAAGTTCATAAAAAAGAACACAATCACACCCGTGAATACCAACCCTAACTCTACCGTTCCAGAGATTGTAGAGGAAATATGTTGCACACTCACCGAGTCATATCGCAAGGCCATCAATCAATAAAGTCTAACAATATATCAGACTTGTACCTAGTTAACTCAAGACATTGATCGCCTCAAGCACCGTCTTACAACAATCGAGTCAACAAAAACGTCAGATATGTCGATCTTTTCTTAGATGTCAGCAGTTCAAGAAGGAGAACCTCTACCTTGCTGTGTTGCTATAAATCCTGACGACAAAGGACAGCGCGAGATGAGCTTTATGAGCAGCCTAATAATGGACCATAAGTAATGCTAAATTCATGTAGTGGTAGAGATCTCAGATAGGAGATTTAGTAAAAGTTTAGATCAAGTCAGGTTCTCCTGACAGAAGATTTATCTAAAATAGAAAATGGAATGGCTGAAAGGATAAAACTGCTCGAATTAAGTGTGAACCGGAAAATCTAAAATATTTTCAAAACTCTTTCTACTCTCATCTAAAGTATAAACGACATTCAACTAAAGTCAAACCACAATACACCAACAACCCAAAAGAATAAGCTGTACGAGTTGTTCGATTCAAGAGTAGCAGGAATGCCCATAGCAAAGGACAAAAAGGTGGATCGAAGTATAAAGGACAAGGAGAAGTAGAAAGAACCAAGGAGACGATCTTTTTTGGGTCTGAATTTATGATGCACAACCTATATGATTAATCAAAAAAGTCCCTATATCATTGGTGAGACGAGAGGTATGTCTGGCTGGTCAGTTGGAAATTTCATCGCATCACTATTCATTTTGAGGGCTCTAGAAATGGTTTTTGGTTCGCAGATCACTTTATCAGGTTTGAAACGATCATCAACTTCTTCTGAAGACTATTCTTAACCAGTCTCGGGATTTTTTCTCTTGAAAAACTTATGCATAAGCGATTTTTTCTTTTTTGTTTCTGGTGGAGGATCAGGATTAGGATCATAGACAGCAAATATATCAGAAACCATTTGACTTTTTTGAATCTTACCCCCATCGTCGACTTTGACTTCAGTAGCATAGATTTGATTAGTAGGTCTCTGTATTTATCCCTTACTCGTACAAGGGCCCATTTAATTTTACTATTAACTATTTAATATAAACTAAGTAATCATTAATTGCTGCTTCCCTTCTTCGGCACCTCTACTGATTAGACATTCAATTATTATTTTTTCTATCCATCTTCCTTTTACTTCTCCTCTTTGGCTTATCCTTTCCATTTGGCTTTGAAACCCCCTTCCCACATTAGATTTGCTGCATTGCGGATCACCAAATGGAGGGGGCCTTACTTTAACTTCACCAAATCAGAAAGATACTGTCTATATTTTCCTGAGTATTTCTATCCGTTATACCAGTTTATTATTGGCTTGACCAGAACTGAAGGGTTTGGCTTGTGAATGACATTTCCCCACTAATCCTTGATTTGACCATTCTCAAGTTTCTCGATGTAATCTGCATAACGCGTCAAAATGTCCTTTCTGGCGATCGCATCACTTTCATAGGTCTTGCTGTAAGGAGGATAATTGGAGAATATTTCGTCTACTCGCATTAACTAAAAGGGGTTGTCATAGGAAAGTCGACCAACCATACAGCCTTAGAGCTTATTCTATATACAGCATTGATAGGCTTTCTACACAGACTTGAGTCCTCCATTGAGTTCAAATGATAGCATAGGAAACTACTCCTTTAATCTGTAGACTCGATCGTACATAAGAGGAGGCACCGATCTGTTTTGAGCAGGATTAAGCCCCTTCAGAAACGCCTTCCGGGCATGTATGATAAAGTGAGTAATTGGTCCTTCACCTTTGTTGGATACCAATGATACAAAATCTCTACAAAATTCATAAGTATCGAATTCGTCGACTCCCAATCTGCATTTGACTGTGCAAGGGATTTTAACTGCCTTGGACATTGCTTCCATACATTATTTGACAAGTTAAGGTTCCTTCATGAGACATGCCCCAAATGATCCCTTCTGAACTCGAGGTGAAGGGCATCCAATGTTGAGATTGATGGCATCATAACCATATTTTTGTCCGAGTATGGCAGCTTGAGCCAATTTTTCAGGATCTGACCCTCCAAGTTGCAGCACAATAGGGTGTTCTTCTTTATTGAAAGGCAATAAATGTCCATGAGAATGTATGACAGCATCGTGATGAAGCATTTATGTATAAACCGGTGCAGTTTGCGTGATGAGTCGAATGAAATACCGGAAGTGAGTGTTGCTAATATCTATCATGGGAGCAATAGAGAAGACAAGTGGTTGGGTGTGGCTGTTGTTAGAAGTAGTAGTTGTTTATTCCTACATTGATTGTAATTGTTTCTTTTATAAAATTGAGATGAATATATCAACAATGCTGCTCTCCTGGTCAGAATATTAAATTCTATCGATAAGGTATATTGTTTATTGCAAATATATATTCGTTAAAGTTAACAATAAGATAGATGATGGACACTCGATCTCAGAATACACAAACTAGCTACTTCAGTCGAAAAATCAAATCTCCATATATCCACCAGTATCTGACATTCGAACAGAGAATAAACAGTCAACCGCATCTCAAGGGGCACTCTCCTGCCATTAGAGTTCCTCTCCAACGAACCAAGACGAACACTAGCCAACAAAGCAACATCGCTATGCAATAGATCAAAAATATGATCCACAACAAGGCACCTCTGTGGCATGAGTAAAAATAAAATAATCTACCGACATTGGATCAGGAGCATCTTCTCCTTCTCAAGAATAAAATAAATCAACTGAAATAGCAGAATAATCCATCACTTAGAACAACTCCTTATGACTCACAGGTAAGAGATAGACTGAGAAGTTAGGGGACTGTCTGTTCAAACAAGAATAAAGAGTCCCGAGCCATCAGCTAGTATTCGCAAGGAGGCTATGGACCTCCCAAAACAGGACTCATGAATTTTATTCAGTACAAAAAAAACAGGAGAGAACTTAGTATTAAAATGAGACGATTCTGAGATCCTTTACCGTTCCTCACTTGATAATTTTGATCATTATATTGGGAAAACCTGGTGACTTCAATCTCAGCGGCTACGCATTGAAGGTCGTTGAATTTGTGCCTGCCAAAAAATGTTCATAGGCTCTTTAAATGTGTCAACAATTATCCTATGGAGGTCTTCCGTTCTCAATAAAACTAGCCCCTTTCAACGACTCTTTTATTTTAAAAGTTTTGCCTGATACATTATGATAGAAAGGTTGGTGTCCAAAATGACTATATGCATGATTGTTAATGGAACCAGACTATCCTATTTCCCAATACGGTCCTAGAAAACCTACAAAGATGAGCCTATGGCCATTATTGATAAAACCAAATAGAAAAACGCTGAGAATAGAATATAGGAAACCTATCGGGAAGCTGATAAATTTTCTTTGACCAAAGAATAATCTTGACGACTCTCCCGATCGAAATATGTTCTTTTTACTTTATTTTGGTAAATTAAAAGAAAACAGAGGTAGATTATGCCAATTTATCGGCATGGTACCTCTTATCAATAAAGATTCTGTTATTAATTCCTTTTTTCGTGAGATTTTTCTAATTAGATATATTACTTGTGTTGAAAATAAAAGGTCACACGCAATAAAGAAGCGATTCTATAGAATAAATTCTTCCAAAGGCATCAAAAGAACATTGCTCAGGGCAAAATCTATGCGCAAATCATGAGTAATAAAGAAACTCCATATTTTTAATATATCAAGATCAATAAGTGCCTTTGTAGTGATTTCAGTATTGATCAAGTTTGAATACAAAAACTAAAGCTTGAAGCGATGGTCGGGTCGAAGGTCGCTATTTTCATTTTGTTTATCTTATGCTTATGATATAACCATCTTTCTTCTTTACGATATTGGTTCTCTAAGCAACCAATGAGGCTTGGAGAAACGAGGACATGTATGAGCAAGCGAGGTGAAAGTTTTGTCGTTAGGAAAAAGATAAGGTAAGCAAGGCTTCTGTGGTGTGTTGAAAAACACCCTGGAGGTTCTTACTGTATAATTATTTATTGCGTTTGAAATATGACAAACGAAAAAGGCCAAGATTATGAGGCCTAAGTCTTTGGAGGCTACTCTGTACCTAAAATACTCCCTTTTAGAATTTCCCAACCTCCTTTCAGGAAATTCTCCAAATACAATCGAGATGGACACTGGAACTAAAAGTAGCGTCTTAAGTACACTGTCTTTCTGGAATTCTTCCAAAGGCTACTTAAAAATGAAGAGGAAGTCAAAAACGCCAGAATATACGAAATGATGGCTGACATGATCATCACTCGAAATCCGAGTCAATGCCGCAGCCACCACCAGAAAATGGAGTATCATCGGAAGAACATAGCCGATATAATTGCAGGTGTGAGGGAAAAGTATGAGCCTAGTATTTACGAGTAACACAAGGAAAAATATGCAGTTCTGATAAAAACTCTCCTTGAGAATAGAGACAAATACATTCGGGTCCCTGCTAGCAGGGCTAAGAAAGATGGAAAACTTAAATACATGTTTCGACAGCAGGAAATCAGATAGCCTGAGAAAGTCTAAGGAGAAGGTCTTCAAAAATAAAATGGTAACTAACCCCTTGAAGATGAAAAATTTGAATGCCTTCCGAAAAAAGATGAAAAAGACAACAAAAGGACAAGAGGAGACTATTCTGATGAAGAGGAATAGCAGGAATAGGTGATGAACGTACAACAATAAAAGGAAAAAACATTGAGGTTCGATCAAGGGTCTCCAAGCTCCTTGTTTAAAAATTTCAAAGATCAAAAATATGAGAATCTGAACTTTGACTAGAAAATATTCTATAATTCTCCAAAAATCATTGCTGAAAACAGATACATTTTTTCTAAAGAAGAATGCAAAGAAGTTAGCTCGAGCTACGAGCCTCAAGTCAAATCTGAGAGAAAGGAGTCATTTGACAGGGTTGAATAGGAATTTAAGGAGCATGCCTACTCAGATAAATTGATTAGCCCTGATGCTATCAGAAGAGAGACATCGTCTTTTGTGATGAATGAAGCTCAAAGGTTCATCCCTAAAGATCAACAGCCAAGAGAGTTAAAAGATCAGAATAATATTGGTCTTCAAAATCCTTTCAGATCAGCTGCTTCTCCTTTTGCTTCTTTCAACTCACTCCAAAATTTCATGTATTTAGCCTCAAATTCATCTAGCTCTCATCCAAGTCCTTTTTCTTATTCTCCCGATCCTATAACAAGTTTGAACTATCAGATCCTCTCCCTGGAGCAGACAAGAAAGCGTCACTGCGAAGAGGCCGCTAGATTATGCAGTGAGTGGCAAAAATAGATGATGATGGAGAGTCAGATTGGATAGCTGATTAAAAGATTGAGAGAACAATTGACCGATATTCAAAGAAATTGATATTCTTAACAATCTTGCACTTTCTAGTTATTTTTTAATCTCCTCAATAATTATTTCCTATTTTTTTAGACTTTGTGGTCAGTATACTTTAGTTTGATAAATATCTTTTCTCAAATAGTTGAAAGTGGGCGGAATAATTGTGAAATTAAGAAGAAATATAGTTGAATTCACTGTGAATAGCTTCTTCAGACTTCCACTCATCTTTTTAGGGATGGCTCATCTTTTTTCGAGCTTTAGCACAAATTTAAGGATCTGTGCCCATTCAAAAAAATATTTTATCAACCTTAGGATAAAAATAAGGCTCCTCGATCCTTTAAAGCTACTCCACAGAATATGTCAAAAACCCTCCTTTGACTATATTATTGAAATCTATATTTATTTGTGATTAATAAATGTCAGGTCACGTTCACACCCATAACCACAATCACAGCCACGGCCAAAGTCGAGAGAACTTCGAGAGCTCCATGAAACAAATTTTAGTGAATGCTACAAAAGTATGCTAAAACAAATGCGTGAAGCCGTCAGTCGAAGATCGACTTTCTAATTATGAAAAAGGATGTTTAGGGAAATGTTTCGATAGGTACTATCCAATATACGAGAAAAATCTCAATAGTCTGGTCAGCGCCCTCAGATAAAAATAAACAACCACCACCTACGAAAGTAAATTCTGAACATAGAATGATGGTTCTATTCATGTCAATTATTTTTATCATATCAAACAGCATCGCTCATATCAAATCCAATATTAAATAGGCCTAAACGCACCAAAACTAAATAATAAACTACATGGAGAACGGACACCCAGAAAGAGAAAGAGCCACGAGCACATATATAGTCAAATAAACAGTCAAATAAAGCACGCTTATGCATATCCTGACACCAGCTCTTCGCAAAATAGTGCACTGTCAGGAATGGAAATTAGGTATGTTGTGAGTATGAAGTCAGGAGATAGAGAGTATCGAGATCTTTATGGGAAAATGCTCTTCGAACTGTTAGAAGAAGCAAAAATGAGCGTTCTTTGGCTAGGTAGCATTAGTTGTTTAATATAGACCTCAACAAAAAGGCGGCGATTATCAAAGAAATATCCGTACCTCGCTATCCCCAGCTCAAAGCTTTGTACCTAGGAGATAATAATATCTCTTCTATCGAGATGCTTGCAGCATTGGATGCTCCTCTTTTGGAAAAGTTGTATCTGAGTACTCAATACGCTAGTCAGACCATAACAAAATCATATGCCTGAAGTCAATGACGAGAACATACTTCCCGCAGCTAGTTTAACTTAACTTATGTATCTTTGTGATATAACATAGACGGAAATTTTATTGAGGATTAGAGTCCTCTGGCTGGCTGCCTTCTAGCCAAAGTCGAAAAACTGAATCTTAGCTATCCTGAGTATTTTTGTATTAATTCAAGCAAGAAACAAAGAATTTTTCATAGCCACTGGTTCATGAAAGCTCAACAAAGTGATACTGCAGTGATTCGCAGCAATAAAAGCCGAATCAATCCTGCTCTATCCCGTAAGGCATTTCTAGCCATGATGAATTATACAGGTTAGGAACCTAATAGAAGCGAGCCTAAAGACTTGTTCAAGACTTTCGAGAAATGATTTTATATTCTTACTGCCTAGAGTTGACCTGTATATAACTTAATTTAAATAATTGGAAGGATGACAACCCTCGAGAAAAACAATCAGGGAGTAGCAGCAGCCAATGTGAAAGTCGTATGCAGATTCAGACCTCTGAACTAAAGGGAAAAAGCCCTTGGTGCTTCACATTGCCATCAATTGTTGGACGATAAGACTGTACAAATTCGTGACCGCGATCAAAAAGATTCAAAGGAACCACTTAAATTCAGCTTTGATAAAGTATTCGATACTGAATCCACTCAATAGGAAGTCTACAACTACTCAGCTGCAACAATCATAGACAGCATCATTTAAGGCTTCAATGGCACAATCTTCGCCTACGGCCAAACTGCCTCAGGAAAAACCCATACAATGTAAGGCTAAGTTGGAGAATCACTGACTTAAAATTCAGGTATTATTCCCAGAATGGTTAAGCATGTTTTTAACTCAATCGCCAAAGCCTATGAAAACATCGAGTTCAGAATAAAGGTTTCATTGACTGAGCTGTACATGGAGAAGCTAAAAGATTTGCTGGATCCCAACAAAAATGATTTAAAGATCAGATCTGACAAAAAACGGGGAATATTTATTGAGGATCTAACTGAAAAGTACATTTCGTCACCTGACGAAGTATACCAGCTGATTTCAATTGCTCAAAATTATCGTAGTGTTGCATCCACCAACATGAACGAAAGATCTTCTCGCTCACATATGATATTCATCCTAACAGTCAGTCAAGACAACACAGCTGATCTCAGTGCCAAAACAGGCAAATTGTATCTTGTTGACTTGGCCGGTAGTGAAAAAATATCAAAGACAGGAGCTGAAGGTAAAGTACTAGATTAAGCCAAGAAAATCAATGCATCTCTCACAACTTTAGGCAAGGTTATCAACTCCCTTACTGACGGCAAATCTACTCATATTCCCTATAGAGAAAGCAAGCTGACAAGAGTACTACAGGAGTCATTGGGTGGTAACTCTAAAACTAGTCTGATTGTCACATGCTCACCGCATCCCAACAACATGGCTGAGACGATATCATCGTTAAGGTTTGGTATTTCTGCCAAAAAGATTAAAAATACACCAAAGATCAATAAAGAACTTACTGTTCCCTAACTGCTGACACTTCTTGATCGAGCTGAGAAAGATCTCGAATCAAAGAACAAATACATTGAATTTCTCAAGAACTATATACTTACTGACTTGAAGCAAAAGTCTATTCCTGAATTTGAATCAACCAACAACGTACAAGCTATTGACTAGAATGACAATGAGTATCTTGCTGAACTCCAACGCCAACTTGAAATGGAGAAAAATCTGCACTTAGTTCAGGAGGAGCAAATCAACTCTTTGAAGACAAAATGCGACCAGATGTCCAATGATAAAGATGAGCTTGAAAAATAACTCGAAAACATGAAATTCGAGCTCACTCTCAGGACAAAAGAACTCAAAGATGTCCATATTAAAGGAGGAAGCCAAAACAGCAACTAAGAGTCATTGAACAGCAGCAAATTATCCACAGAAGAACTAATCAAGTAACTTGAAAAGATCACTGACGACTAGAGAGTGCTGACTTTTATATCTTCTCAAGCTGACCTGAAACTCAAGAAAAGCGAATAGCACGAAAGACTCCTTGCAGATTACGAAAATTAAAAAGAAAAGCGTAAAAAAGCTGAATAAAATATGAGCAAATATGAGAAGAATATGCAAAAAAAATTGGTTCAACTATAAAACAACATATGTCAGCTCACCCATGCCTATTACGATTTGGTGGTGGTCCAACAACGATATAAGGTCGACAACATATTCCTTAAAAAAAATCTAGAGGAAAAAGATATCATGGTTCGAATTCAAAAAGAAAAGATCAAGTAATTGTAGGACCAGAACAGATAGTTAGAACAGTACAATGAGGAAGATAGGCTTGAGGAACGAGGGACGAAAAATTTGAAAATGGGAGTGGAGTAGAGTTTCAGGAAATTTGAAGAGATGAAAGATAAGAAAGGCTCATCTCCCCATCAACCTAACATAGTTAAGGTGATAAAGGGAGGTTTCAAGTGATTGTAATGTGTTAATGGAATACATAATGATGAATATGTAAGATAGAATAGTTAATGATTGATGACATGCGAGTTGTAATTCAGAATGTGTTGACAGTCGATTATATCGTCAATTATTAATTTCTACCTCTCTCTATGTGCCACATGAACATTTCATACAAATCTACAATCAATTTAGTGAGAATGCGTCTTAGCCCTTTTTTTCAACATTTTCCTTCTTTACAACACTATGAACCCACCATGAATAAGGATAAATAATCCTCAAGGATGGCTGTGATAATTTTGTTTTATTCGATAAATGACAGAGATGATAAGTAATGACTTTAACTTTTATTGGTGTCCTAGTTTGTATTTTTTTATGAGTTTTTGATAGACTTTAGTTGGAGCAGATTGATAAGTCGTTGTTCTTATCAAGGTGAGTGGAACTCAGTCCGTATTTTATTTTAGCAAATTCGCCTATATCTAAACATACACCATGAAGTCTACTAAATCGTTTCAAAAAGGTTCTTTTTGTCTAATTGACTTCATACGCAGTCGTATTAGACCCATTATATATCATTAACGATGGTTTCAGGTTCATCATAGATCTCAATCCAATTATATGCACCCCAATCAGGTAACGAAGGCTTGATGACTCGATTAATATCGATTTGTTGCCACATAATGCTCCTGTGAAGTTATTTGAATGTTTTCAAT
>Ga0100381_1003415_pt1 | contig 13768 bp, 9 predicted proteins | sample CryGeymeta201505_FD_80416 | JGI IMG/M metagenome (GOLD analysis project Ga0100381, IMG submission 80416) | Groundwater microbial communities from Crystal Geyser aquifers in Utah, USA - Crystal Geyser metaG 2015-05 | ecosystem: Environmental > Aquatic > Deep subsurface > Groundwater | place: USA...
AAGAGATGTGGGTTAACTTTAGTAATAAACTTTCTCAGAGCCATAAGATAGCAAGACAGCCTTATGGTCCTACTTATAAGAAATATACTCAAGAGGAAAAGAGTGAAAAGGTCAATACTCATAAACAAGCACCCACAATATATCCTGAAGCAAAGAGACCCAACAAAATACGATAAGGGAAAATAACCCCAATGAAGAGTGAACAAATATTTGTAGAGCACCTCTAATAAATAGTAAATATACTTACTAATACTTCCAATTTGGATTATTTCTTAGACCTTCGCAAGTAAAATATGTTTTGTGAAAGCTAGAGACGTGTTGGCTCGTTCATTATTGGAGAGTATGATAGGATCAGTTAACAAATAATAAAAAACATGTAATGTAAGCTGAGGTTGGCGGAGATGATGAAGAGCAAGATAACATTCAAATAATAAAAATAAACTCAAAGGAATCCGATATATTCAAAGAGGCTCAATGAAATCGTTCATTATGCTAATAGTTTAAAAATATTGCTAGCTATCTATAAACAGAAAGATATATCACTTTGGCAGTTATAACTTTCAGCTCTATCTCCCAGTCATAGATAATTCCTGAAATAGATACATTATGAAAAGTTGAACTCTCCTAAAAAGAGTTAAACAAAACACATCAAACCTTTTATGATGATAATAAAATAGCATAGTGTACTAAAAATAGAACACACCTTAGATGAAAAAAGGAACCTTCTACTATCAAACTTAAAGAAAGAGAGAGGTCCAGAAATAATCCTTGGACGATATAAAAAGAGAGGAGGGACAAGCGTTGAATAACATTAAGATTTAAAGAATGTCAGAAGATTAAAGGTTGCGATCAGTAAAAAGGTAGATAGCAAAGTTAGAACAATAAATGTTAGAATATCAGCGGCATATCGAGAGTCTCATAAAGGAAGCAAAATAAAAGGAGAAAACATTGAAAAACATCAATCAGTAACTGTACAACCAACAGCAACATTACCAAAAGTAATAGGGTTAACAAATAAAATTATAAGGCCAGCTATAATCAATGGCTAGTACAATACTAGAATAATCATAATTTATATCTGCTTGTAGCAGATTCTATTAAATTGCTTGATGATAATTTTGGTTGTTAGCTCTGTAAAGGTTTAGCATTTTTTTGCCTTTTCATGATGCTTTTGACCAGGCTATTCAAATCCGAATTTACTAAGTAAGCGAGTTAAATATTTCCCCTCATATATTCGCTCAACTCCATATTTCTCAATACCTAAATCATTATTTTTTTACCTATGAACGATTGCATTTAGGAAAGTAATTTGTATATTATTGGCCGATATCGATGGTTAATAACTCTTTGATACCCTGACTGGACATTTTCTGAGACAATTATGAGATTAATTTTATTTTTTCAATGTCGTAATCAGGACTATTGATGTATTTAGTTGACTATTTTTTCTTAAAATGGTTTTCAATGATAGTCTTGACTTTTTCATTCGTCTGGATCTTTATTTATCTTTCATCATACGGATAAGATTGATCAGATATGCTTTCTCTTTAATATCTTTCAGGTAAGCTGCTATCAAGGGAATCCTATAGTATATTTTCGACAGAAGGACACACAAAGGTAGTACAGTCCTTATAATTCTGAACATTCATCTTCACTTTTCTCTTTAACAGCCGCTTATATAGTGGACGTCTTTCATTATGTCCGATACCCACCCTGCTATTGTGCTTTTTGATCAGTTGACTATGAGTAGGGTTATAATGATGCTTACTGTTCTACAGCTATGGAACCTCCAAAGCCTCCCTGTTCTATGCCAGGTCAATCCGATCTTTGACTTCGTGAAAATACTCAAAGTCAGTAACCCTTTCATTAACACATTACAAAAATTTTTGTTTTTCGATATAGTAAGCTGATGTGCTTTCACTAGCAATGGCGTTGATTCTGACAGGGCGGCTTGATATCACTGCAGTATAACCATATGAGTTATCTGAAACCTACTTGTTAAGATCGTTGACTATAGTTTTTAAAATGTGTCGATTTGTCCTTTTGTTACCCTTTCTCTTTGCGTAGACTTATACTTTTCCGAGTCTGATGATGTAAATCCGCTCTTTTCCTTCAGGTTGATAGATGTGATCAGAATGCGAAAACATAATATTGTTAAGCTTGGTAGCAGCTAAATTTTGCATAGATTTGGACCATCTACACAAAAAAAATATACAACTTTTTATAATTGCCATTGAACTTTCGTGCTTTATCTCTGAGTTAAAACATAATTACCATTTCGAAGGTCTTCGTTGAACTTGGCCAGCAATCGGGTTTATTATTCAGGAACCAAGTAGTCGACACTTGGCTTTTCTTTGATAATGTACGATCGAGCCCGATCAAACAGTTGCTCATCTGTTTTATAGTATCTTTTCATCTTATTCATCAAAATTAGCTATCTTTCAAGCTCCTGCCTTCCATTTCTGATGGCAGAAAGGTTGTAGCCAATTTCATTGATGATATATCCCATAATGATGACTCCTACGCTCTGGACAACTATAACAATCACGACTTCGACCTCGTTCCTTGGAGATATGTCTCCATATCCTACAGTGAAAATGGTGCTTGTCCCAAAGTAGAAAGAATATATATACCTCACCAATTAGTCATTAGCCACTCGGCTCATATTGTTTATCCATGTTTATTGAAACCCCAATTTTGTGACCTAATACAAAACAATTGCTATTCCATGAGCTATCATGAGTAGAGTGAGGATCATGTCAAGTGTTTTTAAATAATTTTAATGACTGAGACCAAAATTTGTCAATCGAAGAGACTCATATATTCCTTTGGCCCTCAGATAAAGGAAAAATAGGAGAGGTAGCTCAAATATCCACCAACCAAAATAAGTATATTTGTCGGCTCCCAATACTATAGAAAGAAGATATGCAATGTTGTAAATGTTTGCAATTGTGTTTTTGATAGTTTTTCCAAAGCTTAGCTGTTTTCCATTGCTTGAACGGAGAATTAAAAGTTTCATAAATCCATCAGGAAGTTGCAAAAGTAGCAGTATTATGTTTATTCTCGTCAACCATTCCTTTTTAGGATTGTCAGAGAAGAAACATTAAATATTTCGGGACCAGATCCCCACAGTGTAAAATACCATGATGAGGATGAGGACTAAAGATGAGAACTAATTGATTTTCCAAATATTTTCAGAGTCATTTTATAATTGAACTTTGTTAGTCGTGCTTTCCCATTCCTCTCGAAAATTAAAGGTAGGTTTGTAGTTGATGGCAAAGTTTTTTCCAAAATATTAATGTAATTTCTGACTGAACAGACTCGTTTTTTGTGTTGTCATAAATGTTTTGAACTTTTTGTAGAGGGACTCTTCCATCGGTAGTGGTTAGGCGATGTCAGGGGCCGGAGCAATCGATACTATTGGTCTTCTCTTTCTCATTTCTTTCTATTTCGATAACTTTTAAAATAATCAAAAATTTGGGTAAAAGAAAACAAGTTCACCATTCGGAATAAAAATTAAAACAGAAACTGTTTTGAACAACAATGTCCAGGGCTAATCTTTAGCAATATATTATAACTCTTTATTATTAATATTGCAAATGAGCTTCATAACTCAAACCTTGGCCTTGTTGGCTATCTCAGCAATGGCTCAATGCCATTCGATGCCGATCACCAGACACGTCCCAACAACAATCAAATCATCTTAATGTTCCATCATTTCAGGTGACAATAACTCCACAATCCTAGGATTCGGAAATTGCCAAAACAACCTTTATTACATCGATATCTAGATTGGAACTCCTCCTCAAACTCTTGGGGTTCAGTTCGATACAGGGAGTAACACTCTGTGGGTTCCCACTCAATCTGTCAGAGGAGTTACTCCCATCTTCAACACCACTCGATCCTCAACTTTCACCAACACCAGCAATCCCGGAGGGGTCCAGGTATTTGTAAATATATTCAGTATGTTGACGGATCAGGAGTTTCAGGGACCTTTGGAACTGATGTATTTGTCATCGAGAGCTCGCTCATAAATATCACAACAACCTATCTATGGGTCACTGACATGGTCGACTTGAGCTACCCTAATGGAGTTCAAGGTTTGGTCGGAATGGGAAATACCCAAATTCCTAATTTTCTTGACGTTGCGTATCAGAAAGGAGAGATACAAACTCCAGTTTTTGCGTTGTAGATCAAAGACAATACACAACAATCTTACGTTCACTACAATTAATTACCTGAATACATTACGAACGACACTTACTTTGAACCGGTCACAAGTCCATACTATTGGGGAGTACAGATCACTGGGGTCACTGTTGGAGGAATAGATATGTCGAACTAAGCCGCTGATCTGGCAGTTATCGATTCAGGAACCAGTTACTTTTTCCTTAATCCTAGCCTTTATCAAACAGTCGTTGAAAATTTCTTTTCAAATTGTATAGTAATACAAGGTCAACCCACTTGTCCCTGTTCAAGCACAGCCAACTGGCCTACCTTTGCTATAACATTAAGAAACATTGAGGTCTACATTGATCCTATTGACTACACTGCAACCACTAGTAGTGGTCTTTGCACTTATAACTTTGGCAGTATCTCAGGAATATCAGAGTTGCTTCTTGGAGATATATTCATGAGAAACTATATCGTCACTTTTGATAAGCTCAACTATCAAGTCGGATTCGCAGGAGGTAATATCCTTCCCGTTGATAACGCTAGTTTTACAGATGCTGATGAGATTATTGGTTGGATTCTTTTGGGAGCTGTTGGCTTGGTTATTTTAATTGGAGTACTAGCTTGCATTTGTGTTGAGATGTCTGTTTCTTAATTCGTGCAAGCAGGGTTCACTTACGGTGAATTTGAGTTAGCTGGTAGACCCATCAAGCAAAGCCTTAATTCTTGATCATATAATCTCAATTCATAAACATCATTTAAATCCATCAACAACAGTTTCCTTTGAACAGCATCGCTAACTGAAAAAATAGTAGGGAAGCCTCAGCCAACCTCCAGATTAGCATCCATGGTGCAAATAGGACCACTCGTCACCACATTCGTAGCAAATTGAGTGGTTACAGGCCTGACATACCACCCTCGAACATCCACCTTATTTGTATATCCTTCCTTGACACAATTTGCATATTTTGATTTATAGATCGCCTTAGATAAAGCTTTAGGATTGGCATTACCCCTGATGTTCAAGTCTCTTACAGTATTGACAATGTTTTTGCTGACAAATGACACATTAATATTTTTTTGGGTCGATAAATCCTTAACAATTAGGAAACTGACATGCTCTATACACCTATTTTCCTAAATTTTATTTCCTCATCATATGTTTCTTCTGATGTGCCCTCCACTTTATTCTTGTCTTTTGATCAAATTAGTGAAAAATAGACTAGCTTGACTCTAGGAAAGGAGCTTGACATGCTGATACCAAACATTTTGGAGTTTCATTGGCCTGCATTGCTGCAATGAAATGACCCTCTGCACATTAAAGACATACAACTCTATGTGGGCAGTCAGTGTAGACCCCCGCTGCTAGTTGGTTATAGCAAACAATACAAGGTAGATCAGGGGCATCTGGAATATTTTTGGTTGTGTAACTTTCATTATCAATGATTGAGCTTGGCACTTTGAAAGATTTAGCTTGCCTTTCTTTGGGCATATCGCTTCTCCATGGCTGAGGTGGATCGAAGCTTGTTTCCATGCCTCTCGAAGATGTTATATTCTATAAAATTAATAAGCTGTGAAGATAAGAAAATAAAAAGTTCATTTATCAACTGTCAGCTAAAGCCAAATGTTGTAATCTCATCTTTTACAATAGTATCGACTCTGATCCTAAGTTAATTCTATGTTGGGTATTCTGGTAGTTCGAGACGATTGAAGCATGTGTGAGCCTTTGGATAAGGATTGACCTTATCATAGGCTACTTTTTCAATGGTAAACCTTCGGATTTAATTTCTATTGCTTTCGAGGAAGAAGAACCCAAGGATCGGAACTCTTCTGGAACCAGTTACATAATGGAGCAAATTTCCAAGTTTTTTCTGGTCTAGAGTCTGTATATGTTTCCAAAACCATGTTATTTGCTTATCGCTTGCCTTACAGTCCTTGTACAAAGTGGAAGCTTTCCACTCTTAAACATTTATAAGCTGGGGACCATTCAATAACATTTCCATCTCGTAAGGATCGAATATCTCCAAATATTTGATTGGAATAACTGCCTATATCCCCTGCTTGATGGCATCTATATAGTGAGAGCAGCTCTTCACGCAGAAATAGTTGATCACCAATTGAATATACTCTTTCTTGTTTTGGTTAGAAACCATTACCTTGTCCCCATCAGGCTTCAAAATAGCATTGTGGCCATCTTTGGTATCAGAAGGAACTAAATAGGTAAAATTGACTCCCAGATCTGTGTCAATTGAGTTGTCTTTGATGAAGACGAGATTTTTGTAAACATCCCGATCGTAGAAGGAAAAATCGCCTTCTCTAACCTTTTTCCCGCATATTTGCCTCCAGATGCTCTTAGTGAGGTAGCAGTTCAAAGATATTCTTTCAAAAAGTGCTTTTCCGATGATCATTCCCAGAAGTCTAGCTATAATAAGTCTAAAATGCTTCTAGTCTTAATTCTCATCCGGATCCAGTACAAACCGATAAGCGGTTTCATCAGCGTTACAGAGTTTAAAGACACCTGACATTTCAAAGTTGAATATTTCTTTGCAAGCTAGGTTCATCCATTCACGTAAAACACCTCCAGCGTCATCGACCTATTCATTGTCAAACTTAATCTTGATCTATTTCCTCAAGTTTATGTGCTTAAGTTGTTGAATGCTGCTCATCAGCACATTGTGCCTGTCCACCTGGATCCATTCACAGCCATGCTCCCAGTTAATTCTCAATTTTTATGCTTGGAACCGCAGCCATGTCATTTTTTCCTGAAAATAACCGTTATGTATTTGCTGAGGAGTGAGCATCCCAATCATGGGAGGAAATATCCAGAGAGGTTGAGCAACATTCTGGAAAATAGTTTCCTATCGATTCATCGGAACTTTGATGTAAACTGTGTTATTAAAGTTCTGGTGGCACTGGCCTTGATATTTCTGCAAAAGAAATGTTTGGTTAATATTAATCTCTTTCGACTGGTAAGGTCGCTTCTTTTTAATTCCTCCTTTGGTTTCATAAGTATCTTCTAGTTAATCATCAAGATCTTATAAAATGGCTGTGGGTGGGATGTTATGATTTAGAGGGCCTCTCACAGGCGGTTGTCCTTGAAGAACAGGCATCGGAGGATGATTATTGTGAGGTTGATACCATCTTCCGTGTCTTGGAGGAGGATTCTGAGGAGCTCCCAAACAATTTCCCATTTTAAATAATTATAGGATTAATACGGCAAGTTTTCAGGCTAGTAAGCATAGAAAATGATCACAAAGGTTCTGGTCTACTTTTTGTCTTTTATTTACAGGCTTTTTGTTTGTTTTTTATTGTATATTAGGCAGTTTCTTTTTTTCTCGACTAATGCTACCACTTGATGTAGGGTCAGAAAAGATTAAAACTCTACTTTACTAAAAAATTGTTGCATATCTTAAAAACATCAAATCTGCCAAAGACATCTTGTTTGAGTTTTGGGACTCATAGTCGACATCAGTATCAGAAGATTGCAAATATCAAGATAAAAACCTTTCCAAATTAGGAAGTTTAATCTTATACTACCGAATTCTCTCCTGAATATTCTTTTTACCTTATTTATCGGTCTTTTGAGTCAACAGTTCAATGAGATTCGAACTTTCCTTCCTCTTTTCCCTCATTTTCATGATCCTTGATATGATCGGAATCTTCTGTTAGTGAAGAATGGTTGTATAAGGCTGTGTATAGTCTTGGAGTTCAATGGTCTTATCAGTTAGAACAAGTGATTTTCTTCGAGACTACTAATATTGAGGTTTAGGAAAAAGATTGCGTCTCATCTATTCAAGATTCTATTAAGTATTTTATAACTATTCATCTCCACTATCCAACTATGATTAAATTTAATCTTCTCTATCATTTTACTAAGTTCTCCCTTAAAGTTGGAGTAATTCAGGCTGAAGAACATCCGATGCTTATTAAGACTTTCTCTACTAAACCTGTTTAACTTGTTTTGCTAATTATAGCAATTCAGGAGATTAAAATGATTTTTGACTTTCTTCATTTTATTTGTGCTCTTCTTCCTAGATTTATTGCTGTAAGATCTTTACCATTTCCTCCTTATTTTCCATATATTTCTTTGTGTAGATGCTTAGCATGTCAATCAACACTTCTCCAAACCTCTTCCACTCCTTGATTCCAATCGGCTGCTCTTCAGCAAACCCATAGGATTGCTCAAAAGTAATAGCATTTAGCTTATACTTTTTTCCAAAGTATACTCTGGCTGTTTTTTGTTTTTCTTTGTATGACTGAAAAAGGCAGTATTAATAATAGAAAAACGACAAATTTTAGTCGAGTAACTTCGGTATGATGTGACCCTTTAAGTACTTCTATGATCTAATTTATTCCTTTTCCCCATAAGCAAACACATTTCGTTTGGCAGAGTGTCCATGAAGGTCAAGCAATAGCTCTATTTTATACTTTCGGTGGATCTATTTTATGATATCTTTGACGGTCTGCACCTCAGGAAAAAGATCTTTATCTAATCCTTTGAAGTTGACAGTAAATTTCCTGTTCAAATCTACTCCTGTCAAGCTAGTGCGATGATTACCCATTATCACTCCGTCGGGATTTACCATCGGAATGATAAAAATATCAAATGTTTGTTTCAGTTGATGATTGAAGATGATTTTATTTATAATTGTCTCAAGAGAGAAATTTGAACATGTTTCAGCTGGGTGAGTTCTTCCCAGAATCACTATTGCTTTTTTATCTTTGTCAGTTCTACCTCCTCCTTTCAATTTTTATTTGATTTCAATCAGAGGTATATCAACCCCTCCAAGACTTTTGCCGATGCTTCGAACCTTAACCGAATCAAAACCAGATATATCTTCTATCAGCCTTTCCAGCCGACTGTACGTATAAGGTGGCATACTCGCAATTAATATTTTTTGTCTAATTTTTGTAAACCCGTAGTTGAACTTCAAATAATAACATTTTAGTTATTCATCATAGCTATAGCTCACATTTTATCCCTTCTGCATCCATTGCATACCAACCTATTTGATGTAGGGCTTCATACCTTGCCGATAAAGGGAATGTTTTTTGCTAAATTTATAAATGCGAAAGGTCACATTCATTAAGCGATTGCTGAAGACCTCAAAGAAAAACCATTGTCTCAAACCAAAAGTATTTGTATCCTCTCTCATGAAGAGCCAATATTACTTTTTATGTATTCTGATGGCTGCATCTAGATTTCCACTTTCAAAGCGACTATTAAATTACAAATCGTTCTCATAGAAAGACTTTGGATTTTGGTCAACATGCTCTTCTTCATCGCATTCTTGATAGTGAAATGCTTACCTTTGAGATTGCTCATATAGTAGCATGAATTTCGTGGAATTGGTCCTCGATAAGCCAACCTTCCTTTGACTCCACTCCATCCAACCTATTCACTATACCCAAGAGGAACTTTTTGATATTATTTTTGTAGCTATTGTGCTTTGAGCACTGATTTGACTTTTGCTTTATTGTTTATTTGCTGAAGCTCATCTTTTTTGGAGTTGGTCTCAGTATTTTCTCTTTCACTATGCTGCGATCTTCTGTTGTGAGATGTTTTCTGATTATCGTTAAAGCGAGCTGATTTCATCTGAGCAACATCAATCGATCTATGCTTTTAGTTTATCTTGCTGATACTGCTCTCAACTTGTAATTGGATGCTTTATCTTCCGAATCTTTATGATTGTTCTTTAGCTTCCGTTCTTGCCACTATTTTTTATTGATATCTGATTGCAAACTTTGGTGGCTGGCTATAGCCATTATCAGTTGCTTCCATAAAATATAAAATTAGTCAGGAAGTGAAGAGAATCGATGATCTAAAAAACTGCTTTATTAATTTTTATGAGATAGAATAATACCTCACCTTTCGAATTTACTTCTTCCAAAAACGTTATCACCTTTGGGTATCGATACTCTGAGAAAACACAGGCATCAACATTCTTTGAATAAAACTCTGTGATTCCCAAGTCCTCAACATAGTAGCTCATCCAAATGTACAAAGAGCAAAATGAACTTCTGCAGCAGTAGTGTATGTCCTCCATGATTTAGTAAATAGCGTCAAAAGGCTATTAGCAGGTCTTCTTCGATTTGACGACGATGAAGAAAGTGGAGAAGATAAAACTTTGGATTAGTTAATGAAGGAATTACTAATTCTAATTGTTAATAAATCTGAAGAAAATCACACTCTCAAAAAGATGTATAGAATATCTAAAGTAGGAATGAGTCCCTCGGTGAAGACATCTAGTTTTATCGTGAATTTTGTCACACTATTTAGTCTCAAAATATATCGGAAGTCAGCAATTGTTCAAGAGAGTCCTTAATGTCTTAGAAAAACAATTCTTTCAATGAACCATCCGAAAGCTTCTTTGACAACTCCCGAATCACCAACAAGCCGACCAAAGATAATTTTTACAGTCATTTAAGAAACAGCGAAGATAGCACAAAGACTCGGTCCTTATACAGGCCTCAAGTCCTTTTTACTTTGGGAAAAGAAGTTCAAACCATCAATGAACTAAACTCAGATTCATGCATTGACATCAATTCAGAAACAATGGACAACTTTGGACCTTCTTTCAAAAAATTGATGAATCTGAAGCGAAACGTAAATAATCAAAATATTCGCATCAGTATTGATGGAACCATTCCCTAGAGAAGAAGTTCCACCTAAAAGACAAATAAATATGGACCTGCTCGACTTAGAAATTTACCTTCGATGGCAAGGAGTACAATGACTCCTTAGAGCACAGAGGAATAGACTTTTCCAAGCAAAGAAGAGTCAGCCTCCACAGTAAACTTAAATAATAGCATTTTTCCATATTTTGGAGTATCAGAATGGATTCCTCAGGTCGAATTGACAACTTCAGAATATAACAAAGCTTCTCCATGATTTAATACTATTGATTTTAAGACCTTATTATAAACAAGTATTTTTATAATGGGCACAGATCAATCCAGCATACTAAACCAAGGAAAATCATCGCTTATTAAGCTAGATGAGTGGAAGTTAGTCAACCCTTACGATGTTAGAATATCTAATGTTGTTCCTTATGAAGACAATGATGGAAATACAATCAATATATTCATGAATAATCGTGAAACCATTTAGAAGCATACAGTCACATTGAAAACAGAAGAGGATGTAAAAAAATACATTAAGCACCTTAGATGGAGATAAAAGTGCTAACAGTTAGTTCAGGCCAGAGCATTTGAAATCAAAAGTCTTAAATTTTTTTTGGGTTGCTGTCAGACTGTAAAAGAGGCATCCTTGTTTACAGAATTCATCCCTTACAGACTTGCTGATCTACCAAAAATCCCTTTTCCTTTCAATTTGTACATCCTGAAAGAGATCACGGAAGCTTTCGCCTATATTAATAAAATATATCCTCTGATCAAACTAGATCTAAATTTGATCTGTATCAACGCTGAACTCAAGGTAAAAGTTTGGATCAACAGTAATCTCGCTTCTCAGGATCCATAAATAAGTTACGATACATACTCGATCAGCAACGAGTCAAAATTACTTCACCAGTTGCTTAAGCTAATTGAGAAGAAGACAGAAAACCACTTTAATATCATGAGCTTCAGATAGTTTTTGGGAAAGAAATAAACATTGAATGTCAATTATGTCAAGGAAGGGATTGACTAATATGCCCAAAAACTGAAAGTTATAGTTCCAACTTCTCTTGCCTATCTGACGAGAGACTATGAATAGGGAAGTTCCAGAAAAAAATTAATTGACACCAAATCTACATATGAATCATCTTAGCAAGATCTTGGAACATCTAACAATAGTTCATTGTATCAAAATAATCGATGTACGGACTGCATCAATATCTAGAAAGTCTCTTAGAATTATCCGAAATAGCTAATAACAGAATAGGTTGATAGGAGAAGTCGAGTAATCATATTGTAAGATGAATATAACGGATAGCAGATGCGATAAACTGATAACCCTGTAAGCTATATTCAACAAAGTCAATCCAGCAAAAAAAACAAAAGAAAATCCAAAAATCAAGCCTTCTCAAATGAGCTACCTTGATAGTTACTAAATATACTATTTTGCATCACTGTTCGAGATAAAATAAATAAGTTTTTCTCTCAACGTTTTCCTTTTTAGAATAATATAATAGTTATGAAGAAGAATATTAGACCAAAAAGAAAGACTCGAAAAGAAAGTCAGAATTCATGACTTGTTTAACGGCTTTTTGGCAAAATGTAGCCCACCCTCATATTTAATCAGAGTAACCGCTAATTTTATAGGGTTATCTGAGTCGAAGAGAAAGATGTTAATTAGGTGCTTAGAGCTACGAATTTAATTGTATTGCGACAAACATTTTAGAGCTTATACTTGGGCTTATACTATAAAATTTAATCGAATAAGAACAAAATATAAAAATTACAAACAGTATGAACTCCTTCAAACAAATCAAAACCTTGGAAAATAATTAAGGACCCTGTCCACGATGGGGACACTCCATGTGTGCCCTCGACCATTAAATCATTCTCTTTGGAGGGTATTAAAGTACGTTATCTTCCACTTAGATTCAAAATATTACAAAGACCTTTGGAAATTCGACCTATAAACCCTAAGATGGACTCAAATTGAACAAAAAGGAGAGGTTCCGCCCCCTTGTTCAAATTTCACTATGAACCTCAATAATGATAAAACAAAAATGATAGTCTTTGGCGGAGGAACCCTTAACAAAGAGAAAATGAACTGGGCATTCGAGCTTGACCTAGCTACATACTGTTGGAAGCAAATGGATTACATGCAAGGCGAACCAATACCTTGGCAGAGATCTTATCATTGCTCAGAAATTTTCGGAAAATACCTTGTAATTTTCGGTGGAGAGTTTTTTCATGACTTTGATGATCTCTGGATTTTCAACATGGAGACTAGTCGCTGGACTGAAGCCAAGTTAGGAGAAAATTCGATGAAACCGAAGGCTAGAAAATTTGCTTCTTCATTCAAATACCAAGAAAAAATGTACATTGTCGGAGGATGCGAAAACAAGTATGAATGTGTTGCCGATGCATTCTATATCGACTTTGCATAATTTCTCAGAAACTAAGATGTTGAATCCCTTGAATGGAAATAGCTGATCCTAGGCGATAAAGATCTTCTCAAGAGATGGGGTCATTCTTCAACAGTCAAGGACGGAAAAGCTTACGTCTTTGGAGGAAGGTGCGGAAATAAAGATCTTTCAAATCTAGTAGAAATTAACCTTGAAACTGGATACTGTACTGAGTCAAAACTTAAAAATTCTGTGAAAGGCAGAAGAAAACCTGGTTTTTGCATGAAAAACAACACTATTTTCCTCTTCTCGGGTTTTGATGGAAGCTATCTAAATGATTTTGCTTACATGACCTTGATTTCCAGACCAACTAAACAGTATTAACCAACTGAACAAGATCCTTATCTCAATGACCTCAAGAAATAATTTGCTCACTATCAACCATAATAACTCGATTACAAATTTCAAAAAGACGTAATAAATTTTGAGTTATTTGAGCTGGAGATCTGCATTGAATATATGTTTTCCAACGTGGAAACGCCCTTAAATTTGAATGGTTTCCCAGGAGAAGTATG
>Ga0100381_1003432_pt1 | contig 13732 bp, 9 predicted proteins | sample CryGeymeta201505_FD_80416 | JGI IMG/M metagenome (GOLD analysis project Ga0100381, IMG submission 80416) | Groundwater microbial communities from Crystal Geyser aquifers in Utah, USA - Crystal Geyser metaG 2015-05 | ecosystem: Environmental > Aquatic > Deep subsurface > Groundwater | place: USA...
AAATATGGTTAACACTCTTACTGTTAAAAAACTTCAACCAGCGCCAGGCTTTCTCTTGGTCGAACCGGCTAAACAAGAAAAAAAGACCGCTTCAGGGCTCTATTTACCAGATTCACATGAGGAAAAACCTCAGTACGGTACCGTTCTCGCAATCGGTGGAAAATTAATTAACGACCGTGGTGTCGAAGTTAGTTCACCCGCCAAAGTGGGCGATACGGTTCTCTATAAAAAATGGGGAGGCAACGAAGTTGAGATCGGTGACACAGAGTATCAATTCCTCAAGTTCGACGATATTCTCGCCATAGTCTCGAAATAAATGAGCAATTTACAATTTAATATTTAAAATATCTAAAAATGGCCAAACAAATTATTTTCGCCGAAGAAGCACGTACCAAATTAGTTAGTGGAGTTAACAAGCTCGCCAGAGCCGTGGTTACTACACTCGGTCCTAAAGGTCGCAATGTGGCTATTGATAAAAAGTGGGGTGCCCCAGCCGTCCTTCACGACGGTGTCTCCGTAGCTAAAGAAGTCGAGCTTGCCGATCTTTTTGAAAACATGGGTGCCCAGCTAGTCAAGGAAGCTGCCAGTAAAACCAACGACATCGCCGGGGACGGAACCACTACCGCGACTCTCTTGGCTCAACAAATTGTCCTCGCCGGTATGAAGAACATCACTGCCGGTGCCAATCCGATGCAAATGAAAAGAGGGATCGATAAGGCGGTTACTGCCATAGTAGGGGAACTGCAAAAAATAAAAACTGATCTTTCCGAGAGTGACTGGCAGTCAGTCGCTACTATTTCGGCTCAAAATCCGGAAATCGGTGCCAAAATCGCCGAAGCACTTAAACTCGTCGGTCGTGATGGAGTTGTTACCGTCGAAGAATCAAAGGGTATGGAGTTTGAGATCGAACACAAAGACGGCATGCAGTTTGACAAAGGCTATGCCTCCGCTTATTTTGTCACCGATCCAGCCAGTATGGAAGCTGTCATTGAAAACCCTTACATCCTCATCAGTGACCAAAAGATCTCCGCCATCAGCGACCTTCTTCCTTTTCTTGAGAATACGATGAAAGTCAGCAAAAACATTGTTATCATCGCCGATGACATTGAAGGAGAAGCTCTAGCCACTTTAGTCGTCAATAAAATGCGTGGCACCTTTAATATTCTTGCCCTCAAGGCCCCTGCCTTTGGGGATCGTCGAAAAGCACTACTACAAGATATTGCCATCCTTACTGGTGGAACCTTGATTTCCGAAGATACCGGCCGCAAACTCGACTCTGTTACCATTGAGGATCTTGGACGCGCCGATAGGGTCTGGTCCGACAAAGATAACACCCAAATTATTGGCGGAAAAGGGGACAAAAAAGCTCTTAAAGCCCGCCTCGACCAAATTCGTCACGAATTGGAAAAGTCCACTTCCGAATTCGACAAAGAGAAACTAGCAGAACGTGTTGCCAAACTTGCCGGTGGGGTGGCTGTCATTAAGGTTGGTGCCGCCACTGAAGTAGAGCTCAATGAGCTTAAGGAACGTGTCAAGGATGCTGTAGGGGCTACTAAAGCCGCTATTGACGAAGGCATAGTTCCTGGAGGTGGAGTTGCCCTCATTCGCGCCGGTCAGGCCTTAAAAAACATCAAGGCTGATAATTCAGACGAAGAAGTTGGAATTGAAATCGTGAAGCAATCCCTTTCTCAGCCTCTCCGCTGGTTGGCAAAAAATGCTGGAGCCGACGACGGTTGGGTGGTCAAAAAGGTTGAAGAAAACAAAAGCCTTTCATACGGCTTTAATTCTCTCACTTTAGAGTTCGAAGACATGCTTAAGGCCGGTATCCTTGATCCTGTCAAAGTCACTAGATCGGCCCTACAAAACGCCGCCTCTGTAGCCAGTATGATTCTGACGACCGAATGTCTCATCACCGACATTCCGGAAGAGAAGAGTGCCACTCCTGCCATGCCCAACATGGGCGGCATGGATATGTAATTTGTCCTTTGCAGAAAAAATCCCTTTAACCGGGGATTTTTTTGTTCTGAGATATAATCTAGATATGTGTAAAGAGACAGAATCGTTTGAGCCAAAAGACCAAAGGCCAGAAACAAACTTAATCAAAATATTCAATTTTGTATACCCAAACGGCTCAGATGAGGCACGGCAAATAAAGGATCAAGCACAAAAGTCAATTGAAAGCGAATGTTCACAAATTTATCAACGTCAGAACTCAGAGTTCTTAGGAGAAATGCAAAAATACCGTAATGAGGGTCAAGATGCATTACTTGAAGAAATTGAAGGGGAAGTTATGGCCAAACTAGGTGACTTCGATTGGGACTGGAAATATATATTAACCAGAGTGGTCGATACTATTGGTACACAATCTAATGACAATGAACTAATCGAATGGATAAAAGTAGTTGCCGGTTCTCACGCAGATAGAAAGAAACTAATGTGTGGAGTATTGATTGAATTTGCTTGTACAGCGGAAATGAATCGACAAAAAATCAAATTTTTAGGTGACAATCAGAAAATTGTCGAGGCACTAAACAACAAGGTAATTGTTGGCAATCGATTGAGACCAGATATCACTTTGGATATGGTCAAAAACATCAATTCAAACATCAAAAAAATCAGTAAAGATGGAGATCTGTCTGGGGTCAGAGAGGCAGGGAACAGAATAGAAAATTTAGCTCTGGAAAGACATTTTGAAAGCATGGATTTCAATCAAATATCCAACAATTCAGAAAATGAAAGATGCCTGCGTCTGATCATGGAAAAAATGATAATAATCAAAGAGGATGAATGTTATCTTCCAGATGAGACAATGCAAGGTCAAGTCTTAAAAGCAGCAATTCAATGGATGTGGGCAATGGTTGACGAATTGGTACGGTCAAATTTCGCAAGTCATGGACGGGAAACTTATCTAAAGAGAAAGCTCGGTTCGATCGGGAATTTAATTTATGAAAATTCGTGGAATTTATCGAATGTACATATGTCGAGATCAGGCGACAATATAAACCCTGAAGCAGTCGAAAGGGTACTTGATTTTGAAGAAGGAGAAGGAAAGGTTTCAGGAGCAGACGTATTGGAACTTTTTAAGACCGTTGGTTTAATTTAGTTATTTTGGGGCGTACGACATTCCGGAAGAGAAGAGTGCCACTCCTGACATGCCCAACATGGGTGGTATGGGAATGGACTAGTTTCCACCGCCCCTTGTTAACCAACCTGAAATGCTTCGACAGTATTTCAAGAACCTCATCTTTTGATTTTGGGGTAAAGAACGAAGGACGGTTTCCGTTTTGCATTGTATTGTAATCCGCAAACCCCATATCTGGTAGGGAAACCTCAGTCAGAACAAAAATAATTACATAATTGACACCTTTGTGTATCGCTATATCGCAACCGCGACTATTACCTTTCATAATGGTACGAATAGCCAGCAAATCGTACCCAACAAAATATGTTAGTTCGTCCACGTAGCCTCCTTTGTAAGTGTTCGTTTTCAATATTTTATCACTAGTCAACATATCCACAAAAAAAAGAGGTTATTCACACAACAAAATCAACGGATAAATCAGTCTAAGTTACACACAAAACTGTTGAAATCTTTAGTTAGCCTTCGTAAGAGACAAATACGATCTTGGGTTTACCATTCGACCATTCTTTAGTACCTCGATATGGAGGTGGGGTCCGGTTGTTCTACCGGTAAGTCCCACTTCACCGACCGTCATGTCTGTAGTAACTTTCTCTCCCTCTTCCACAAAAATCTTTCCCATATGAGCATATCTGGTCTGAAGCCCGTTTCCGTGGTCGATGACCACAGATCGGCCATAGTCCCATCTGGTAAAACTCATGAGAACTACGACACCGTCTTTAAGTGGGTGGATCTTCGACCCCAATGAGGCAGTAATGTCTAAACCAGGGTGTCCATAATGGAATTCTTGCGATACGCCTGTGTTTTCCGGAATCACAGTTACCAAGCCCCTCTTGGTCTCGATTACTATGTTTTCATCGAAAGGTTGGATATTGGTTGAGGCTAAGATAGTTTGGTCTCCCGGCAATACAAACATGCCCGAAGCCAATGTAGTCATGGAAATCACACCGCCCAAGGCGGCTTTTAAATTTCTTTTTTCGAACATCGGCCTGAAGAGTTTGGAGATGGGATGAGATGTTCTTTTTTTGGGTTGTATTTGTATCATAGATGCGGGCGATAGCCCGCGTAAGGCACAAAAAACGCTCAATCTCTCAAGCGAAACAGTATCATATCATATCAAACTACCTAAAGTCAAACCGAGCGCCTTACTAGGCCGAGGTCCCGAGCGTACTCCGAGTGGATACAGCCACCCTGTCTATCAGCCCAATCTGTGCCTAAACTTATCTCAGTGGTAAACTCAATCTATATGATTACAGCCAATGAACTCAAGGGTAAAAACGTTCTTCTCAGAGCCGATTTGGACGTGCCCATCAAGGATAGCAGAGTAGAGAACACTTTCCGGCTTGAGTCGCTTTTACCTACTCTCAAGCTTTGTCTGGAGCATGCTCACCGGACCTGTCTGATAGGGCATTTGGGTCGCCCTGAAGAACTAGATCCTGCCTTTAGCCTCGCTCCGGTTCGAGACGATCTAAAAAGATTGACTCATCAAGATATTTTATTTATATCTTCGGGTTTTTCTCCAGGGGAGTGTTGGAAGGGGGAACTCCCCCTCGCTCTAATGGAGAACTTGAGGTTCGATCCACGGGAAGAATCTATTACGAGGGAATTTGGCAGAGAATTGAGTCATGGCGCCGATATCTATATTTACGAAGCTTTTGCCAATTACCGGCCCTGTACCAGCCTCCAAATAATACCCGAAATTACCCCTACACGTACAGGTTTTCAGTTTGATAGGGAAGTTTCTATCTTCCAAGGGATCTTACGCGAACCCGCCCACCCTTCGCTGCTTATAGCTTCTGGAGCCAAGCCTGACAAACTTGAAATAATCAAGGAAATCACATCCAAGTTCGACAAGACTCTTCTTGGCGGTAAATTCGCCTCACCGGACCATCTGACTCTCGACGGTTTGGATATAAATGAAGGAACGACTTCCCTGTTCAAAAACGCCATTTCTGAGGCAAAAACGGTTGTCCTAAATGGTCCGCTAGGTGTCTATGAGGATGGAGTCCACTCCAAAGCCACCAAAGAGGTCTTCCAGGCCCTCAAAGATAGCTCGGCATTAACCGTTCTTGGTGGTGGTGACACTGTTGCCGCCATTCCAGACTTAGGCTTCAACTACACCGATTTTGCCTTTGTCAGCACCGGCGGCGGCGCCATGCTCGACTTCTTGGCTACCGGCACCCACCCTCTCCTCGACATCCTCAAATAGGGTAGCTTGTGCTACAGTTTAATTAGTTACTATTACTCTACCTCTATGACAAATTTTTCCATCAACGGCTTCGGCCGCATCGGTCGCTCCGCAACTCGCGTCTGGCTCGCCAGCCATCTCGACGAATCCGATCTTGTCGCCATCAATACTTCCGGGTCTCAAGGGGTCAACGGTTGGGCCTATCTCCTTAAATACGACACTTCTTATGGTCCTTTACCTTATGAAATTTCGACTGAAGAAGTTCAAAAGCCGGACACTGTTACCGATGTCAACCCTCTACTGGGCTATTTACATATCAAACATCCAAAAAAAGAACTGTGCGTTCCTGTCCTCGCCCAAAGAGATCCTTCACGGATTCCCTGGGACAAATATGGTACCGAAATCGTTATCGAATCTACCGGTGCCTTTACTTCTCTGGAAAAAGCCATTCTTCATATTTGTGGTGGGGTTAAGATGGTCGTTCTTTCGGCACCTGCCAAAGGACCAGGAGTCCCTACAGCCGTTCTGGGAGTCAATGACAAAGAAATCTTTCATAAAGATAGGGTTAATGTTATTTCCGTCATCAGCAACGCTTCGTGCACTACCAATAGTGTTGCTCCGGTGGCAGACATTCTTCACGAAAAGCTCGGTATCCTTAAAGCCATGTTAACTACTGTGCATGGCTACACCGACGATCAAAATCTTCAGGACAACTCCCACCGCGACCGACGTCGTTCTCGGGCTGCTGCGATGAACATTGTACCCACCAGTACCGGTGCCGCCATCGCCGCCACCCAAGCAATTCCGGAATTAAAAGGATTGTTTGACGGAATCTCACTACGGGTTCCTGTTCTTACCGGGTCGATTACCGATTTTACCTTTATCACCCAAAGATCTACCTCCATTGAGGAAATAAACGAGATCTTTATAGACGCCTCACGATCTCCTAGATACAAAGGTATTTTGGCTGTGACGGATGAACCTATTGTCTCCTCTGATATCATCGGCCGTCCGGAGTCCAGCATCGTCGATATGGACATGACCAGAGTAGTCGACGGCACCATGGTCAAAGTGTTAGCCTGGTACGATAACGAATGGGGTTACGCCAATCGACTTATCGAGGAAACCATCAAAGTCGGCGTGATTTCGGACAAGTAGTTTTACTGATAAACAAAGACATCCATTCCGGGGAAAGATTTGTCATAAACTTCTTTACTGTTTCCGGGAGAGAGGGCGATGCAACCCCCCGTCTTTTTGCTTCCAATATAATTCCCGAAGCGATAAACTTTCTGACCTTCCACCAACTTGTATGGTAGTTCGTGGATTCCTAAGTAAGCTCCAATGTCATCTCGATATTCAAACGCCATCCACCAAGGCATCCAAACATGAAAAATATTTGAAAATCCCATGGGAAGCTTGTTCATTATTTTGTAACTCCCTATCGGTGTAGGATAATTTAATCCTGTCGACACGGCGTACGATTTGAAAAGATTGCCCTTTTCAAAGAAGAACATTTTTTGCTGAGACAAGTCTACTTCGATATAGGTTTCAGCTATTTTCCCGTCTGTATTTGGACCACTATCGGCTCCTAACACCAAGGGTTCCGGCTTTCCTCCTTTATACCTTTGGGTAAGGCTATCTCCGATCACCCTTGCCGCCCATTCGGTAGATATACTATCCAATCCATTATCGGCTAGTAGCTGCGATACTCTGTTCTTGTTTATCGACAGGTTGACAGTTTTGTATAGATCTTTGGTCTCAATTTCCAAAAGCTTACTAATACCTCTAGGCTCAATCGATATTTTTTGTTTCTTTCCTTGGATCGTTAACTCAAGTGGTTTGCTATATGTTCTTTTTAGGTTGCTGTTAATTTTAGAGATCTGCTTTTCCAGATCGCTACTAACGTTTATCATTTCAACGATAATAGGCTTCTTTCTTGTATAAGAAAATGTTATCAGTTTTACCTGTAGCTCCACCGGATCGACTCTTGCTTTCCTCTCCGTTACAGAATAGGTCATAAGTCCGGAATCATTGTCGAAGTCTGTTGATTCATTTGTTAAAGGCCGAATCGGAAAAAACTCAGAAACTCTATTTTCAAAATCTTCTCCAAACTCAAACACAGGCTGGATAACCGTCGTTCTGGAAGAGGAAAGCCATTTAGTGAGTAAGCCTGAAATACTTTTTACATTCAAGTTTTCCATTGTTTGATCAACTTTTAGGGTAATATCCAAAGCCTTATAAGATGTTGTCGTTTCTCTCCCATCTGCAATAACGATTAGGTTTTCATTATTTTTTTTCTCCAAAAAAGATCTTACCAAGGGCTTTGGCCAAAAAGAAATGTTCATTTGGGATAGATATGTATTCGGCCAAACCAACAGATACAAGCCGCAGATAGGAAAAACAATCAACACAATCACTAAAGATAACAGTAACCTCATTCATTCATAATATCTGCAATTCTCAATCAAAGACAGATATCAATGATTTAATCTTTATTTTGGAGCCTCTTTATAACAAAGTCAGAACTTATTTCATAACAACTCAGGCAGTTGTTACCGAAAATCTCAAAAAAGTATAAACACTCTGCAAAATGTGCCCGCCGTCGCCCATGTGAGGCTCACATGGGTCACACGCCTGTTCTGTCCCGCCTCACGGCGGGAATCTCTCCCGCACGCCACAATATGGAGTTTTTATCTGTATCTGGCGGGCGAACCCCAAAAATCACAGATTGCGGGCGGGAGAGACTTTAACAGGCGTGCGCTGATCATTTTATGATCACGACGGCGGGAGATTTATAGCTCTGCCGTGGCGGCATTCCCTCCCCCCACCCCTTCCTTCCGCCACAGCAGAGCAGGGACAGGAGAGAGTGAGAGAGGATTTATTGAATGATTTTTTTACTTATCAGCTTGTTATTCCTCGGGAATATTGCTAGTATTTAGTCAATAGATAATAATTGTAGATATTAATACCCGAGTTTCTCACTTAGCCATTTTCCCAGTATTTTTACAGATTAGACAGCAGTTTTTCAGGACACTAATCAAGATGTAGCCGGATGAACGATGGCCTACAATAAAAGAACATGGCTTTTATCCGTAAGGTTCCCACTAAAAGCGGCGCCACTGTCGTCCAGATTGCCCATAAAGTTTCCGGCCGCATCGTTAAGTTGGAACACTTGGGCAGCGCCCACAACCAGGAGGAGTTAAACACTCTTATCAGGTTGGCAAAGAAACGGTTATTGGGAGATCAAATCTCGTTATTCCCCGAAATTCAGCCGGCCCTAACCGTTAAGCTGCAACAATCCTCTTCCGATCTTTTATGGCGGGAAATGGAGCAGCAATACCGCGGTCTGGGGTTTGACCGGCTGGCCGATGAGGTTTTCGCTTCTTTATGCCTGGCCCGTCTGGTTGAACCCACCTCCAAACTAGACAGCTTACGGGTACTGGCGGACTTAGGGGTAAAGCCGGTGGATAAAAACCAGCTCTACCGCTGTCTCAAAAGAGTCATCGGCCGGAATTACCGCCGGACTGTCAGTGCCGGCTGTTTTGACAGCGCCGCCCAAAAACACCACCTTAACTTACTCCTTTACGACGTGACCACGCTTTACTTTGAAGTGCAAAAAGAGGATGGTTACCGCCGGCCGGGGCTATCCAAGGAGCGCCGGCTGGAGCCGCAGATTGTCGTCGGCTTACTGGTAGACCAAACAGGTTTTCCTTTAAGTTTGCAAAGTTTCTCCGGCAATACGGCCGAAACCAAAACCATTCTGCCGGTGCTGGAAGCTTTTCGACGGGAACACCGTCTCCCCGGGATAACCGTGGTGGCTGACGCCGCCATGATGAGTTTTACCAACCTACAGTCTCTGGCCCAAGCCGGCTACACTTACGTGGTTGCCTCCCGGCTTAACAAAATTCCCTATGCCATCGCCGAGTACCAAAAAACCGGCAGTCTTACCGACAGGCAGATTGTCACGGAGCAACGGGCGGATTACCGGATCATCTACCAGTACCGGGTCAAACGGGCAGCCTTAGACCTTAAAAACATCGAGCGCCAGATTGTCAAAGCCCGCCGGATAATTAACGGCCAAGCGCCGGCCGGCCGGGCAAAGTTTGTCACCGTAAAAGTCAGGGAAAAAGTTCTCAACCGGAAGCTGATCGGGAAAGCCCGGGCTTTAGCCGGAATTAAAGGTTATGTGACCAACCTTGACTTGCCTGACCAAAAGATCATTGATTACTACCATCAGTTATTTCAGGTAGAAAAAAGCTTCCGGATGGCCAAGTCTGATTTAAAAGCCCGGCCGGTATTCCACCGGAAACGGGAGGCGATTGAGGCCCATCTGACCATAGTCCTGGCGGCCTTAGCCGTTGGCCGCAGCATCGAGGCAAAAACAGGCATAAGCCTTAAACAGTTTGTTAAAATCCTGCGTCCGATCCGCTCCGGAGTGGTGTTTATTAACGGCCTGACCTATGCCGCTAAAGAAGTAATTCCGCCTGCCGTCAAATCCGTCCTGAAAAAACTGCATTCAGGACACTAATTTGAGAAAGTCAGGAGAGGATTTATTGAATGATTTTTTTACTTATCAGCTTGTTATTCCTCGGGAATATTGCTAGTATTTAGTCAATAGATAATAATTGTAGATATTAATATGTATGCTATGTTTCAACAATTTATTCCCAGGTTTGGGATCAAAATCGAGAGAGAGAGAGAGTAAACCGCTCCGCGGCTTTGTAAGAATTTTTCTCAATTCTGTCGTATTCCTACTTTTTATTGGCTTAGTTTCGTTTTTCTTTACTAAAGGCGCAATCGTTGTTAAAGCAAATTCTCTTTATTCCGCGTTATTTACAAAAGCTCAAAGTTCCTATTTAAAAATAACAGATAATTCTGGTGTTAGCGCGGGAGATAACGATTTTACTTTATCTGGCTGGGTTTATTTCAATACTGTTCCGGGTTCACCTGATGGAATCATATCAAAATGGGATAATGTGGCAGGTAGAAAAGAATACATAATATACAAGGATGGAAACAACCACTTGGGTCTTTTGGCATCTAGCGATGGAACAACACTGACAACCAATTTAACAGATACGGCTGTGGTTACAACATCAACTTGGTATTTTTTGGTTGCATGGTATGACTCTGTTGCAAATAAGGCTTATTTCCAAATAAATAATGGTACACCAATGGAAGGTAGTCATGCTGGTGGCATTTTTGACGGGCCAACAGATTTTAAAATAGGTTCTTGGGCAACTGGTAACTATCTAGATGGAAGAGTTGATAATGTTGGGCTATGGAAACGAACTCTAACTTCTACGGAAAGAAGCAGAATTTACAATTCTGGTATTGCGTTAAGCTACCAGGAATTAGATGATACCTTAAAGCAAAACCTAACTTCTTGGTGGGATTTTGACGAAGCCAGCGGTACAAGAAATGATTCAATCGGAACGAATAATTTAACAGATGTTAATACTAACGTAACGCAAGCGGCAGGAGTAAACTCGGTAGCGCCACCTGACCCTTCCATTTTCCTAAACCATCTTCTGTCTACAGGACAAAGTTTGTCAAATGGGCAAGACGGATCACCAGCGTTATCGATAACGCAACCATACAGTAATGTAATGTTAAGTGGATCTTCCTTAGTTCCTTTGGTTGAAAGTAGCGTTGAAACAATGAGTAGTGGTATGGCGAACTTCGTAACGGCTCAAGTGCCTGGAAATGATTACCAGATTGCTGTGACAAGACATGGTCAAAGTAGTGCAGCATATTCTGCATTGAAAAAAGGAACGACGCCTTATACAAACGGCATTGCTCAAGTAAACTCTACAAAAACCGCAGCAAATAATGCAGGAAAATCTTATAAAGTAATTGGTGTAACAACAATTCATGGCGAATCCGATCATGTTAACGGAACAAGTCAAGCACAATATGAAGCTGATCTGGTTGAGTGGCAAAACGATTATGAAACTGATGTTAAGGCAATTACGGGTCAAACTGGAACAATTCCATTGTTTACTGATCAGATGGAAGCGTGGACTGGCTACGGTTCTACAACATCAGTAATACCATATGCACAATTAGCAGCTTCGGAAAATAATCCTGAAAAAATAATACTTGTTGGACCAAAATATTTTTTTATTTACGCCACGTCTGGCGGACATTTAATCAACACCAGTTATCGTTGGTTAGGTGAATATTATGGAAAAATAATTAATAAAGTAGTTGTAAATGGAGAAACATGGAAGCCACTAAGACCTAGAACAATAGTCAGAAGCGGAAGTGATATATACGCAAGGTTTTATGTTCCCGTTACTCCTATTGTTTTTGACATAACTAACGTGCTGGAAAAAACTAATATGGGATTCGAATATACAGACGATAGCGGAACTCCACCGTCCATTAGTAATGTAGAGATAGTTGATACCGAAACAGTAAAAGTGTCTCTTAATCAGACACCTACAGGATCTAATCAGAAGCTAAGATACGCTTACACCGGAACCTCGGGGGCAAAACCAGGGGCTGATCAAGCGGGGTCGGCTAGGGGAAATTTAAGAGATAGTGATTCAACAGCTTCTTTGTACGGTAACAATTTGTATAATTGGTCTGTAAATTTTGATAAAACTGTAACAGCCGACTCTACGGCTCCTACAATTTCAAATCTTGTGATTACACCAGATATAACAACGGCATCTTTAACCTGGGATACAAACGAAGATAGTTCTACAATTGTAGATTATGGGTTAACAAGTTCCTATGGAAATAGTACAACTGAAACAGACAAACCTACTAGAATTTCTACTCATTCAAAATCGTTATCAAATCTCGTAGCTTGTACAACATATCATTATAGGGCTCGATCCAAAGATCTAGCACAAAATGCGGGAACGACCATCGATGACACGTTTACAACTTCGGGTTGCACAGGATCGGCAACTATTAATTCTCAAACTTCGTCACAAATTACTACCGCCTCCGGCGGATCGTTAAATTTACTCAGTAGTAGTAAGGGGATTACTTTAACTATTCCTGTTTCTTTTGCGGCAACTGACGCTAATTTCCAAATTAAACAACTTGATAGAACTGCTGTTACAAACACAACCTCAACACCAACAGGATATTCTCTTATCAACTCATATATTTACGATCTAAAGGCGTTGAGTGATATTTCTACCACTATTTCCACATTTACCAATCCAATTACCGTAGCAATCACATATGGTTCTTCTGATATTTCAGGAATAGATGAAACAAATATGCTCATTTATAGATGGGATGGCAGTGCTTGGCAGCAATTGACTGGTTGCGCTGCTGATGTGACCACAACAACAGTATCGTGTACTACTACCCACTTTTCAATTTTCGGATTATTCGGTAAACCTCCAGTTAGTAGTTCTAGCTCATCATCGAGTTCATCAACTAGTTCCTCTACATCAGCGCCAAGTTGTGGCAATCAAGCACCAGGTGCTAAAACTCCTTGGCTATACGGAGCAATTACTCAAAACTCAAGTAGTATCCTGTTGTACTTTACCGAAGCCGATAACCCTGTCACTAAATATGTCCTGACCTATGGAGCAAAATCTGGTGAATACCAGTACGGTGTACAAGATATGGGCGTGAATGAGCGAAATCAGATGACATACTTGGTTAAATCACTCTCTCCAAACACAACTTATTATTTCAAAATCAGAGCACAAAATGGTTGTGCAACTGGTAATTGGTCAAACGAAATCTCCGCCAAAACCAAAGGAAATATATCATTTAACAATCTCGATTTTACAGAGTCAGAACTAACCCCAATAGTTGACGACACTCCAGTAACAGATTCTTGTCAAACCTACAATGTTAAATCAGGCGATACTCTCTGGGCTATTGCCAAGAGTGAGTTGGGTGACGGAAGTAAATACCCAGAGATCATCGAACAGAACAAAGATACCTATTCATCACTTACAACCTCAAATAATCTTAACGCAGGCTGGGAACTAAAAGTTAACTGTGGAGCCAAGAGCAAACAAAATGAGGAGGATACTACTCAAGACATTGAATCAACTGATGGATACAAGGTAAAAGTTAAAGTCTTAGATACTGACAAGAAGCCAGTTGAGGGTGCCAAAGTCACAATCCACTCTAAAGAACAAGAAGCGATAACTGGCAAAGATGGTGTTGCACAATTTACGGATGTTGAGGCAGGAGATCACAGGGTACTGATTGCCTATAAAAACTTTGAAGGTGAGCAATCAGTAAACCTCACTGGTGATGTTAAAGAATTTAGCTTTAATGTGACAGTACAAGAAAAGCCGTTTTCCCTCTCTCCCTTAGCTTGGGGAATTATTGGAATATTAGTTCTAATTATTACGATACTGATAATTGTTCTAGTCAAACGAAAAAAGTAACAACTCTCCTCTCAATCTCTCCTGCTC
>Ga0100381_1003433_pt1 | contig 13728 bp, 6 predicted proteins | sample CryGeymeta201505_FD_80416 | JGI IMG/M metagenome (GOLD analysis project Ga0100381, IMG submission 80416) | Groundwater microbial communities from Crystal Geyser aquifers in Utah, USA - Crystal Geyser metaG 2015-05 | ecosystem: Environmental > Aquatic > Deep subsurface > Groundwater | place: USA...
ATGGGATTTGAACGACTTTCGATGGTAATCCAGGGCGTACGCTCAAACTATGATACAGACGTGTTTGCACCTTTAATTAGCGAAGTGGCCAGAATGGCCGGAACAACCTACCATTCAGATAAAAATAAGGATATTGCCATTCGGGTAATTTCCGATCACATCAGGGCGGTTTCGTTTGCTGTGGCAGATGGTCAACTTCCATCAAATACCGGGGCCGGTTATGTCATTCGACGGATCTTACGGCGGGCGGTTCGATATGGTTTTACTTTTCTGAATTTCGAGGAACCATTTATGTTTCAACTTGTCCCCATTTTAGCCAGCCAAATGGGCACAGTTTTTCCCGAATTGGCCTCCCAGAAAGAATTTATTATTCAGGTAATTAAGGAAGAAGAACAGTCTTTTTTGCGAACACTTGCCCAAGGAATCAAAAAGTTTGATCAGTATATTCTACAACTAAATGATCAAAAAATAATTAACGGGGCTTTTGCTTTCGAGTTGTTCGACACCTTTGGTTTTCCCATCGATTTAACTCAGTTAATCGCCCGTGAGAAAGGCTATTCTGTTGATATGGATGGATTTAATAAGGGATTAGACGAGCAAAAACAACGTTCGAGAAGTGCAGCCTCCGTTGAAACAGGCGATTGGATTGAATTACCAGGAACCAGTGTCTCGGAAGGCTTTGTGGGGTATCACCAGCTGGTTGCCGAGATCCGAATCATTAAATACCGTAAAGTAATTGCTAAAAAGAAAACCAACTTTGAGGTGGTGCTTAACCGAACTCCATTTTATGCCGAATCAGGAGGGCAAGCAGGCGATATCGGCCTTTTGGTTTCTAAGACCGAAACGCTTGAAGTAGTAGATACAAAAAAAGAGAACAACCTCATCGTTCATTATTTAAACAACCTGCCGAAAAATCCTGAAGCTGTTTTCGAGGCGGTTGTAAATGCCGAAAAAAGGCAGCTTACTGCCAATAATCACACCGCCACGCACCTGATGCATGCAGCGTTGCGGCAGGTTATCGGGATGCATGTTGAACAAAAGGGATCGTTGGTTGATGCAGGAAGACTCAGGTTCGACTTCTCTCATTATTCAAAGATGACTCCAGACGAGATCAGGCAAGTTGAACTGATTGTAAATAAAAAGATACGCGAAAATCTTTCAGGGGAAACAAAAGAAAACGTCCCTATCAAAAAAGCACTCGAAATGGGGGCAATGGCCTTGTTTGTAGAAAAATATGGAGAGGAAGTTCGTGTGGTGACCTTTGATCCCCGGTTTTCGGTTGAATTATGCGGTGGAACCCATACTTCCGCAACTGGAAATATTGGATTGTTTAAGATTGTTTCTGAAAGTGGTATAGCGGCCGGAGTGCGTCGCATAGAGGCTTTAACGGGGTCGCACGCCGAAAAATATGTACAGGATCAACTTGATACACTTCACCTAATCAGTAATCAGTTTAAAAATCAGTCGAATACTTTGCTCGCAGTAGTGCAGACATTAGAGAAGAATGTCCTTCTTCAAAAAGAAATTGAATCACTGCAAAGGGAAAAAGCAACTCAACTGGCGGGTCAGCTTTTTGACAATGGCATTGAATTAGCACAAATGCGATTTGTTTCGGGTAAATTTACCATGGATGTAAACCAGGCCAAGCTATTGGCACAGAAACTACGTACCATTGGTACAAATGTGGTTGTGGTGATTGGTGCTGTACACGAAAACAAGGTCAATCTGGTGATAGCAGCTTCAGATGAACTCATAGCGAATAAACAGTTTGATGCCGCCGCAGCCATTAGGCAGGTAGCAACCTATATAAAAGGAAGCGGAGGTGGTCAGCCGCACATGGCTACTGCCGGAGGTAAAGAGGCCAAAGGCATCGATTCGGCCATTGCCGCTGTGAAAAACTTGTTGGGTTAGTTCGTAGTTATAAGTAAATATTTGATGGGTTTATGGATGATAACGAGGGTAAATGCTTACTAATTTTCAAGGTGTAAACCTTTTAATTCTTTTATAAGACCTGTTTCAAAATAATAACCTGATGAATTCGACTTATTTATCTTGTTTAATTTCAGCTAAATAGATTAATTTTGTTAATTGATTTGGCTTGTTAATAACATTTTTAATAAAAAAATGAACCTTGAACGCTGTCCGGCTGAAAATTTATAAATTTACCCGGTTGGCTTAGTTTGATGATAAACCAAAATACTTCATGTTTAAAGAACAAATTATAAGCTTTAAGTTTTTTCTATTGGTAGGCATGTTCTGCTTCGGTGGCTACCCGGCCAGCTCACAAATAGATCTGGGTCAGCAAGTAGATGTTGAACTGGTTAACTTTAGCTCATTAAGTCCGGTACAATCTGAACTGAACCAGCTAACCGGTTGGTCGAAGCAAGACAATGGGCGCTGGCTTTCAGCTGCTAACAGGATCCCTTTTACCGATGAACGTACCAACAAAAATACAGGCTCGGAACGTAAATTAGGACAAGACAATATCATTTCCCTTCAAATCCGAAAAGTAATGATTGGCAACGAACAATACAATGTCCTGGTAAAAAAATACCACGATGGTGAGTATGAGTTTCCTGTATTGGGAGAAGGGTGGAGAGGATATAAATCCCTTGATTTTTACGTGTTTAAAAGCAAGAAGCTTGATGATATGCTTCCAGTCGTAATTCCGTTCAACAAGGCCTATGCAGTTGATTTAAACTTGTATACGCGCGGAACAGTTAAAAACTTTGAGCAAAAGGTTGAGGATGATGAAATAATAAGGGCCATTCAAAGCATTGAACGTGGTGAAACAGTGAACGACTGGAACTTGGTGTTTGCTGTTTTTCCAATTAAAAATGGGGAAGAAGAGGTAGTCAGGTTTAAATTAATCAGATCGTTTCGTAAAAAATATCTGGTCAGCTATTATGCAGCTCCTGAAAACTGGGTAAAGAACTTTGACATGACTTTTTATGAAACAAAATTATTTCGGTTTAAATCACTAGTCCGTGATGCCCAGGAGTTTGTCCTTGAGGTCACCAACCCGGACAATCCCTTAGCCGAAAATGATGCCTATACCAATAATTTTAACTGGGGGATTCTTAAATATCAAATGGGTGATTTTCCGGCTGCCATTGAGTTTTTTGATACAGCATTGGAAGAAAATCCTGACACTCCCGATTTCCTGATTTACTCCTTCCGCGGTAACGCACGCAGCAAAATGCGCCTCTATGATGATGCCATCGATGATTTTGACAAGGCACTCGATTTTCAACCTGATGATGTGATGGATTACTCCAATTGGGTGAAAAATTATTTCAACAGGGGTGTAGCAAAATACTATTTGCACGACATGACCGGCGCTTGCAAAGACTGGAATAAAGCCCTGGAGTTTGGCTTTGGCCCGGCACACGATTACTTGTTGAACTATTGCCAATAACATTTTAGCCTATAATTAGACTATGCCCAGATCGTACCTCTTTATTTCGCTAGCAATTCTATTGATGCTGTCACAGGGAGTATCTGGACAATCACCAGCTTTTTCTACTAAGGATAACTTATCGCACGAATGGCAATTTAATTATCATATTGGCCTTACCCAGTATTATGGCGATGCAAGTAACAATGGTTATTTTAAAAAAATGTCGGGTGAAAGCGCGTTTGGAACCGGAATGATGGCAAGGAAGTTTTTAACGCCAACCATCGCCCTGGGAGCCGGTTTTTACTATTCATCGCTTAAGAGCCACAAGCAAAAAGCTGCGACAGGAGCCGTAGTCGATTTTGAATTGTCGGGTAAATACTACGACGGCAGTGTGCACTTGTATGTTGATTTGAACAATCTTTTCTGGGGTGAGGCTCACCGCAACGTTAGCTTTTATTCTACCATTGGTTTGGGTTATTCAGGGTGGAACAATCAATTGACAGATCATTTGTCTGGTCTGGTAATCAATAGTGGTGATGCCGTTAACGGAACCGCCACCAAAAAATCAGGAGTCGTAGTTCCTATTGGTCTTGGTGTGAATTATTTGTTGGGAAATAACTGGGCACTTAACTTTGAAGGGAATCTGCATACAGTTCTTAGCGATGATGTGGATATGTGGGTCGATGGATTTAAATATGATCAGCCCTTTTACACGCAAATAGGCATTTCATATTATTTCGATTCCAAAGACAAGCAAAAAACGCGTAAAACAAAGGGTGAACGACCCCGCATGAGCGATGCGGTGATCCAAAGTCAGAAGAACATCGATCAAATTCCATTGTATGATTATCGAAAGCAGCCTGTAAAGCCGGAGGCTAAAACGGTAAAATCAACTGTTCCGGAGGTTATTGACCAAGCACCGGTTTCACCTTCAGGCAATTTAAAAGGGATGGTTTATCGTGTGCAGATTTTGGCAAAAAATCAATCAGTGCGATCGGTGGATGGACTAAAAAAGAAGTTTGGCTTGTCTGGTGAAATATTCGAAAATTTTCAGGATGGGGTTTACCGGTACTCTGTCGGTAGTTTCTCAAATTACCAACAGGCGCTTATCTACAGTCGGGAGCTGAAACAACGGGGGATATCAGATGCTTTTGTCGTTGTTTATCAGGATAATAGGCGTATAAAGCTGACCGATAATTTAAAAAAATAATTTTAACGAAGAAAATTCGAAATCAGGAAACGCGGCAATTATTGTATTCCCCTTTTTAAGTGATTCATTTCTAAGATATACTGGCGTTTTTTTTGGTTTTCCACCTATTTAATTAACCATCAGATTGTTGAAGAGCCAGTTTTTTGTTGTAAATTAGCCTTTTTTTTACCTGGCGTACTTTATTCCTCTAAATGAAAGAGTCGATCATCATTGGTTTACTACAAAACATTGGCATATTGTTGGCATTCGCACTGCTTTACGAAACTGTTTGGTTAAAAAAGGTAGACCGAAAAAGTATCTCTTCAAAACTTATTTCCGGAATAATCATAGGTGGTATCGGAATACTGCTCATGTTTACTCCATGGACTTTGATGCCGGGTCTTATTTTCGACACACGGTCCATCTTGTTAGCCGTTTCAGGTTTATTTTTCGGTTTTATTCCTACCCTGATTGCCATGTTGATGACCGCCTTGCTGAGATTCTGGCTTGGAGGTGATGGTATGTGGATGGGCATAGCCGTTATCATTTCATCTGGCTCTATCGGGTTGTTATGGGCTAAATTCCATCACCTATTTTCCATTAAAAATGTTTATATAGACCTGTTGTTGATGGGGTTATTGGTTCATCTTGCCATGTTGGGGTGTACGGTTTTTCTACCTTACGGTACTTTTTTGTCAACCATCAGCAACATTGCCTTGCCGCTGATATTCATTTATTCTCCAGGCACCATGTTGCTTGGTATCTTCATGCTCAATCAAACAAAAAATGTCCAAAATCGGTTTGTGTTTAAAAAATTGACCGAATTGGAGCGAAGGTTGAGCCAGATTATGAAAAGCGGAAATATAGTTTCTATTATCCTGGATACACAGGCAAATATTACCTTCTGCAATAAATATTTACTTGACCTCACAAAGTATACCAAGGATGAGGTATTACATCAGAACTGGTATAAATTTTTTATGCCAAAAGAGTTAAAAGATTCAACTAACCTCGAATTTACTGTCAGTTTAAATGAAAATACTTTTGTAAAAAATTTTGAAAATGAAATTATAGGGAAGCATGGCGATCGATTTTTCCTGTCCTGGTATAATACCCGTTTATTTAACGAGAATAATGAAATCATTGGTATGGCCTGTCTGGGCGTTGACCTGACTGAAAGAAAATTGTTCGAGCAACAGCTGCATGAAACCAATAAAAAATTGGAGGAAAAAAATCGGCAAAAGAGACTACTAAACAAGGAATTGGTAATTGCCAAGGAAAAGGCAGAAGAAAGTGACCGCCTCAAATCGGCTTTCCTGGCAAATCTTTCGCACGAAATCAGAACCCCCATGAATGCCATTATGGGTTTCACCGATTTGTTGAGAGAACCAAACTTGAATGGTGAGGACCGAGAAAACTACATTAACGTGGTGCATAAGAGCGGCAGGCACTTGTTGTCAATTATTAATGATATCATCGAAATATCCAGGATTGAGGCAGGTTATACCGAGCTCCATTCCGACCCCGTGAATCTAAATAGTTTTTTCGATGACCTGTATCAGACCCTTACTATAACCATTCCAAAGGAGAAGTCGATCAAACTTCTTGTCGACATACCCCAGGATGAACTCCGGATATTTACCGATGAAATTAAATTGAGGCAAATATTAATCAACTTAATATCCAACGCGTTAAAATACACCGAAAAGGGAAGGGTGGCCTTTGGGTATCGTAAAAAAGATCCGGGCGAACTGTTTTTTTGGGTTGAGGATACCGGTATTGGAATTGATAGAAAATACCACGAATTGATATTCAACCGTTTTCGGCAGGTGGATGAAGAACTAAAGTTTGCCAGAGGCGGTTTTGGTTTGGGGCTTGCCATATCAAAAGCATTTGTGGAGATGATGGGAGGGAAGATAGAATTATTTTCGGAGCCGGGTAAAGGATCCCGTTTTTCTTTTTCCATTCCACTAATTGAATCAAACGAGGAACTCCCTGAAATAGTAACTCCGTTGGTTCATAAACGGGTAACCCTCAACGACCATAGTTTGTTGCTGATTGTTGAAGATGATGAATTGAATTTTCAATACTTTGAAGAAGTGTTCCAGGGAGAGCGATATCCATATATTCATGCAACAAATGGGCTCGAAGCCGTGAAAATTTGTGAGAATAATCCTCAAATTAAGCTTGTATTGATGGACATCAAAATGCCAGTAATGAATGGATTTGATGCCCTGAAAATAATCAGAAACCAAAGACCTGATTTGCCCGTGATTGCACAAACTGCCTACGCCCTGGTAGATGATAAAGACCGAATCATACAAGCAGGCTTTGATGACTATATCACCAAGCCCATCCAAAAGGATTTGCTGATTGACATCATTGGTAAATATATGATTTAATGGTACCAGAATAAATATAGTTGATCATAAAAGGGATTTTTGCCTTTAAAGTTAATGGCAATACATACATGATGGCCTGGAAGCTGACTCATTTAAAGAGCGTAAGATACTCCCGTATATTAACTCAATACAAATATGCTAAAGAAAAAAAAGCCGTTCCCTGGGAAGGAAACGGCTATCGAAAAAGTGAAACGTGTTTATTATATCGGAAAATCCTTAAAAATTTTTCCTGATTTCATTAAAATGTCAACATACTGTGCCCGGCGGTAAGCAAAAGGGTCTTTGATGTTCTTCTTGCTCAATTTACCACGAAATTCGCTCAGGTTGTTGTATTGCTTATTGGCCATCCAGATTTCCATATCCTCCAGCATTTTAGCTATTTGCGATGGACCATGTTTATAGATGGTGCTCACAATTTGTACCACATTGGCACCGGCCAGAATCATTTTAATCACGTCTTCCCCGGTAAAAATCCCACGGTTGGCACAAAGGTCTGCTTTTATGTTGTCGTACAGGATGCCCACGTACCGCAAAGGAAGCCTTGATTCATGTTCGGAACTCAGGTTGTATGGGAAGTGCAATTCTTCCAGGTCGATGTTGATGTCGGGCTGGAAAAGTTTGTTAAAAAGCACAAAACCATTGGTTCCTCTTTTGTCCATTTCGTTTACTGTATAAAGTGGATTGGTATAAAAAGGACTGAGTTTAACACTCACGGGAATTTTAACTGTTCTCTTCACGCCTTCAATGGTGTCCAGCTCTTCATTCAGGATTGAACGACCCTCCATGTCAAAATCACGTGGGTTATTGTAAAAGTTTAGTTCGAGCGCATCTGCCCCGGCCTCTTCCAGCTTTTTGGCATACTCGTACCAGGTGTCATCATATACACAGTTCAAACTGGCAATCATGGGAATGCTGACGGTGTTTCTGGCTTCCTTGAAGTGCATCAAAAATTCGTCAGGGCTTGCCTCATACATATCGGTTGGGAAAATGCTGGTCATTTCAGCATTCCGGTCATTGTAATCAGTCATATCCTGATCCAGTTCCAGGTTTTCCAGGTGAATCTGCTCCTCAAAAAGTGATTTATAAACAATGGCAGCAGCTCCGGCGTCTTCGAGTTTTTTTATGATCGATAAGTCGGTGACCAGATTGCTGGCCCCAACGATGATCGGATTTTTAAGTTTTAGTCCTAGGTAAGTTGTCGAAAGATCCATATCTAATAAATTTATAGTGTCTTTTAAATCTGTAAAATTACTGTTTTTTCATTTTGCAACGTGTGCAGTTGCAATCTATAATGATTTTAAATTGTTGTTTAAGGTTAAGTATTTGGGATGGGAGGGGGGCACCCGACAATTGAAATGAGTAATTTCGCAGCAAATTTCAAATTGATTATCAACTCATTTTTTCTAATTATAACATAAGATGAAAAATAAGAAGAAATTCATTACTTGTGAAGGAAACTATGCCGCAGCATATATTGCCTATATGTTTAGTGAAGTGGCTGCTATTTACCCCATTACTCCCTCGTCCGACATGGCCGAGTATGTCGATCAATGGTCGGCAAGCGGCAAGAAAAATATTTTTGGTGAAACCGTAAAAGTTTCTGAAATGCAATCAGAAGGCGGAGCATCGGGTGCTGTGCATGGTTCGCTTCAGGCAGGTGCCTTAACCACTACCTTTACTGCTTCGCAGGGGTTGTTGCTCATGATCCCGAACATGTATAAAATATCCGGCGAATTGCTTCCGGGTGTTTTCCACGTAAGTGCCCGTAGTTTGGCCGCCCAATCTCTTTCCATTTTTGGCGACCACAGTGATGTGATGAGTACCCGTCAAACGGGGTTTGCCATGTTGGCCACCAGCAGTGCCCAGGAAATTATGGACCTTGCCGGAATTGCCCATCTGGCAGCCATTAAATCCAGGGTTCCATTCATGCACTTCTTCGATGGCTTCAGAACTTCGCACGAACTTCAGAAAGTAGAAGTCATGGATCAGGAAGAAATTGCCAAACTGCTTGATTATGATGCGTTGCAACGCTTTCGCGACCACGCATTAAACCCTGAACATCCTGTAACCCGTGGTACAGCTCAAAATCCTGATATATACTTCCAGTCGAGAGAAGCCGCCTCAAAATTCTATACCGGTATTCCCGACATGGTTGAAGATTACATGCAACAACTAAAGAAAATCACCGGACGCGAGTACCATCCGTTTACCTATTATGGTTCTCCGGATGCAGAAAATGTGATCGTGGCCATGGGCTCCATTACAGAAGTCATTAAAGAAGTGGTTGATTATAAGCTGGCCAACGGTGAAAAAGCAGGCGTCATCACCGTGCACCTGTACAGACCTTTCTCTGAAAAATACTTTATGAAAGCCTGTCCTAAGTCGGTAAAACGCATTGCTGTACTCGACCGTACCAAGGAGATAGGCGCCAATGGTGAGCCCATGTACCTGGACATTAAGGAATTGTTTTATGGCAAAGAAAATGCGCCTGTCATTGTTGGTGGGCGTTATGGATTAAGTTCAAAGGATACCACTCCGGCTATGATGATTTCTGTTTATGACAACTTGGCTGCTAAAAACCCAAAGAACCAATTTACGGTAGGTATTGTGGATGATGTGATGCACACCTCTTTACCCCTGTTGCCCGAAATTAATGTAGCACCTAAGGGTACATTCGCCGCTAAATTTTATGGCTTGGGTGCTGACGGTACGGTTGGTGCCAACAAGAATTCCATTAAAATCATTGGTGATAGTACTGATAAATATTGCCAGGCCTATTTTGCTTACGACTCAAAAAAATCAGGTGGTATTACGGTCTCTCACCTTCGTTTTGGTGATATTCCCATTCGCTCGCATTATTTGGTCAACACACCTGACTTTGTTGCTTGTCATGTGCCGGCTTACCTGGAAAAATACGATATGCTGGCCGGATTGAAAAAAGGGGGTACCTTTCTTCTTAACAGCATCTGGGATGTTGAAGAAACCAAGAACCGACTTCCCAATCATTTCAAAAAGTATCTGGCTGAGAAAAACATCACCATGTACATTATCAACGCCACCAAAATTGCTGAAGAAATTGGTTTAGGAAACCGCACCAATACCATCATGCAATCAGCTTTCTTTAAAGTAGCGGAAGTTATTCCTTACGAGGATGCTGTTGATGAGATGAAAAAAGCCATCCGCAAATCATATGGTAGTAAAGGGGAAGAAATTGTCAACATGAACTACGCCGCAGTCGACAGTGGCGATGCTGTTGAAAAGGTTGATATCCCTGCTGAATGGTCAAAGCTTGTTATTGAAAAACCAAAAGTAGATGATTCATTACCTGCATTTATCCGCGATGTGGTCAATCCAATCAACTTGCAAAAAGGCGACAGCCTGCCGGTTAGTGTTTTCAACGGACGTGAAGATGGCACTTTCCCTGCCGGGACAACAGCCTATGAAAAAAGAGGTGTCGCCATCAATGTTCCGGAATGGCTTGAAGAAAACTGCATTCAGTGTAACCAATGCGCCTATGTTTGCCCTCACGCTGCCATTCGTCCATTCTTGTTAACAGATGAAGAATTGGCAAAAGCACCGGAAGGAACCAATGCGATTCAGGGATTGGCAGGCATTAAGGCCTATAAATACCGCATCCAGGTTAGTACGTTAGATTGTACCGGTTGTGATGCTTGTGCCGAAGTTTGTCCTTCAAAGGTGAAATCGCTCGTTATGAAGCCCATTGGAACACAACTTGACGAAATTGATCGGTGGAACTACCTGAATGATGTAGTGGGTTACAAGGATGAGGTAGTACCAAAAGATCAAACAGTAAAAAACAGTCAGTTTGCACAGCCTCTGTTCGAATTCTCGGGAGCTTGTGCAGGTTGTGGCGAAACCCCCTATATTAAAGTGGTTACACAATTGTTTGGTGACCGGATGATGGTGGCCAATGCTACAGGGTGTTCTTCCATTTATGGTGGTTCAGCTCCTTCCACTCCCTATTGCACCGACCAAAAATCAGGTCATGGACCTGCCTGGGCCAACTCTTTGTTTGAAGACAATGCCGAGTTTGGTTACGGTATGTCCATTGCTACCGCTAAAATGCGGCAACGTATCCAAGAGCGGATGGAACAGGCTTTGAAGAAAGAATTTTCTGCCGCCTCCAAAGAAGCCATGAAGGAATGGATTGAAGGGAAAGATGATGCTGCAAAATCGATTCTGGCTTCTGCAAAAGTAGTTGCTGAATTTAGTAAAGAGAGCGATCCTCTGGCAAAAGAAATCCTTAACCTGAAACAATTTCTGGTAAAGAAATCTCAATGGATATTTGGCGGTGACGGATGGGCCTATGATATTGGATATGGAGGCCTTGACCATGTGTTGGCTCAAGGGGAAGATGTTAACGTTTTGGTTCTGGACACTGAGGTTTATTCAAATACCGGGGGCCAGGCTTCAAAATCCACCTCTATTGGAGCGGTAGCTAAATTTGCTGCTTCCGGTAAGAAAACCCGCAAAAAAGATCTGGGCGTCATGGCCATGACTTATGGATATGTGTATGTTGCTCAAATTGCCATGGGGGCAAGTCAGTCGCAGACCTTCAAAGCCATCAAGGAAGCCGAGGCTTATCCTGGCCCTTCATTGATCATAGCTTACTCACCATGTATTGCTCACGGTATCAAAGGTGGCATGGGTGGAGCTCAGAACGAAGAGAAGTTCTCTGTAGAGGCAGGATACTGGCAGTTGTACCGTTACAATCCACTTATGGAAGCCGAAGGAAAGAACCCCTTTACCCTGGATTCAAAAGAACCCGATTGGACAAAATTCCAAAGCTTCCTGAATAACGAAGTGCGCTACTCTTCATTAAAAAAAGCCTTCCCCGAAGAGGCTAAAAAGCTCTTTAAGCTGGCCGAAAAAAGTGCACTTTGGCGATACAAAAACTACAAGAGGATGACAGAAATGGATTATTCTAAATAGAAATTCAAACAATAAACAAAGGGTTGCTCTGATGAGCAGCCCTTTTTTGTTTTCATTCGATATCCAGCCTCTTCTATATCGAATATTTTTTACTATAAAAGGGGCTATTTTATATCCAGAAAATAGGGTACCCTGGCCTGAACACCCTGTATACCTTGTAACGATTTCAATTCCTGGTAATATTTGGCGTACTCTCCCAACTCGTTGTTGATCAAACGGGTACTTACTTGTCCGGTGAGTTCCTCCATCAATTGTTGCACAAAGTCTTTTCGTTTTGGATATTCAACAATGCGGTAAGCATCGCCCAGTTGTGCTTTATTGGCTGCATATTTTACCGCAGCTTCTATTCCCCCAAAGTCATCAATGAGTCCAAGCTGCCTGGCATCCTGACCTGTCCAAACCCGGCCACGAGCAATGCTGTCGACAAACTGAATATCCAGTTTGCGTGTGCGGGCTACCAAGGCCGTAAACTCCTGGTAAATGTCAACAACAGTTTGGTTGAGTTTCTCGTGTTGAAATGGGCTTAATGGTTTCATGATGTCGATAAAATCTGAATTTTCGTTGGTCATTACGGCATCCCAGGTAATGCCAAGTTTGTCGTTAAACAATCCTTTCATGTTGGGGATGATGCCAAATACGCCAATAGAGCCGGTGAGCGTAGTGGGTTCTGCGAAAATATAGTCTGCATTGGTCGAAATCCAGTACCCGCCTGAAGCCGCCATGTCGCCCATGGAAACAATCACAGGTTTGTCTTTGATGGCAAGCTCTATTTCGCGCCGGATAATTTCAGAAGCCTGTGCATCGCCACCACCTGAGTTTACCCTGAAAACGATGGCTTTTACTTTCTCGTTATTTCTGGCTTCGCTGATGGCTTTTGCCATGGTTTCGGAACCAATGTTTTCCTGGTTTCCTTTTCCCTGAACAATACTGCCCTGAGCATAGACGATGGCTATCCGGTCACGAATTACTCCCTCTTCTTTTGAGGCCTTTGCATTAATATAAGAACTAAAAGCCACCAGGTTCAATTCTTCGTCTTCTGTTCTTCCTGTTTTCGTCTTAAGAATTTCAATTACCTCATCACGGTACAGGCTCCCATCGATAAAATGAAGTTCCAGGGCTTTTTTAGCGGTAGAAGTTTCGAGGTTGTCGGCAATGGTATTGAGGTCATCGATTGAAATGCCACGTGTTTCTGACAAAGCCATTAGTATTTGGCCCCAGATGGATTCGATGAGTGTTTGCATTTGTAACCTGTTGGCATCACTCATTTGATCGAGCATCAGTGGTTCGACCGCGCTTTTAAATTTATTATCTGGGCCACGCACCACCTGGATGTCGATATCCAGTTTTTTCAGGAGGCCTTTCAAAAACATAATTTGAGCGTTGAGACCCTTAAAGAGCACCATGCCTTCAGGGTTAAGATAAATTTCACTGGAGAGGCTGGCCAGATAATATGCTTTTTGATCGTAATTGTTAGCATAGCTGACAATAAACTTGCCTGTTTCTTTGAACGACTTGAGCTTTTCACGTATTTCCTGCGAGGTGGCTATGCCTGCCGGAATGGTCTCCATATCCAGAAAAATACCCTCTATTTTTGGGTCGGTGATGGCTTTGTCGAGGGTTTTGAGTATCTCGTTTAGTCCCAAGGGTTTGTTCGATTGCATGTTGGCAAAATCAAATCCTTCGAATGGATTTTCAGAAGCACGATCCATGATGGGAGCCTGCCAGTTGATTTGCAATATAGAGCGATCTTTAACCTTCACTTCTTCATCGCCCGACATAGCTAC
>Ga0100381_1003461_pt1 | contig 13651 bp, 21 predicted proteins | sample CryGeymeta201505_FD_80416 | JGI IMG/M metagenome (GOLD analysis project Ga0100381, IMG submission 80416) | Groundwater microbial communities from Crystal Geyser aquifers in Utah, USA - Crystal Geyser metaG 2015-05 | ecosystem: Environmental > Aquatic > Deep subsurface > Groundwater | place: USA...
TCGCGTGATAGAGCGCCTCTTCGGTCACTCGTAGTAGCTTCTTGGCCTCGCTAGAGATCTCACCTACTCCGACAGTGAGACCTGCATCAACGACCATCCCTTGATAGCCAATCGACATATCAATATTGACGACATCTCCTTCTGCGAGGACGAGCTGGTCATTTGGAATACCATGCTGCACACAATCATTCACCGAAATGCAGACTGCTGCTGGGTACGGATAGGGCGCAAACGTGGGATGGTAACCCAGCAGCACTGGTTCAACCTGATACTCCTCGGCGAGCGTCATTGCTAAATCATCGAGCGCCAACGTTGTTACTCCTGGTTCTGCGGCTTGTCCAAGCGCATGCAGCATCTTCCCCAGTATTGCCCCTGCTTCAGCGAGGGTCGCAATTTCAGCGGGTGTTTTTTTTGAGATTGCCATAACTCATTATGCCAGGTGAGCAATAATCTGCTCCGTTACCTCCGCAATTGGTAGGGCTCCATTAATGGTCACAAATGTCGTCGCTGGTCGCTTTCGGTAGTAGGCCACGACCGGTTCCGTGAGGGCGTGGTAGAGACGGAGGCGTTCAGCAATAGCAGTTTCTGTATCGTCACTGCGTCCTCGACCGAGCATGCGGGCAGTCACGACATCGTCTGGGGTATCGAGATGAATCACCATCACCTCCGTTCGCTCAAAAAACTGTAAGGCTTCCTCAAGGATGGTCGCTTGCGCTAAATCACGCGGATAACCATCGAGCACGAGATGGGTTTCGAGAGCCACGGTATCAAGGAGCTCACGGACGACGAGGGCATTGGTGATGACTGACGGCACTAGCTGTCCGACTTCAATATAGTCCCGTACCCGAGTAGCGGCGTATCCGCCACGGGCACTGAGTTCACGAAACGGCTTACCGGTTTCAACTTTTGCGACCACCAGGTCTAACCTGGTTAAATAATCGCACACCGCACCCACTTGCGTACCTTTCCCACTCCCTTGTGGACCAAGGAAAATGATTGTTTTTACACTAGAGGGGAACGGTGTCATAGATTGAGGTAATTAGATTGATGAATTGATATTCTGCGATACTACTATCATCAGCACTATTGTCAATGATAACATCGGCGATTTTCTTCGATTCCCGCTCAACGAGGAAGCGTTCATAGCGCATCGCAAGCTCAGCTTCACTCATGGGTGCTCGTGCTAGTGCCGGAGCCCGCAATACCTCCCAGCCACCCGCCTCAATGTAAACGGTAGTCATATGGTCAGGCGGTATAAGTGCGTGTAGCTGCTCAACTCCCTGCACCTCAATTTCAGCAATCACGACTATCCCCGCTTCGAGCTTTGGGATAATTTCAGATTTAAGTGTACCGTACCGGTTCAGTCCAAAGGTGGCCCATTCCAAAAACTCCCCTGACGCTACCTTCTCAGAAAACTCGGCTGAAGATAAGAAGTGGTATTCTCGACCGTCGACTTCACCTGGCCTAGGCTCACGAGTGGTACACGAGACGGTAGTCGTCAGTGACGGGAACGTCTCGAGGGCTCGTGCCACGAGCGTTCCTTTACCACTCCCCATCGGAGCCATGACGATGACGACGTGACCAGTCACTGATTCCATAACTCACCGAGCGTAGCAGGTTTTAGGACGAGTCGCAACTGAATATGCTATGCTAGTGGCTGCATGCACAAAAAACACATCATTACTATCTCAGGAAAGCCAGGCAGCGGTAAATCATCCACCGCCGACAAGGTGGCAGAACTCCTTGGATACACGCGCCATTCTTCAGGTGACATGGTCAGACGAATCCTCGCCAAAGAAGGCATGACCCTCGCAGCATACAATGCAAAGGCTGGAAATGACCATTCCTTTGATGAAAAAGTGGATGATGCACTACGTGAACTTCGCGATCACACTGACATCGTGATCGATTCACGACTGGGGTTCTACTGGCTGCCTGAGTCATTTAAAGTCTATCTTGATCTTGATCTTGAGGTTGCGACGGCGCGGATCTATAAAGATGCAGTGAGTAATGACCTGCGTCAGAGGAGCGGTGAGAGTGCTACCTCACTCGCAGATGTAGCGCGTCAGGTCCGCGAACGAATGAATGACGAACGTACCCGCTTCCGCTCACTCTATGGCGTCGATCCGTTCAATCTCGAGCACTTTGACCTCATCATCGACACCTCCCGTCACAGTCCACAGACTGTTGCTCTGACTGTTTTTGATAGTTATCGAAAGTGGCTCGAGACTGAGGAATGGCATCAGGAACACAGCAAGGTACCCTTGGGTTACTCATTCAAAAATCAGTATTAGCTCGTAACCAAACACAAGAGCGGCGGGACCTTATGGTCCCGCCGCTCTTGTGTTATTTGTTCACCTTAGGATTCGCGAAGCGCAATCTGCGCATCAAGCCGGCGAATGAGATCAAGGACGACTGATACGACAATCAATATCGCAGTACCACCAATCGCAAGTGCGGTTACTCCCGTAATGACTTGCATACCGACTGGCAAGACAGCCACGAGACTGAGGAAGAGTGCGCCAACGAGTGTTAAGCGCGTAACCAAATTACCAAGATACTCTGCAGTGTGCGCCCCTGGACGAAGTCCGGGAATAAAACCACCACTCCGCTGTAGGTTCTTCGCCACTGCATCTGGATCAAAGGTGACCGCAGTGTAGAAAAAGGTGAAGAGGAAGACGAGCACAAAGTAGATTGCGCCGTATGCCACCTGATTCGCCATAAACTGGGTGACCGCTTCGTTCGCGCCTGGGACCCAGGGCAGATCAAAGGCACTTAAGATGTTGAGTACCATCTGTGGGAACAGTATGATCGACAGAGCGAAGATGATCGGAATCACCCCTGCCTGGTTGAGGCGCAGTGGTAGGTATGAATTACTTGAACCATACGTAGAACCACCTCGACTCTGCTTGGCATACGTGATTGGCACTGGTCGTTCTGCTTCAGTCATCACGACAACGGCATAGATAATACCGATCGCGACCACACCAAACCCAATGAAGAGCGGTAGCTGTGATTGGTCGAAACTAAAGAGTAGTTGACTTAGGGTCGCCGGGAGACTGGCAACGATACCAGCAAAGATAATGATTGAAACACCATTACCAATACCATACTCGGTCACCAGTTCTCCGATCCACATAAGTAACATCGAACCGGCCACGATCAGAGTGACGTTAACCGCAAAACCAAAGGCATCAAGACCAGTCAGCACTCCTTGGCTCTGCAGGAGTGTCAAAAAGCCAAAGCCTTGGAGAATTGCGAGCGGAAGCGTGAGGAGACGACTGTACTGAGTGAACTTTGCCCGTCCAGCTTCACCCTCATTACTATACATATCTTTGAGGGCTGGTGACATCACTGTCATCAACTGCATAATGATCGAGGCAGTAATAAACGGCCCGACGCCGAGCATTACAATCGATAGATTCGCGAGGCCACCACCGGAAAAGATATTGAGAAGTCCGAGGAATTGGTTGTTCACGAAATACTGCTCAAGCACCAATTGATCAACCCCAGGAATTGGAATGGCCGCCAACACACGGAACACAATCAGGGCACCAAGCACGAACAGTACACGATTACGAATCGCAGGTTCGGTTACGATGATTTTAAGTTTACGAAAGAAAGTGTTCATAGGGATGGTGAATTATTTTACACTACCGCCAGCGGCTTCAATTTTGGTTTTTGCTGACTCTGAGACCTGACAATCGGCGATCATGAACGCCTTCTTGAGTTCCCCATTTCCTAAGATCTTCACTTTTGGTGCACGCTTGCGTACACCAGAAATAAGACCTGTAGCGACCAGGAGCGCTGGTGTAACCGTGACACCGGATTCGAGATTTGCCTCAAGCACAGAAACGTTTACGACGATTGGGAGCTCGCGTTCAGCATTCACTGTCCGAGCGCGGTTCTTTCCATGCCCACGCAACTTTGGAAGCTTCTTGATGATGTCACGCATTTCTGGACGGGTACTATTTCCTGCCCGGGCTGTTTGCCCTTTCATACCTCGACCCGAGGTTTTCCCACGCTTACCACCAAGTCCGATTCGCTTCGGCGTCTTTTTTGGGGTCGTTGGCTTTAGTTCGTGTAGCTGCATACCTTACGCTTTCTTTAGTTGCTTGAGCGCTTCGACTGTGGCGCGAGCGTTATTAAGTTTGTTCTTACTTCGTGAGAAAAGTTTCGCGGTCACATCTTTGACGCCACCTAACTCTAGCACTGTTCGAACAGACGAACCAGCCACCAGACCACGACCAGGTGCTGGCATGATCATCACTTCACTTGAGGCGTACTTCGTGTGTACGTCGTGTGGGATATTACTATCCGCATTCATCGTCACGGTAATCATGTGCTTCTTCGCGTTGCGGACCGCTTTTTCGATCGCGAGTTGGGTATCGCCTGCCTTGCCGATACCAACACCTACCTTACCTTTTTTATCACCGATCACCATCGCGACTGAGAAACTGAAGCGACGTCCACCAGCCATCACACGGGTAACCCGGCGAATACTGATGATTTTTTGGTCAAATTCCGGCTTTGTCCGTTCTGGTCGACCACCGCGACGAGGGCGTCGATTTGCATTTCCACCCCGACGGTCATCACCCCCACGGCGCCGACGTTGTGGCGCAGCAGCGGCAGTCCCATCAGCAGGTGCATCGGTAGTAGTCGGAGTATTCTCCGCTACTGGTTCTGATACTCCTGTATCAGTTGTAGCTTCCGGCTGTGTGTCTGTCATAAATTACTATTGAATGATTAAAAGGTCAGTCCACCCTGTCTGGCACCATCTGCGAGTGCAGCAATGATACCTTGATAACGGAATCCACCACGGTCAAAGACGACTGAGGTGACGTCAGCGGCTTTCGCCTTAGCGGCGATTTCGGTTCCGACGATGACGGCGCGCTCAAGTGCAGTACCACTCTTTTGCGTTCGAGAATCAACCGCTGCGAGCGTTGTACCAGTCTCATCGTTAATGATCTGTGCGTACACAAATCGATTACTCCGAAAGACAGCAAGACGTGGACGCACTGTCGTACCAACGACCTTACTTCGTAAGCGTTTGTGCCTGACGGCACGTGATTCAGCTTTAGATTGTGTGTTTACCATACGCTATCCTGGCTTACGAAGCCTTCTTACCTTGCTTACGAATAATAAATTCACCTCGATACCGAATACCCTTACCCTTGTACGGCTCTGGTGGTCGGACCTTGCGGACATTCGCGGCAAACTGCCCGAGTGCCTCTTTATCTGGACCAGTCAGCGTGATGACACTTTTCTCTACCACGGCAGTAATGCCTTCCGGAATCGTGAGTGGCACTGGATGAGAAAAACCAACACTAAGGACGAGATCGTTGCCTTTCACCTCTGCTCGATACCCAACTCCTTCGAGCTCGAGTATTTTCGTGAAGCCAGTCGTTACACCCGTAATCATGTTACGGACATGAGCGGCGTAGGTGCCCCAGAGTGCCTTTGCGAGATCGGTTTTCCCTGGCGCAACCGTGAGCATGTTACCCTCTTGGGTAAACGTGACATCTTTTCGAATTGGTCGTGAGAGTGTGGTTTTCGCACCTACCACCTTCAGTACACCGCCATCCGTGGTTACGGTAACCCCGGCTGGAATCGTGACTGGAATTTTACCTAATCGACTCATACGCTTACCAAATAATAAAGAGTTGTTCTCCTCCAACATTTTTTGCTTTGGCTTCCTCATTGGTGAGAATACCAGCTGGAGTAGAAAGAATAAGATGACCTTTGCCGAATTTTACCGGATGGAGGTCTGAGACCTTGGTGTACATACGGCGGCCGGGCTTTGAGATACGCTTCACACCATGAATACGGTGTGCTGTGCCATCATAACCAAGCGTTACTTCAAGCGTCTTTGTTTGCACCTGCTTACCAGCGGTAGTCACGGCAGCGACATACCCCGCTTCGGCAAGCTTATTGGCCACGGCGTGGCGAAGCTTTGAGTATGGTACTGAGACGACCGGACGGCCACTCATACCAGCATTTTTAAGGCGGATAATGAAATCGCCGATTGTATCGCTTACCATGATGATTTCGTTACGCCAGGAATAAAGCCTTCGTGTGCGAGTTCGCGGAAACAAATTCGACACATATCAAAATCTCGCATGTAGCCGTGCTTTCGTCCGCAGAGCTTGCAGCGACGCACGACACGAGACTTGAACTTCGGGGTGCGCTGTGAGCGCAGAATAATTGACTTTCGAGCCACGTATTTTGTTGTTATGAGACCGTATCACCTAGAAATAGTGACGTATCTCCTTATAAATCCGGCTCGCTCGGTGAAGCGAATACCAAGAAGTACTCACTCATCTCACTCGCCTTCTCGTCTATCTATCAATGCAGATAGCCCGCGATGTGGGTACAATACCAGAAAATCCAAAAAACACAATAGAAACGGCGCGCAAGCATGGCTTGCGCGCCTCCGTCTCTCTGATTACTCCACCAGCTCCTCCGTTCGCCGCTTGAGCCGTCGCTCATCCCAACGGCGCTGCACATCATGCCGCCACTCAATGGTGCGAGTTCGCGTGCGGACTGCCCGCTCGAGAGAATCTCGTACTACTTTACGGTGGCGTCGTGCCATGCTCGGAAACTTAGACCGCACCGAGGTGTGCCACCATCGACCAGCCCAAGCAAACAACCGGCTGAGCATGGGTACATTATGGATTGCTCCGGTAATGACGTAGACAAGCCACGACCACACCGTAGTGCCAAATCTACCCAACGCTCCCCAGGAACCGAGCCAGATAAATACATCATACGCAAAGTAGCTCATCGACACCAAGAGGATGGCCACACTGACCTGGAAGCCATCTTCTGGCACTGTGCGGGATACGTATTTGGTTCAGAAGGCTATGACTCACAGAACCACTATACTCGTCGCGTTTCGATTCCCATCGTCGGATAATGCGACTCACGCCCCACCGCCATGCGGTGTGGTGAACTTCTTATACGAGCGAGGCAACATAAAACGAGCGGCCGGTGTGACTGCTCGTTTTATGTTTCTTTAGTAGAACGCAACTATTCAGTTGGTTTCTGCAGCGGCAAGCCGATGTGGCGGAGGAATGCTTCAGCTTCGGCCTTACTCTTTGCGGTCGTCACAATCGTGATTGACATACCGAACACATCTTTAATTTCTTCATCTGCCGTTTCTGGAAAAATAGTATGCTCTTTGATACCAAGGGTGTAGTTCCCCATCTCATCAATCGATGAAGTCTTCAGTCCACGGAAGTCGCGCGTTTGCGGGATCGCAACATGGATTAACTTATTGAGGAAGTCTTGCATCCGAGCCCCCCGAAGGGTGACTTGGTAGCCGACAATATCTCCTTGACGAAGTTTAAACGATGCAATTGATTGCTTTGCGGCGCGGCGCGCTGGCTTCTGTCCAGTGATCCGTGCGAGTCGATCTTGAATCAAGGCGATTTGTGCTTTATCTTGCACGCGGCCAGTGCCGACCGAGACCACCACCTTTTCTACCGTCGGTGCCTCCATAACATTCGTGTACCCAAAGGTGCCTTTGAGTGCTTCGTGCGTTGACGCGATGCGAGCCTGTACAGTTTCCATACTCGAAAATTAATTAATGTGATGACTAAATCTTTTTGCCACTCGTGCGTGAAATACGTACCTTCTTTCGCTTGTCACCCTCACCTTCATGAGTGTACCCAGCTCGGACGGCTTTGTCGCCCTCAAATAGGGCCACATTTGAAACGTGGATCGGCATGCTCTTCTCAATGATTTGTCCTTGTGAACGAGTGCGTCGATTTTTTTGGTGACGCTTCACGACCGCTACCCCCTCGATCACGACCTGATCGGTTTTCCGAAGAGTCTTGAGAATGGTTCCGGTCTTACCTTTATCCTTGCCTGAGAGTACTTTGACAGTATCGCCTGATTTGATTTTCATATCCTATGGTTATGACAATTAGACATTACACTACCTCAGGGGCGAGTGAAACGATTTTCTGATAACCTGCTTCTGCAAGCTCGCGTGGGATTGGGCCGAACACGCGGTTCGCCTTTGGTTCCTTCTTTTCCTTGTCTACAAGCACAACGGCATTATCGTCAAAGCTGACGTAGGAACCATCTTTTCGTCTAAATGGCTTGCGTTGACGCACCACCACTCCATAGACAACATCTTTCTTCTTCACTTGCTTACGAGGTTCAGCTGTCTGCACAGCTAAGACCACCATCTCACCAAGCTCCGCGTAGCGCTTCTTTGAGCCGCCAAGTACCTTAAAAACTCGGCCGACTTTTGCTCCTGAGTTGTCAGTGATTTTTACAATTGTTTGTGGCTGAATCATGTTAGGTAGTCTTAGGCTTCGCTACGAGCGTGAAGCTCTTGCGCTTTGATAGAGGACGAGTCTCAATGATGTCGACCACATCACCTTCTTTGGCAGTATTACCCGCGTCATGGACGAGGAATTTCTTTGTGTGACGGAGATACTTCTTATACTTTGGGTGTTTGACGTAGCGCTCAACCGCGACCGCAATCGTATCTTTCATTTTGGTTGATACGACGGTACCGCGGAGCACGCGACCACCACTTTTTGTGTCTGTACTCATACGTTACGATTGCTTAGGGTTACGGCGGCGGGTAGTAAGTTCAGTCAAAGCTTGTGCGACGGTCCGTTTAGCGGTACGGATCACGCTTGCTTTTCGACTAAAAGCATCTTTAAATCGTTCAGCCCGGATTGTTTCGCGCGACTCAGTGACCATGGTCGTGAGCTCAGCGTCTGTCTTGGAACGAAGATCGATCATAGTATTTTTCATACGAGAAATCATTGTTATGCGACAGTCACTTCGCCCTTGCGGACGAGCTTGCCTTTCACTGGTAATTTGGTCGTCGCCTTTCGGAACGCTTCTCGAGCCACTTCTTCAGTCGCGCCGGTCACCTCGAAAATAATACGACCGGGGCGGACCTCAAAGACATAATGATCCAGATCGCCTTTCCCTTTACCCATTGGTACCTCGGCTGCCTTCTTCGTGATCGGTCGATCAGGGAAAATGCGGATCCAGATCCGACCAGTCTTTCCGATGGTACGAGAGATCACGCGACGCGCTGCTTCAATTTGATTTGACGTCACGCGGGATGAAGTCGTTGCACGAAGGCCAAACTCACCATGCGCAACAGTAATACCTCGCGTATCAGGTCGGTTACGACGCTTTTCGCTAATGCGATTCGTTTGCCACTTGCGGTGTTTAACTTTTTTAGGAAACAACATACTTATTTAGTGTTAGCAGTAGCTCGTGGCGCAGTATCTTGTTGACCACTCTTTCGATCAGTAAAGACCTCCCCGCGATAAATCCACACCTTGATACCGATCGCACCATACGGCAATCGAGCAGTAACACGGGCAAAGTCAATATTAGCGCGCAGTGTCTGAAGTGGAATCTGTCCTTTCTTAAGTTCTTCTCGACGGGCCATATCAGCACCTCCGAGTCGGCCAGAGAGAATGATACGGACTCCTTCTACATCTCGATTGGCCATAACCTTTTCGATAGTCTGCTTCATCACGCGGCGGAAGGTCAGACGCTTCTCAAGGCCTTCAGCGATCATCTGTCCGACGAGACGAGCTGATGACTCTGGTGAGCGAATTTCTTCGATATCGAGCTTGATCTCCGGCTTCTTGGTAACCTTCTGTTGACGCATGAAAAGATCAACATCCTTTTTGAGTTTATTGATCCCCTCGCCACTGCGGCCAATGATAAGTCCGGGGCGAGCGGTCTTGATGATGATCCGAATGTCTTTCTGACTTCGTTCGATCTCGACGGTGTCAGTTGACATACCTTTGAGACGCTTATCGAGGTAGGCTCGTAGTGCCGCATCAACTCGCAAATATTCACGAAACGTTTTTGGATCAGTAGTGAACCAACGGCTACGCCAATCTCGGTTCACGCCGATGCGTTGAATGTATGGGTGTGCAACGTGTGTCATACAGGATTATTTAGTGCCTAACTCTACCGAGATGTGGCTATTACGCTTATTAATTCGTGAAGCTGAACCACGTGCTCGAGGCATAAATCGCTTCAAGACAGTTCCTTTATCGACACTTACCCGGATGACCCGTAGAGACTCCACAGCTGCACCAGCACTTTTGGCATTAGCGACCGCTGATTCAATAGTCTTTGCAAATGGTCCAGCCGCACGCTTATCAAGTAAGCGAAGTGTTGCGAGCGCTTCAGTAACTTTCTTACCACGAACTAAATCAGCGAGCAGTCGAACTTTTCGCGGTGATTGACGGTAATTTTTAAGAATTGCTTTCATACCTATTTCTTACTAGCAGCCGTGGTCTTCGCTGCTTTAGCGGCTGATATTTCGGCCTCTTTCTTCTTCTGTTCTAACTCTTTCTGCATCTTACCGCCGTGGCGATGGAATTTCTTCGTCGGGGAGAATTCACCAAGACGATGGCCAACCATTTCTTCAGCGACGACTACCTCAACGTGGGTTTTTCCATTATGGACACCAAAGGTGAAGCCGACCATTTCTGGGGCAATCACCGCAGCGCGAGCCCACGTCTTTACTACACCACCCTCTCCGGGTTTTTTTCCGGCGATCTTCTTGAGTAGACGTTCGTCTACGTATGGTCCTTTATAGAGTGATCGTGACATTTAAGTGAAATAAGGAGCATAGCGACTATATTGAACTTAGCTCCTCATTTCCGACTTTTTCACGTCGGAAATGACTGGGGCGAGGACTCTCTAGTGCGTCGCTACTCTCCAATTAATTACGTATAAACCCACACTCACGTGTGGTTGTGTGAGGATCTCTGGTAAAAACAGGTAACGGCCGGCCTTATGAGAGATCCCCAACCTTTGTTTTTATTGCAGTGTTAGATACGCACTGCTGACACTTGAGGTTGGAACCCAGCTACTTTAACTAAATTACGTGCATCTGTCAAACAATTTTGGTATCTTCTCGGGAGATGCATTACAGGAAACGAAAGCCGTGACACAAACACCCACCATACCGACCACCCCGACATCCCTTCCATCACTTGCAGAGGTCATCGCCACCCTCGCTTGGATGGAGGAAACCATCGGACGGGTCGAACCATGGAATCCCCGCCCATCCAAAATTGAGGCTGATTCAACTGAAACATAGGGTGACAAGAGAATCACCACAGTGCCAAAACGGCGACCCGCAAGGTCGCCGTTTGTTATACTCTCAAATATGGTAAAACCTCGTGGTCGAAGCCACACTACCCTCACCGAAACTGCCGACATCGTCGTGGGTGTAATTATGGAGATCCCCGGTATTAAAATGATTGCTCCCGGAGAAATTAAAACCCGTGCTCGCCGCGGTGCAGGCAAGCGGCATCTGACGATCGTGGAAACTCGAGCTGGGGTGGAACTCATCATCACCGGACAAAGTGTACAACTCATCGCGGTACACACTTCAGTTGATCCAAAAGTCATTCTGACGCACTGTCGTACCCATAAACGTTTACGAGATTTCTCGGTATCAACCCGACAGCGTTTACCGGGTACCTAAAGGGGTCGGCTCGTGCCGACCCCTTTAGGTACCCTCCTCAACAGCGATGACTACAGCTCATCCTTTGCTTCTTTAAGTAAATCGAGAGCTTCCTCAATCAAATCTTCTGCTTCACTATAGTCTTCATCATCGAGTGCATCTTCTGCCTCATTAAGTAGTTCTTTTGCTTCATCGAGCAACTCTTCGGCATCACGCACATCCTCTCCATCATCATCTGCTTCTTCAAGCATGTCGCGAATATCCTCGAACTCATCCCATGCATCATCAAGCTCGTCCGCCAGATCATCAGCTCGGTCACCTTCACCAATTGCGTCGCGCGCCTCTTCCAGCAAATCTTCCGCAGCTTCAGCTCGTTTCAGTGCCACACTCATGTCATCCACATCAAGTCCAGCGTCAGCTCGCTTGAGCTCGCGCTTTGCATCAGCTGCATACTCCTCTGCAGTGGCTGTTTCTTCTCCGTCATCTTCTGCGTCCCCAATTTCTTCTGCAACGTCTTCCAATTCATTCCAAAGTGAGTTAATCAGTCTCACAATGTCTTTTTCACTGAGAAAATCTATCTCTGCTTCAGCTTCATCAAGCAAATCTTGCGCATCATAACTGGTATTAATTGTCGTCTTATAGTCCCGTGCGCGGAGAGCAGCTTTCGCCTCTGCCAACATGTCTTCTGCCCCATCCAGTAAATCCTCTGCGTCACCTACCTCTCGGTCATTGTCTTCCGCGTCAGCGAAGACCGCTCGAAGAGCGTCATACTGATCAGACACCTCATCTAATAAATCCTCCGCACGATCAGCTATTGATTCCCCGCCCGCGTCATCAAGTACATCGCTCGTAATTTCTAGTGCCTCTTCAGCAATATCTTTTACTCGAGTTACATCACCAGACTGTAGCGCAGTAATCAGATCAAGAAGTGATTCTGTGCTGCTATCAAAATCTTCTCGTAATTCAAGTGCTTCGGCTGCATCTTCAATGTCACGAAGTGCATCGAGTGTGTCCCCGACTGTTCGTACAAGGGTATCAAGTAACGCAACAGTTACCGGATCCCTCAGTGGAGGAGTGACACTCACCCCAGCCACCACTCCAGTAGGAGTTACCACACTTGGGACCGTCGCGCCGGTCACTAATTGATCTCGTGTACCCTCAAGAGCAGTCACCTTAGCTACCAAATAAGCTGCTTGTGATTGTGGACCAAAGGCTCCCGTCGCTGGAGCAATGTTGCTCGCTTCTTGCCATTTTACCAACGCAGCCTTAGTGAGTGCACGAAACTGCGTTGTTTCATTCCCTGGCGCACCAGGACCAGACTCGGCAATGATATACCCGGCCTCATTGAGATATCGTTGCAAACATCGTACGTCCTCACCTTCATCACTCTCACTAAGAACACGAGAAATAGTGCAATCAACAAAGGCATGGCTCACTGTCCATGGGGCGAATAAAACGCCACATGCTAGTGCAAATCTGATCACTGACCATTGGCCACTCTGTAGAAGTTTAAACATATTAATCCAGCTAGCTACTAATATAATTCTAAGTGTACCACGCGGTAACAGTGAGTCACCGAGGTACTACGCGGAACATGATATGAGATCTCTTACCAAAGTACGCAACTCATTGTTGTTCTGAAACTTCACTCACCCCACGTGATCATTAACTCATTGTAATCGCTGAACGCCGATCTATGAGTGCGGATGATTTTCTAAGCTCGCATCCTCCACCCCCTACCGCGCTACCCGCGTCACCGCCTGCAACTGCCACTTCGGGGTGGCACACGTTGCATCAGCGCAGCCGCACTTGGGGGCTTGACCTGGTCCAAAGTGACAGGTGTACGCGACGAAGTACGTAGTGTCCCCTTGGTAGGGGATACGGGACGCTGCCCCTGGACCTAAGATCCAGCCAGGATTCTTGGTAGAGGCTTGTCCGAGACCTGACGTTGGTCTCAGGGTGTATGGTTGCCACTTGGTACCAGTCCAGTAGTAGCCAGTTTGAAAGACGGCGAAGTTGGTGTTGTTGGTACTGTATGAGCCGGTGAAAGGAGCAAAGCCTTGGTCGTCACAACCAGCTTCGACGATGCGTTCGCGTTCACCGGAGAAGTGGTTGTATGCGCTCCCGTAGCCAGTGGGGGTAGTTGGTGATGAGAAGTTGCCGCAGGGGGTGAGA
>Ga0100381_1003469_pt1 | contig 13627 bp, 10 predicted proteins | sample CryGeymeta201505_FD_80416 | JGI IMG/M metagenome (GOLD analysis project Ga0100381, IMG submission 80416) | Groundwater microbial communities from Crystal Geyser aquifers in Utah, USA - Crystal Geyser metaG 2015-05 | ecosystem: Environmental > Aquatic > Deep subsurface > Groundwater | place: USA...
AAATCTTATAACAATAGGTAGATTTGAACCAAGTAGTAAATTATGTACATGTGGTTATTTGAATAAAGAACTGAAATTGTCAGATAGAACATGGACTTGTCCAAATTGTAATACTACACATGACAGAGATTTATTAGCAGCGAACAATATTAAAACAATGGGTTTACACCCAAAAAACTATTCAGGGACAGGATGTTCCGGTGGGCTTCTGGAGTTATCGGCAATAGCCGGGGCGAAGAAGGAAGAAAATATATTAATACCAATTAATGTATAATTCCGAATGGAACATATTCGTAATTTCTGCATTATAGCACACATTGACCACGGAAAAAGCACACTTGCTGACCGATTATTAGAAATTACCGGAACTGTTATAGGAAAAGACTTGCAAGCTCAGGTTTTAGATGACATGGAACTTGAACGCGAACGTGGAATTACTATAAAAAGCCACGCTATACAAATGGATTATGAATTTAAAGGCAAAAAATATATTCTTAATTTAATTGATACTCCCGGTCATGTTGATTTTAGTTACGAGGTATCGAGAGCTATTGCTTCATGTGAAGGAGCTTTATTGGTTGTTGATGCTACTCAGGGAATTCAGGCACAAACTATTTCTAATTTATATCAGGCAATTGACCACAACCTTGAAGTAATTCCAGTTCTTAACAAAATGGATATGGCATCGGCAATGCCCGATGAAGTTAAAGACCAAATTGTTGATTTGTTAGGTTGCAAACGTGAAGAAATTATAGAAGTAAGTGCAAGAACAGGAGATGGCGTTCAAAATGTTTTAGAAGCAATTATTGAACAAATTCCTGCTCCTAAAGGAAATCCTGATGCTCCATTACAAGCTTTAATTTTTGATTCTGTATTTAATTCATTCAGAGGAATTATAGCTTATTTCAGAATATTAAACGGAAGTCTTAAAACAGGCGAACATGTTAAATTTGTTCATTCTGCAAACGATTATCATGCCGATGAAATAGGAGTATTAAAATTAAAACTTAAACCAAAAGATATTTTAAGTACCGGCGATGTTGGCTACATTATTTCGGGAATTAAAAATGCCAAAGAAGTAAAGGTTGGCGATACAATTACTCATGTTGAAAACCCCTGCTCAAGTGTTGTAGCTGGTTTCGAGAATGTAAAACCTATGGTTTTTGCAGGTATTTATCCTGTTGATGCAGATGAATATGAAGAATTACGTGCATCGCTCGAAAAATTACAGTTAAATGATGCTTCGCTAACTTTTATTCCTGAATCATCGGCTGCACTTGGCTTTGGTTTTAGAGGTGGTTTTCTTGGTTTATTGCACATGGAAATTGTGCAAGAAAGACTTTATCGTGAGTTTGACATGGATGTTATAACTACCGTACCGAATGTTTCATATAAAGTTGTTACAACAAAAGGCGAAACTATTGATGTGCACAATCCTTCGGGTTTGCCGGCTCCTACTTATATTGATTATATTGAAGAACCATATATAAAAGCTCAGGTAATTACAAAAACCGAATATGTTGGTGCAATAATGAATTTGTGTATTGATAAACGCGGTATTTTACAAAGTCAAAATTATTTAACAACTAACAGGGTTGAGCTTACTTTCGAAATGCCACTTGCCGAAATTGTTTTCGATTTTTACGATAAACTTAAAAGTATTTCTAAAGGATACGCATCATTCGATTATCACCCAACCGTTTACAAACTCTCAAAATTAGTAAAACTCGACATACTTTTAAATAGCGAACAGGTTGATGCGCTTTCTACATTAATACATTTCGATAACGCTTATCCGTTTGGACGAAGAATGTGCGAAAAATTAAAAGAACTTATACCTCGTCAGCAATATGAAGTTGCCATACAAGCTGCTATTGGCACTAAAATTATTGCCCGCGAAACTGTTAAACCTTTAAGAAAAGATGTTATTGCAAAATGTTATGGTGGTGACATTTCTCGTAAACGCAAATTACTCGAAAAACAGAAAAAAGGTAAAAAGCGTATGCGACAAATTGGCTCGGTAGAAGTACCACAATCGGCATTTTTAGCTGTTCTTAAATTAGATTAGGTCATGCTTCAAGTGCCTAATCATTAATGAATTGCTCAGTGTAACTAAATTAAAGTATAAAAAATAGTCGGCATTGTTAAGTAAGTATAGAGATTGCTTCGTCTCGAAAAAAATTGGGACTCGCAATGACGCCACTATTTTCACGTCATTGCGAACTGAAGGGTTCGCTTGTGTAAAAGAGTGAAGCAATCTGTAAAACTATACATAATTAACAATGCCTTTATTTTTATTGAATCTTGTTTAGCATTTTTATATTCTTGCCAAAGCGAATCAAGTTTTGCATTGTTTTGAGCCAAAACAATTTGTACTAAAAATATTAATATAAGACTCGTGAAAATAATTCTAATTTGCAAATGTTTTGAAAACTATTGGATTCCATTTTATTCAACTATCATTCTGCTTGTTATACTTTGTCCGTTTTTTCTATTAATTTGCACAAAATAAAGCCCTTGATTTATATTTGAGAGAGATAAATTAACCTCATCATTAGAATTAATTATATTTATTGTTTTAACAACTTGCCCATTTGAATTAATTAAATTAAGATGGTCTCCATTTTTTGAATCATATTTAACTGTACACGATTTATTTGCAGGATTGGGAATTATTTTAATTTCATTATTGATATTCATATAAAGCATTCCTGTACTATTATAAATTTGCCAATCTCTGATACCTAATGTATATTCGCCTTTTTTTACAGTATCTATTTTTATATAACCATTGTAATCGTTCCCTATAAGGGTATGCGGAATAATTTTCCAATCGTCCCATGTGCCTTTTCTATATAATAAAACAAGAGAATCGGCAACATTTGTAATTAATTGATTATCTAAATAACCACTTGCAGTAGTAGTTTTATTGTAATAAAATTTACCTGTCATAACTAAGCTGCTTGGAATTATTCCATCAATTTTCCAATATCTTTCGCGTGAAATAAGAACACCTGGAATGTGAGTTATAAAATCGTCGGGAGCTACCCAATTATGCTCAACTCTAATAAATGCAGAATCTGGAACCGATGTTACATTACCCGAAAAATAAGTTTGGTCGAAAGTTAGAGAACCAGTGTTTTTAATAGTTTTGTAAATATCGCTTGTAGCATCATCAGTTTTTTCGTACAAATCCATAAAAACACAAACCGGATTAAATGGAATTGAAAACGTAGCCATACCTGTTCCACCCGAAATTTCAATTATTTCAGAAGTTTTATTCCACAAACTATCCATAAAAGTTATTTCAAGCATATTGTTATAAGAATATGCAGAACGACCACGTAATTTTTCGCGTGCATAAACAGTTACATCGTAATTTGGTGTATTTGAAACGACTTCAAACGAATCAACCGAAAAATGTGGAAATCCGGGAGTAAAAACCCAATTATTAAAAAATCTTGTCAAATCAACTCCCGAACGAGAACTTAAATAATCACGCATTAGTCCAGAACTAATATCCTTAAATTTAAAAGTGTCGAGCATATCTTTTACACAGGCATAAAACAAGCTATCGCCCAAATAAGAACGAAGTGTTTGAACTACTAAACCACCTTTGTCGTAAGCAGTTGAACCATAAGTAATGCTGTCGGGGACTTGATTTAATGTTACATAACCACCTTCTTCTACTTGATTATAACGCAATACTTTATTTAATTTTATTCGTTTATTTGTGATAAAAGTTGAATGTCCAATAAATGCTTCTTCATAAACCATTTCGCAAAATGTAGCCCACCCTTCGTTAATCCACATATCCTGAGCAGTACTGCACGTTATTAAATTTCCAAACCAAGAATGCGAAAGTTCATGTGTATATAATTCCTCATAAGCTGTAGTTCCAGTAATACAAAGATTAGGAAATGCAACAGTTGTTGCATGTTCCATAGCACCTGCATTAAAATCAACTCCAACATAGCCAACACGTTCCCAACGATATGGACCAAATTTATTTTCAAATAAAGATAAAATGTTTTTTAAATTTACAAATGTGTTTTTTGCTTTTAAAGTGTCGGAAGTACGAACCCAAAGTTGAATAGGAATTTGTCCTAAAATACCATTAAAAGTATCGGCAACTAACGAATATTTATTTACTGCAACTGAAGCTAAATAAGTAGGTATTTCGTTTGATAATTTCCATCGATATTCAGTTAAACCGATACCTGCATTAATAGAATCAATTCCTAACAACGTGCCATTACATACAGCAACATGTTGTAATGTTTTGCTAACTTTAATCCAAAAATTGTATGTTGCACGGTCAACAAAATTATCATTACACGGAAACCACGCTCTGCCAAAATTATGGGGAATTGCTTCGAATCCAACACCTAAATTATATGCCGAATTTCCCGACCATTTAAATCCACCCCAGTGATTTGCTCCAGGGTCTTCCTGAGGATACCCATTATAAAATACCGAAACTGTTAATGTGTCGGAAATATTTGCTGGATGGATTAAAGGTATTGTAAGTAATGTATCGTTATAATTCCAAGTACTTTGCAAATTGTTATTAATTTTAATAGAATCAATAACAAATGACAATAAATCTAAATAAACGTTATGTAAATTATTGGTTTTTGGGCATAATTTAACATCAGTGTAACCCGAAATTGTTTTATTTGTAAAATCAACTATTGTAAGATGAATATCATAATTAATAACATTAATCGAATCGGGATGATATGATTTTTGAGCATAAATATTTGTACTTATAACTGATAGAAATAAAATTTTAACAAACTTGTTTATGTTTTTCATATTATTTATTTTATTACAAATTTATAAAATATTAATTAAAATATAAGTTAATGGTAAAATTTTTATTTTTTTATGACCACACCTCCGCCCCCGCTCCAATGTAGAGGGGAATGAAATGTAATTTAAAATTTTACCGTTTTGAGTATAACAGTATATCCATCTTAATTATTATTCAAAAATATTTTGGTTTATTAAAAACAATTAGTAATTTTACTCATTATAATTAGTAATTTGTATATGGCTTTTGAACGACATGAAATTCAGGTACTTGGAAAGCGGCTTAAAGAACAAAGACGCTTTATTCAAGTCCTTATGGGACCACGTCAAGTTGGCAAAACAACATTAATTACTCAACTTTTAAAAAAAGTAAAAAATCCATATTATTTTGTTTCGGCAGACGGGGCTACAGCTTCGAAATGGATTTGGATTGAGCAACAATGGGAAATTGCACGAATTAAATTTAAAAAATCGGGTGCTAAAGACTTTATTTTTGTAATAGACGAAATACAAAAAGTTGAAAACTGGAGCGAAACAGTAAAATTACTTTGGGATGAAGACAGTCGTAACAATGTTCAGATTAAAGTTATTCTTTTAGGTTCATCAAGGTTACTGCTTCAGAAAGGATTAACAGAATCATTAGCTGGCAGATTTGAAACTACTTACCTTGGTCATTGGTCTTTTATTGAAATGCATAACGCATTTGGTTGGGACGAAAATAAATTCGCATGGTTTGGTGGATACCCTGGTTCTGCAGAACTTATTAAAGATGAAAAAAGATGGAAACATTATATTTCCCAATCGCTAATAGAAACAAGCATTTCAAAAGATATTCTTATGTTAACCCGCGTTGATAAACCAGCTTTAATGAAACGTCTTTTTGAACTTGGTTGTCTTTATTCGGGACAAATACTTTCGTTAACAAAAATACTTGGACAGTTACAAGATTCTGGCAATACAATAACTTTATCGCATTACCTAAATTTACTTGATACAGCAGGTTTATTAGCAGGAGTTGAAAAATATTCAGTCAATAAAATAAAACAACGTTCATCAAGTCCTAAATTTCTTGTGCACAATACCGCTTTAATTAGCTCTCAAAAAGTTGAAACATTTAAACAAACTCTAAATAAACCTGACCAATGGGGCAGAATAGTTGAATCTGCAATTGGTGCACATTTAAAAAATTATTCTTTAACAGAAAACTATAACTTATATTACTGGAGACATAGAAATGATGAAATTGACTTTGTTTTAACAAAAGGGAATAATGTTATAGGTCTTGAAGTTAAAAGTGGAAACACTCAAAAACTATCTGGAATGATTGCATTTAAAAAACAATTTAACCCCAATAAAACATTCTTAATTGGAACACATGGAATCACTTGGCAAGATTTATTAAAAATGAATCCTGCTGAGCTTTTTTAAATTATGTTGTTTATTGGGTAAAACTAACAATTGTTGCATTTACTACTTGAATTTAAGCAATAATATAATCAATTTAATTAACTTCCAAAATTATTTAATTTTATTTTAAAAACATTTATTTTTTATGAATTGAATAAATGTAATATTTTATTCTTAACAAATGATATAGTTAATAAAATATGAAATCTTTTAATGGAAATGTTTTTTTTAATATCTTAATTTGTAGTTCAACAATATTTTTTTAAACTATTGCATTTTAATGGAAAAATATCCAATAAAGCTTATACTTAAAGATGGAATTGAAATAAAAGGAACAAGTTTTGGTTACAAAGGCAGTTCATCCGGCGAAGTTGTTTTTAATACTGCAATGACTGGTTATCCCGAAAGTTTAACCGACCCATCATATAAAGGACAAATTCTTATTTTAACTTACCCATTAATTGGAAATTATGGAGTGCCTGAAAACAAAAAAGAAAATAATATTTTAAGTTTTTTTGAATCAGAAAAAATTCATGTGTCGGGGCTAATTATATCCGATTACTCTTTTGAAAATAGTCATTGGAACTCTCAAAAATCATTATCGGAATGGTTAATAGAAAATAAAATTCCTGCAATTTATGGAGTTGACACAAGAGCTTTAACAAAGCATATCCGTAAAAATGGAACAATACTCGGAAAAATTGTTTGGAATGAAGATAAAATAAATTTTATTGACCCTAACTCCGAAAATTTAGTCGAACAAGTTAGTAATAAAGAGGTTATTGAATATGGCAATGGAAAATATAAAATAATGTTAATTGACTGTGGAGTAAAATATAACATTATACGAAGATTGCTTTTACGTGACACAACTGTTGTTAGGGTGCCATGGAATTACGATTTTACAAACGACAAATACGATGGACTTTTTATTTCAAACGGACCTGGCGATCCCAAAAAATGCGAAGCAACAATTTCAAATATTTCAAAAGCTTTTAAAAAAAATACCCCAATATTCGGAATTTGTTTAGGGAACCAATTAATGAGCTTAGCTTCTGGTGGCGACACTTTTAAACTAAAATATGGTCACAGAAGTCATAACCAACCAGTATTACAAACTAACACTAATCGTTGTTATATCACTTCGCAAAATCATGGTTATGCAACTGATTCTAAATCATTAAATGATGATTGGGAAGAACTTTTTGTTAATGTAAATGATAATACAAATGAGGGAATAATTCACAAAACTAAACCTTTTTTCTCAACTCAATTTCACCCCGAAGCAAGTAGCGGACCAACAGATACCGATTTTTTATTTGATAAATTTATAGACCTAATAAAAAAAAATGAAACAATTTGAAAATCAGGCAATTTTATGAATAAAGAAATAAAAAAAGTTTTAGTAATTGGTTCAGGTGCATTAAAAATAGGCGAAGCTGGAGAATTTGATTACTCCGGTTCTCAGGCACTTAAAGCACTTAAAGAAGAAGGAATAACAACAATCCTTATAAATCCAAATATAGCCACCGTTCAAACTTCTGAAGGAATTGCAGATAAAGTTTATTTTTTGCCTGTTACACCTGAATTTGTTGAGAAAGTAATTGATAAAGAAAAACCTGATGGAATTCTTTTGGCTTTTGGTGGTCAAACTGCTTTAAATTGTGGCATCGCACTATATAAGGAAGGAAAATTAACAAAGTACAATGTAAAAGTTTTAGGAACACCCGTACAATCAATAATTGATACTGAAGACCGCGAATTATTTATTAAAAAACTTGACGAAATAAATGTTGATACAATAAAAAGTCATGCTGTAAATAATATCGAAGACGCAAAAATTGCCGCAAAAAAGTTGGGTTATCCTATCATAATTAGAGCAGGCTTTGCACTTGGCGGACAAGGAAGCGGTTTTTGTAACAACGAACACGAATTAATAAATTTATCTTCAAAAGCACTTTCGTATTCAAAACAGATTTTAATTGAAAAATCGCTTAAAGGATGGAAAGAAATTGAATATGAAGTAGTTCGGGATTATTATGATAACTGTATAACAGTGTGCAATATGGAGAATTTCGACCCGCTGGGAATTCATACAGGCGAAAGTATTGTTGTTGCTCCATCTCAAACACTAACAAACAGCGAGTATCATAAACTTCGCGAAATTGCAATAAGAATTGTAAGACATCTTGGAATTGTAGGAGAATGTAATGTACAATATGCGCTTTCAACAAATTCCGAACAATATCGTGTAATTGAAGTTAATGCACGACTTTCACGCTCAAGTGCTTTAGCTTCAAAGGCAACAGGTTATCCTTTAGCTTTTGTTGCCGCTAAACTTGGATTAGGATATGGACTTCACGAACTTAAAAATTCTGTAACAAAGACCACAACAGCATGCTTTGAACCTGCTTTAGATTATATTGTTTGCAAAATTCCACGATGGGATTTGGGCAAATTTAAAGGTGTTTCGAAAGAAATTGGCAGTAGTATGAAGAGCGTTGGTGAAGTTATGGCTATTGGTAAAACTTTTGAAGAGGCAATTCAAAAAGGACTAAGAATGATTGGACAAGGAATGCACGGTTTTGTTGGCAATAAAGATATTGATTTTGAGAACATGGAACAAATTGCAAAAGAACTTGCAAATCCTACCGATATGAGAATTTTTGTAATTGCTATGGCTTTGCATAAAAACTTTTCTGTTGATGAAATTCACCAGCATACCTGTATTGATAAGTGGTTTTTATTTAAACTTAAAAACATTTACGATTTAAGAAATCAGTTATCCCGTTATAACAATATAGAAGAAGTTCCGACTGAAATGCTTATTGATGCAAAAAAAATGGGATATACCGATTATCAGATTGCAAAAATTATTTATAAAAATGTTGAAGATGAAACTGAAAAATCGTTGTTTATAAGAAATTATCGTAAAAAAATTGGAATTGTACCTTTTGTTAAGCAAATTGATACACTTGCTGCCGAATATCCTGCACAAACAAATTATCTTTATTTAACTTACAATGGTTCTGAAAATGACATAATATACGAAAACGATAATAAAAATGTAATTGTTTTTGGTTCAGGTGCGTATAGAATTGGAAGTAGCGTAGAATTTGACTGGTGCAGCGTAAATGCACTTAATACTGTAAAAAATAATGGTTATCGTTCAGTAATGATAAATTTTAATCCTGAAACTGTAAGTACCGACTACGATATTTGCGACCGTTTATATTTTGATGAGCTATCATTTGAAAGGGTTATGGACATTATTGAAATGGAAAACCCAAACGGAGTAATTGTTTCGGTGGGTGGACAAATTCCTAATAATTTGGCTATGCGATTATTTCAAAACAATGTGAAAATACTTGGAACATCGCCCATTTCAATTGATAATGCCGAAGACCGCCATTTGTTTTCATCAACTTTAGATAAACTCGGAGTTGACCAGCCACGCTGGAAAGAATTAATTGAAATCGAAGATATTTATAAATTTGTTGATGAAGTTGGTTTTCCTGTTTTGGTTCGTCCTTCGTATGTGCTTTCGGGAGCAGCAATGAATGTTGTATCGAATAAAAATGAGTTGAAACATTTTCTTGAACTTGCCTCTAATGTTTCTAAAAAATATCCCGTTGTTGTTTCAGAATTTATAGAAAATGCTAAAGAAATTGAATTTGACGCAGTTGCTAAAGATGGCGAATTAATCGTTTATGCAATATCTGAACATATTGAATTTGCCGGAGTTCATTCTGGTGATGCAACAATAGTTTTCCCAGCTCAAAAGCTCTATGTTGAAACAATTCGCAGAATAAAACGAATATCTAAACAAATTGCAAATGCCTTGCAAATTTCAGGACCATTTAACATTCAATTTCTTGCTAAAGATAATGATATAAAAGTTATTGAGTGTAATTTACGGGCATCTCGTAGTTTTCCTTTTGTCTCGAAAGTTTTAAAAACAAATTTCATTGAAATAGCTACAAATATCATGTTAGGTGTGAACGTTGTTAAACCCGAAAAATCTTCGTTCGATTTAGATTATGTTGGAATTAAAGCACCACAATTTTCATTTTCGCGATTGGCAAAAGCCGACCCTGTTTTAGGTGTCGAAATGGCTTCAACAGGCGAAGTTGGATGTATTGGTGAAGATTATTACGAAGCAATATTAAAAGCTATGCTGTCTGTGGGATATAAAGTCCCCGAAAAAAATATTTTGCTTTCAACAGGACCTTCTCGTTCTAAAACAGAACTGCTTAATTCGTGCAAAATGTTAAACGAAAGAGGATATAATATTTTTGCAACACGTGGAACTCAAATATTTTTAAATGAAAATGGAATAACCTCAACAATGCTTCATTGGCCCAATGAAAAATCAGAGCCAAATGTTGTAACATTGTTGCGTGATAAGAAAATAGACCTTGTAATAAATATACCTAAAAACCTTTCAAAAGACGAACTTAACAACGATTACGAAATTCGTCGTACAGCAATTGATTATAATATTCCGCTACTTACAAATGCACGATTAGCAAGTGCCTTTATTTATTCTTTTTGCAAAAGAAAGGTAGAAGAATTGGCTATTAAATCGTGGGATGAATATGGTGAGTAAAATAAAACAATAGGATCACAAATATATGATTGATAATAACATAAATAATCCAAAAAGCCCCAAACATTATATAAAAAAATATTTTGAAAATCGTACCAATGATTTGAAAAATAAAATTGTAATTGATGTGCCTGCTGGAAATGGTGCAACAACAGAATTGCTTCAAAATTTTGGAGCTAAAGCAGAGCCATTCGATTTGTTTCCCGAATATTTTATGCTCAAAAATATTGAATGTAAAAAAGCAAATATATTAGACAAAATACCAGTTAATGATAGCTATGCTGACATATTAATTTGCCAGGAGGGAATTGAACATTTTAGCGACCAGTTAAAAGTTTTAAAAGAATTTAATCGCGTTTTAAAACAAAATGGAGAATTGTTAATTACAACGCCATCATACTCGAATTTGGCTGCTAAATACAGCTATTTGTTATTCGAAAGCGAAACCGCTAAGCAAATGCCACCAAACAAAATTGACGATATTTGGATGTCGGACAAAACTGTATCAAGCGAAATTATCATGGACATATATTTTTAATTGGATTGCAAAAATTAAGGGTTTTAGCAAAACTTTCGGGTTTTAAAATAAAAGAATTAAAATATATACGATTAAGTAAAAGCTCATTATTGTTATTTCCGTTTTTTTACCCAATAATATTTTTAGTTCTTATTTAAGGTATTTTATAAATTTGAATAAAAATGAACAAGTTGAAAAAGATATAAAATCAGCAGTTTACAAAGAACAATTAAAAATAAATATTAGTCCTAAAAATTTACTGAACAAGCACATATTTATAATTTTCGAAAAAGAGAAAAGTGCAAATGATGTTGATTTCAGAATTGAAAGCATTATTAAACCTTTTGATAAAATTATGTAATTTTTTATATGTAATTAAAGCTAACACAAATAATATTTATGGCATTGGTAATATAGTTTTATGTCATCCGATAGCTATCGGATCTGAACAGATTCTCTTCGTTCAGTGTAAACTCCGTGAAGAATCTATTTCATTATTAAGAATAGATGTTTCGCTAGTCACTCAACATGACAAAAAAATGAAATCTATACATTATTAACAATGTCTAAATTATTTGTATTTCCGTTCTGTATCAGCATAATTCTAAGTATCACAATTACAGCATAATATTAACATTTCGAGAAAATTCTTAAAATTAATTTATTCTATTTTATCAAATAAATTTGGCTGTCTCGTTCAAAAGGTTAATTTTGTTGTTTTAATATTAATTTAATAATACAAAAGATTTGAAGTTATTCAACAAAATATTTACTTTATTATTTGTGCTAATTGTTACAAATACATTTTCACAAGTTCAATCAAAATTAAATGAAGAAATCCCTGATACTACAGCTATTGGACCTGAAGATGAGGACGAGTTAGAACCATCGCAATTTGATGTTTTAAATACTGATAACGAGTTTTTTAAAATCAAGAAAGACAGTAATTTTGATGTTCCTGCTTATAATCAATACTTTTTTTGGGATACGTTAGATATTCATCCTTACCAATCGAAAATGAATAAACTTACCGAAACTCTAATATTACCATTATTGGATAGCAATTCAGTTTTTTCGGTTCCAATAAAAGGACCAATTAATTCAAATTTTGGCTGGCGTAGATGGAAATTTCATTATGGAATAGATTTAGGATTAAGTGCCGGCGATTCAATTGTTGCTGCTTTTGACGGGATGGTGCGTGTTGTTAGAAAAAGTAAATCGTATGGAAATGTCATTGTTATCAGAGATAATAATGGACTTGAAACTCTTTATGCACATCTTTCAAAAGCATTAGTTAGTACAAATCAGGAAGTTAAATCGGGTGAATTAATTGGATTAGGAGGAAGCACAGGTCACTCTTCAGGACCACATTTACATTTTGAACTTAGATACTTGGGCGGACCTATAAATCCTAACGATATAATAGATTTCAAAAATTTCGCATTATTAAAAGACACATTAACAGTTGATTATTGCCTTTTCGAATATATGAATGATATTCAAAAAGCAAGATACTATACAGTTAGAAAGGGCGATTGTTTGGGAAAAATAGCAAAACGTAATGGTGTTTCTATCTCACGTTTATGTAAATTAAACGGAATTTCACGAAAAACAATATTGCGAATTGGGCGAAAGTTAAGATATACTTAATAAAAATAACATTTGCTAAATATTGAAACTATACGTGAACATTGTTTAAAAAAACAAGCAGTTACCGAAAGCTTTCCTTTCGATAACGATACTCTTGTTTTTAAAGTAGCAGGTAAAATTTTTGCTCTTTTAAGTTTAGATGGCAACTTCGGATTGAATTTGAAATGCAACCCTGAAAAAGCTTTAGAATTACGCGAACAATATTCAGATATAACACCCGGCTATCACATGAACAAAACACATTGGAACACATTAAATTTAGATGGAAATATTAAAAGCCAATTAGTTTTTGAATTAATAGACCATTCGTACAAAATTGTAACTCAAAGTCTTACAATGAAAACAAAAAAGGAATTTAACTTATTGTAAAATGAAACATCCATGACTATTTAAAGACACACAAGGGAATGATTATATTAGCGGTTAAGGTTAAGTGATGAGATTGAAAAAAGATTGAAATGATTGATAAGAAAAGATTGAAAAGAAAAGATTGAAAAGAAAAGATTGAGAAGAAAAGATTGAGAAGAAAGATTGAGAAGAAAGATTGAAAGGATTGAAAAAACAAGATTGAATAGATTGAGAAGACAAGATTGAAGAACGTCTTCATCAATCCTATCAATCTTCTTCAA
>Ga0100381_1003497_pt1 | contig 13563 bp, 9 predicted proteins | sample CryGeymeta201505_FD_80416 | JGI IMG/M metagenome (GOLD analysis project Ga0100381, IMG submission 80416) | Groundwater microbial communities from Crystal Geyser aquifers in Utah, USA - Crystal Geyser metaG 2015-05 | ecosystem: Environmental > Aquatic > Deep subsurface > Groundwater | place: USA...
AAATACTTATGCGTCTCGGGGCCATTCAAAACCAAGAGAGAACGATTTTCCAACCTAGTGATTTTTGTTTTAGTGAAGTCAGTCTGATTGAAGGTGCTGAAATGATTGAACCGTGTCCAAATTTTAGCAAATTGTGCTAACATCTATGATATTATTATTTTTCTGACAGCCATATCATCTGTGAACTTGACGTTTGAAATAAAATAATAAGATGAAACCTAAAATCAAAAATCAAGCCACTGTTTACTATCCACCGAATAACCAAGCTCCTTCAGGCAGACGTAGTAACCCTCTCGAACGGTATCCTCGCACACATGTTCGTTTTCTGACCTCCAAACTGGAAGTCGATGATGTTACGAGTCCATGCCCCTCGATCTAAAAAGTATATAATAGTGGAAATTTGTAGTAACTGCAAGATCTGTCCTCGATTGTCCCTAGAGAACCAGGCGAATAGGAAAATTAACCCATAGTCCAGTAATTGATTCGATAAAACAAACTCAAAGAGGAAGCTGTACAAAAAGCCAATAACTTGATCGACTTGCTGAGAGAATAAAATGCTTAACTGAATCGGACAGTAAGTCAATTATAGACTGTGATTAGGCACAAAGATGCAGTGATTGGGCAACTAGAGGAATAGGTCCGATAAATGGATAAGACCACCCAGGAGATGCTATTCAGTGAGAGAGACAAATAAACCCAGAAAAATGCGAGTATGAGACCACCAATGGCCAACCGTGCAAGAGATAGAAACGTAAAATCAAAATCCTAACTTTTTTTTGAATTCGCTCACTCCAAAGACAAAGAATATGGTGGAAACCGTAGTCTCAGCAAAATTGTCAACACTGATCACCCTACTTTCAAAGAACAAAGTTAAACATTTCCAGCTGCATTTTTCAGCAAAAGATTGACCCCTTACTGTAAACCATCAAGCAAGCATGAATAGAGTTCTATTGTTGGCCAGTTGGCAGCTGCTGTACTTCAGGAATAAATTGAGGGTAATCGAGCTATGCTGGAATGTTTGGATTAGTTTGTTGAGCATGAATCAAAGGAATATGAGTAGATTGCCGAGGCAATGAAACTGAGAGAGCAAGAAGAAGATGAAATTGAAGAAGACACATAAAATTTCAATACAACTAAGGGAGAGTTCGAATCTGTCAGTAAGGTACTGTTCACCTCTCAAGGAAAAAAAAGTTTCGGTTTGAAAGGTGAGTAGATTAGTAGTCGAGATATCATACAGAAATACTAGAATATTATTCAAAAATACAGGGAGTATTCTGCATTTCTGCGTTCTTACCTGTGCTAAGCAGTCAATGCTTTGACCTCCCTTGTTTCCTAACCCTCATATACTTCATCTACACCTTCTTTCCATCCTTTCCTAAAAGCTATTGCCCATTAACTCTCACAGCAGCAGCACTACCGTACTCTATCTCTACGGCAGCAGAACAAAGAGCTTAAAAACATCATTGAAGGCCTAATTAAAAATATTGAGCTTAGCCGGGAACCTTCTGTCCGACCTTGGAAGTAATATTTATCAGCTTCCAACAAATTTCATTGAGACAAGATTGAATCTTAATTTTCCATGATGTTTATCAGGTTTAATATTTCTTGCAATCAATTTGAAATGTATTGTAATAACGTTTATAACGACTATGCTAAGATCACACAACGAATCCAATAACTCATAAACCTATCAAACTTTTAACCACCTCTCCAGCCATCGATTTCAGTACTGCTCCTTCCAGTAGCAGTAACCATCACAGACCAACAAATAGAACAGCTTCAAAATATAAAAGATTGATATATCACGTGAAGAATAAAGATAGAGAGAGCATAATTCACAGGATTACTCGAAACAGAATTAGAGCCAGTTGGAGGAAAAGTACTCATCTCTTTGTCATGAGTTAGAGGAGGTCAATCCACATGAGCTCAGAAATTTACTGCTGTAGGAGATTGATTAAAATGAACAGGTCAAAAGAGCACTTGATAGGCAGGAAAGAGCAGTTGCTCGACTAGAACAATAAAATGTTGAGCTGAAGAAAAACATGACCTAAAAACATTAAAAGATCAAACAACTATGTTAGGCCCAAAGTCGGCAACTAGATCTTCTTGAAAATATGGAAGCTCAAATATCAGGAGTCAGGTTAGGAGGAGATCGTTACTACGATAAATACAGATAGCTTGAGATCTACATGGAGGATTACATCAGTAGCACTAATGAAGCAACTGAATAGTTCATGAGGACCATATCTCTGCTGAAGGGCTAAAACAATCATTTAATTGCGGAAAGGGAGGAAATCGGACGGCAGAGCCATCAACTGAGTAAAATTGTCAAGTTGACCCACTCGAAACAGTAGAAGATAGAACACCGTCTTGATCAGATTTCAACAGTCAATAATCAGCTCACTCAAAGAGTGGCCGAGTTAGAGGAATAAAACAGTCTCATGAAGAAGGATATCGAGATGCTGATTGAGACTATCAAAAGTCACGAGCAATTTTAGATCGATATCAACAACAAGGACAACAGAGAGGTGTCAAGCTCTTTGGAATTTTTGAGGGATCGACTGTGTAGCAGGTTAGACCTCAGTAAAGAAGAAGATAGAAATAAAGATAATGAAGAAATTTAGTAATTGAAGGTCAGAATTGGATAATTGAACGAGGAAAGAGAGAAATTGATAGGAGATCACAACTAGTTGATGGAGGATTATCAAAGATTATGCAGTCGAGTGGAGGAACTGAGCAAAGATAACCAAAGATTGGTTAAAATCGTTGACGACAACAGTACCACAGTCGCTACTTTAAAGACCTAACTGCTAAAAGTCTCTCGTCATCAACACTTACCTTTGACTGAAAAAGAGACAAACCCAACCAATCAACAAGAGCAGGACAGTTTAGACAGGTAAAATAGTAAGAGTAACCATCTTAACAGCAACCACAGCTCAGGAAGAATACCTTCCAGTCAGGTGAGTTTCAAGACCATTCAATCCAGAATCATGAGTCGTTTTGAAAGCAAAGAAAATGATTCTAATAATTTGTGAATATATGTTTCATACTTATTGCTGAGGTATATTAGTATACGTGGGATTTGATTAACTTTTTAATTGAATCAATAATTATGTATTTCGGCTTAGGACCTTTTGGCATCGGACTCGACCTTGGAAATAACCCAAGGCCTCAACAACAAAACCGTCATTTTTTCCAACAACCTCAACAGCAGCAACAAGGCAACAATCAAGGTGGCCTCTTCAATCTATTCAATAACTTCATGAATCCTTTCTTCCCACACCCTCCTCAGCAAAATCAGCAACAGGCACAAAACCAACCAAGACCTCCACCATAACCACAACCTTCCTTCTTCCGCAAAAATAATGAAAAACCAAAATAATAGCAAAACTAATCCATGTCAAACAAAACATATAAAGATCCCTCTCATGGCAACTATTGGAAAGCTAAGGGAAATGAATCATATCAAAATAGTCGATATGAGTAGGCCATTGAATATTATACGAAAGCTATAGTAAGTATAAATGATAATTCAGGAAATTAATAACACAGAAAGTGTGTACTATTCCAATCGAGCACAAGCACTCAAAAAATTGAAGAAGTTAGATCAGGCTCTGAAAGATGCTCAGGAAGCTATTTAACTCGATACAGACAATGCTAGAGGGCATATGATCGCTGGCAGGTGCCTGGCTGAGTTTGGAAAACAGGAAGATAATCCCAAAAGGATATAGTCAGCTATCACTCGATTAACAAAGGCATTGACTCTATCTGGCGGAGGGAAGAGGCTAGATCTCGAAAAGTAGTCAAGCAGATACATTTATCTGGCCAAAAAGGTTCTGTTCTACATTAGGTTCAACGAGGTCCGCAATGGTCGACTTCAAGCTTTGCAATAATATAGAGTACTCCATTATGCTATTCAGTCCTACCTCGAGAAAGACACAACACTTGACACCTAGACAAAATAACTAAAAATGCAGTCTTTCCTCAACGCCACCGACGAGCAGTTAATCTTCACAATTCCTTAATATCTGATCTGCAGGATAACTTTCGATCTGATGGAGGATCCAGTCGTCACAGATAGCGGTCAATGCTACGATAGAACAGCTATATAGGAGCACATGCAGAAAAATGGCAAAACTGATCCTTTCACCAGACAACCAATCAAAGGACCTCTCTACCCTTGCGTAACGATCAAGAAAGCCATCCATGAGTTTTTGGACAGGAATCCTTGGGCATATGAGTACACTGAAGGAGAGAATTACAAGGATATTGATTTTTGAGAACGTTTATTACAATTATCAATAGATCAAAGTCATATCATCATCTGCGGTATTTATCTATTTATCTGTTAGGTTTCTGGAATAATAATTTTATTTGAAACGTTAACAAGGTCGGGAAAGTCGTTCTTTAGGATAAACTATAAATTTGATGCAAAAATAAATTTTAATTATATAGATATCAATTCTTGGCCAGTTGACCAAAAAATTCAAATATTATAGGAGTAAAGTTTTTTGCGGTGAAACCAAACTTGTTTCCAGCCCTGTCCATTGATGTTACCCGGATCCAGATGTCTTGATGACATTTTGCTGTCAAAAGATTTTTTTTCAAAAAAAACACTATATGCTAATCAAGAAACATTATCATTTTATTTATTAATTCAAACCTCAGGTGCTTTCAAAAGTAAACATGCTAAACCCATCTCTAGATAAAATTGTACTGCTCGGAAGGGTGTAAGGCCTTTTGATTGGTTCTTGTTAAAATGGAAGTAGCCAAGAACATCCTGAACCTTCCACCAAGAAGCCGAGGAGCTTACTCAAACAAGTTCAGAAAGGTTGATGTAGTCAGTAACCACTTCAAAGTCACTCTGAAAAACATCGATAAAGTCGTTGTCTACACTCTTAATATTGAGCCCAGAATCGATAGAAATGACACCAACAACAGACAAAAGATTGTTCAACTCATCATAGAACTTGCCTCTTTAAAAATTAAAAACCCAGTATTCATGGGATTCAATGTTTTCTCATCCCAAGAGTGTTCCTAGAAACTTATCTTCCAAGCTGGCTAACATACCGTCACCATTGCCCAGAAATCAGTTTTCGAAGTCGGCTCCAAGCCCGAGGTCCTGAAACTCTTCCTTAACTCCAGTTTGAAAGGAATCATGAGCAGACTTAACTATGCACCTATCGGGAAAATGGGAAAATACTTTGACACTCAAAGCAAAGTAGCAGTGGACTCTCTCAATATGTACAAAGGAGTAGATGCCACATTTGAAGAGATTGAATCAGGAGTTGCCCTCAGAGTCGATACCGCAAGAAAAATGGTCAGAAAAGACACTGTCATGAATTATATTGACGAAACTTATAAAAAGGCAGGTAATTAAATTAGCAAATAAGAAAAAAGAAACAGAGTCAAAGTTGCCTTAGTTGGATCCATCGTCATGACATCATATGGAAAATTATCCTTCTATCGAGTTGTGGATGTCATTTTCGACAGAAACGTCCTGGACGTTCCAGTCAATGATGAGCACCCAACCTTGAAAGATTACTACAAATCAAAGTACAATTTGGAAATAACCAAAGAAAAACAGCCTCTTCTTCAAGTCGAAAATAAAATTCAAAGAAAATTCAACACTGGTAACGAAGAGAAAGTCACATACCTCATTCCAGAGTTCTGCCAAATGACAGGAATCCCAGACGATTTCGACGAATTCAGGAGGAAAAAGATCAGTGAACAGACTATCAGACCTGCTAAGGAAAAATTTCATGAAATACTTGAGTTCATCAAAAAGCTGAAAAACAAGGGAGAAATAGAAAATCTACGTAAAATGGGAATCGAAATAAGCGATATAATGAACAAATTTATAGCATTGTTATTGAATAATCCCACTCTCGAACTTGGATCTGGCAAAACTGTCGAAAAAGGGAAAGAGTCATTTTTCAATCTATTTGCAAACCCCATCTTCCAAGCAAAACACAACATAGATGTTGTCATCCTCCATACAAAGTATGCATAAGTATCACAAATGGTCAACACCTTTACCAGCACAGCTACAAACCTGAAAGTAAACATTAAGATCAATAAAATGGAAGGACCAATGTTCAAAGAATCTGATGCCATCAAACTGATTGATAGGGCCCTGGTATAATATGAAAAATGCAACATGATCATGCTCGTGCTGCCCAACAATCTTAAAACTGCATACCCTGCCTTCAAGAAAGCCACCCTTGAAGCTGGCAAAAACAGAGAGATTTTGACTCAGTGTGTCCTCGAGCAAACTCTCAAGAAAAAAGGTGCCCAGTCAATCCACACCAAGATCTTGCTCCAGATGATCGCCAAACGTGGAAACATCCTTTGGGTCCCATCATACAAGGATTAAATTGAAAGTGTCCTCAACAAAGTGATGATCCTTGGAATCGACGCAGGCAGCAAAGCAGGACTCAACATCCTGGCAGCTTGTGGAAGCGTAAACTCGACCTTCTCAAACTATACCACAGCTACGACAGTCACTTCTTCTGACAAAGCAGATCAGAAATACCAGGCAATGCTCGAAGTGACTCTGAAATGTGTGGACGCATATGTCAAGAGAAACAAAGGTACACCAAGAGAACTCATAGTCTTTCTGAACACTAGTCCAGGAGATCAGATAACACTCTGCCAGGAAAACTACAGCAAAATTCTCACCCAAAGAATCCAAAGTACATACAATGCCACAGTCGGCCTCACAGTCGCCATGGTCAACCTCAGAACATCCCAACGTCTATTCACACCAGGCAGTGATATCAACAATTGCAATCCGGGAACTCTTGTCAGCAGCAATATCGTGAGTAAGAACTATGACTTCTTCATTATATCGCAAAAGTCTAACAAAGGAGCTATTGTTCCCAACTACTACAAAGTCATCACCTGTGACTCCAAACTCCAAGAAGGACATCTCCAGGAGCTGATCTACTCCCAATGTTTCAACTACGTAAACTGGACTGGCTCCATCAAAGTTCCAGCTGTTCTGCAGTATGCCAAAAAGTGCGCGAAATTCAACGCTGAGGTCGTGAGCGGCACAATAATTTCAGAATCCCTCCAATCTCGCCCATACTACATCTGATGTAGGCTGAATGATCCATCAATCACACAAGACATTTTTCCTGCCAACCTTTTTATAATCAAATAGTTAAGTAGTTTCAAATAATGTTCATACTGATCAATTTTGGCTACAGAAGCCGAAAGATATTCACCATCGATTGTCTGGCTGCTGCACTCTTCGACTGCATCTGGTAAGCCTGCTATCGATAATTGTTCGAGACATACAACGCCAAGCAAGAGCTGTTCGCTAAGGAGGCTGAAGGACATCAGGGAAAGATAGAGAGTAATTAGAAAAAACTGGAAGCTGTTCAGGCTAAGATCAAAGAAGGGTAGGAGGCTCAGGGATAGAAAAAGAAAGATGAGAAAAAAGGAGCCAAGAAGGGAGGTAAAGATGCACCACCTGCCTCACCTCTAGAACAGGAAAAGCTCGATCTAGAAAAATCTATAGAATTCTCAAAAATAGCTCTAACTAAGTATGAAGAAAAACGCAACAAAATCGAAGATCTCAAGACAAAACTTGAAAGTATTCCATTCATCTATCTAGACATCAAAAATAAAATTCAAAAGGAAGAAATTGATGTCTAACTTGTCGATAAAACTGGAGAACGCAAGTTCATCAAGACCAAACTTTAGCAATAAGCAAATTCCTTCCTTTCTGATAAAGGCATCTACTATCTATGCACCGTTACCCCTGGTGATGAAGAATAAGTTTAAGCCCTCACACACGAAGGCTACCCCTTGAGAACAGTCTAGTAGGATCAAACAGTCGGTGCAGAAGAGGTCTTTTCAGTGAAGAAAGACGACAAGGGCAAGAAGGGTGGCAAGAAGAAGTGAATTGTGATACTGAAGGTGGATCTTATTTGTGTATTAACTGCATATATAAAATTTGAACTATAATATGGGTAACATTTTAGGCCAAGACGAGAAGGAACTCAATTAATCCCTCAAAGGGTAATACAAAATTTAGACACACCCCTATTTGCTCCATCGAGAAAGCAATCAACTGTGTCTTTGTCATAAGATAACGACAAATACCGTATCCAATAGCCACCGCATCGATCAGATCATCGAAGAGTATTCACGATCTCGATGTGCTTCCATATCTACTTTGAAGACCTCACATCATATGGAAAAAAGCGGATACTGTTCAGATTAGTAGACCTACTATCTTATCTTTCTGGGGCAAAATAACTACACATTGAAGGAATAAATCATCAAGCGAAGGTTCTATCAAAAGTCCTTCAGGGAGTAGGAAATCAGAAGCATCATTTAGACCTATTTGTGTGGGTTAAGATAGTATCACCAAAGATTCGAAAGAGATTACGAAAGATTGGGTATTGACAGTATGGTCCTTGATCAGCCAAGTCATAGAATATATCTTAGAGATCCATGGTTAGGTATTCAGCCTGAAACCGAAAATGGTAACAAAATGACCTTACTCATGCAGAGCTATCCTTCTCCAGAAAAATTAAACCTGCTCCTTTCACATCGCAACTCGACTTATAGCTAATTTCTATCGAATTTGTTCAGCGTCGGGGCCATCAGTCTCGAACTTAACCGTCTAGACTTCGCTGACAGTATATACACAAAAAAGAAAGAAATCAACAGAGATGAGATACAAAGGAGAATTGCTGAGTTTAGAGACCCGAAGTTGAGAATGGGAATTTAATTGCTACTCAGTGATGATCCCAACCAAAGAAAGCAAATATTTACCATGTGGGGCATATAAAATAAGTAAGAACATTATCTAACTCCAATCAACTAGGAGCAAAATATGGAGTAGATCCATCGCAGCAAAGATGCCAGAAGTTATCAACTGTCATATCAACAACCCCGACAAACATCTCAACCTAATAAGAGCTCTACGGTTTATCACTAACCTCAGATACATTTTCATCGCTAACCTCAGCGAGACCTGACTCTAACAAATCGAGCGATGTACAACACCGTCCAACCTTCTCAGAAAGTGCCACCTTCCTCACATTACTATATAAAAGAAAGACAATCTCCACACAAAATTGAGTTAACCAGCTATGCTCCTCAGCATATGCACCTGTCAACAAATTTGAGCAATACTAGACCGAAGACCAATATATCTTTTAGTAAGCCTAGCCCAGGAAAAATCCACATTGGTGGGCCGCCAGCATTGGTCATACCTCAGGGAAAGAGTTTGTAAGGAAACAAGATAGAAAAACCTAAGACTGAGCGAACATATGCACCACCTTCAGCTCTGCCACCACCACTGAAAATTGACATGAGCTATCACAATCGATCCATGGATCTGGCAATCCCTCAGAAAAAATCAGAAGATCACAAGAAATATCTCAGCTTTCAGGATTACCTCAACTAATCTGAGAGAAAGCCCACTTTTAGCAATCCAACAAACTTCAACACTCAAAACTACATAGAAAAATCAAAAGGTATTGAAAGAGGTGGTACTCTACAATTTAGTAAAAGATCGCCTGTCAAGAGTCAACCCGTAGCTGGTAGTAAAGAAAAATAATCGTTTAGTAGTATATCAGGAAATGTGGTTCAGAATCAAGAAAAAAAATAAAGTTTTCAGACATTTGCTGACAGTCCTTAAAAACCAAGACCCAGCCCAATATTTTAGATTCAAAAGTATATCGCAAAAGATGATAAAAAATAATAGAAAGAGAAGGAAACAAAAGCAGAACCCGTCCTGAACAGCCCGACTAAATCTATCCTCAGAAAATAATAACAAACGGCCTAAAACTCAGCTTAGATATCTCCAGTAAAACCTCCACTGAACCATCTCTCAGACATTGAAACTGAGCTTCTCAAACAAGAGTAATAGTAGCGACATATTGACAAAGCAGTCACACCGCATCGTCCTCCCTCCAAAAACAAGTACAACTCAACAATAGTCGAAGTCAAAGATGAAGATACTCCCTAGAATTCAAATAAATCTTAGGATGCCGGTGATGAAGAATATGTTGTTGAGGAGTATGAAACTGGCAGCAGGTATGAAGGTTTCAAAAGAAGAGGTATGAGAAATGGAAAGGGTAGGTTTTACTATCAAGATGGTGGGTACTATGAGGGGAACTGGAAGAATAACAAAATGGACGGTTTTGGCAAGTTATACTATGAAGGTGGTAAACTAGCATATTAAGGCATGTGGGCTCAAGATTAATTCAACGGCCTCGGTAAAGTCTACAATGACAACCCTGTCGTATTAAATGGTACCTTCGATTACACCAACTTCGATTTTCTTGAAGATTACTGGTAATATTACGAAGGAATGCTCTCTAAAGATACAAAAGAAGGAAGAGGAAGGATCAAATTATCGAATGGATAAGTGTTTGAGGGGGATTTTCATGAAGACAAGATCCAAGGTTTTGGCAAATTTCACAATTTAGATGGTAAGACCATCTAAGGAATGTGGCGAGATTCGAAGTTGCTCAAAGTCATCAGCAGTTCTTGATCTGATATGCTGTCTATTTTCAATCATTTGCTCTACTTCTTTTTGATCTATTCGACAAGAGTGGAATACACTTAACTAACATTTGATCCTGCTTTTGATGACACTTCAAGATATGTCATACCAGAAGAGGCCGCAAAGCCATTAGCTAGTGCTGACTCGACTTATCTCTTCTCCTCTAAATCAGATTTAGCTCCTACCAGTATTTTAACTGCATCTGGTGATTGTTTATTGACCTATTAGAGCCAGTTTTCCAAATTGTTATACGAAGCTTTACATGTAATGTCAAAAACTAACAGTACTCCCACTGAGTTTCTATAGTAGATAGAACTCAGTGATTTGAATCTTTCTTGACCAGCTGTGTCCCAAAGTTATAGCTTAGCAGCTTTTCCTCCCAAATCGATGTCTTTTGTCATGAAACTCAAGCCAAGGGTTGGAGGAGATCTATCGATAGGAAATAAATTACTATGCTGCAAAGGTTGACTGGACGTAACGGTTCATGAGGGTTGATTTTCCCACATTTACATCACCAACTGTGACGAGTTTCAATCTTTGAATTGCCTACATTTTATTGTTATTGAATAATTCTGAGGAAAGACCTCCTAAATATTATTTCTTCTTGATCCTTATTATTTCAAGACTAGCAAATTTCATAATTGGTACTGGGAAAAATATTGACATTTTTGTTGAAATTTGTGGTGTTGTGCTACAAAGCCACGCTTGTAAGTATTATTTTATGCTAGATAGTTTCAATGAAAGAATAGTCAATTGTGCTATCAGATCATCAGCAGCAGCCTGATTTCTTATTGCTTTCCTCAGGCTTGCGAAGAGTGGTCGTGGGGCCAGCAGCTCTCTTGTCCTTGCCACCGGTAGCTCCAGGTCTGCTCTGAACCTTGGACTTGATTTCGGTCGATAAAGTAGTGAAGGCTTTCTCAACATTGACAGCATCTTTGGCTGATGTTTCCAAAAATTTGATGCCGAGAGAGTCAGCAAGGGTTTTTCCTTCTTCGGTCTTGACTTGTCTGTTAGCTTCAAGATCAGATTTGTTGCCGACCAGCAACTTCACAACATTCTCATTGCCATACTTATCAACTTCAGCCAGCCAGTTCTCGATGTCTTTGAAGGATTGACGATCGGTGATGTCGTAGACAAGGATAATACCATGGGCTCCCTTGTAGTATGAGGCAGTAATAGTTTTGAATCTTTCCTGACCAGCGGTATCCCAAATTTGCAACTTGACAGTGCTTCCTCCAGATTCGAAGGTTCTGATTTTAAAGTCAACTCCGATGGTGGGCAAGAAACTGCATATGATGTGAGTTACCTTTCACTGAAGATGTTGTCGGAGAATCTGAGTAGCAAGCTAGACTTTCCTACGGAGGAATTTCCGATGAGGAGCAACTTGAAGAGGTAGTCGTAATCTTGATTCATTGAACTTTTTAAAATAAATACAATTGATAGATTAAACTAACAGTAATTATGTTGAACTATATATCCATCGGAATGTAATGGGAAAATCGAAGGAAACCAAAAGCAGATAAATGCAGGAGAATAAGCTAGAATGAAATGATGGAAGAGTCAGCAACATGTATGGTAGGTCTTGCCAGGGGAGTAGAGCTTCAACTTGGTCATGTCCGGCTCTGCTCGCTTGCGAGGTGGAGTGCTGACAAGCTACGTGGTGAACTGGTCAAAAATATAGCAAACATAAGCTTCATTGTGTGATGACAACTCATGGAAGCTGAAGCCATGCATTTGAGCCAAACTACCCCCTTAGAAGGGCGTGACCTGCCTTTTATCATCCTCATCCAAATGCGTTCCTAACAAAATTTTAACAGGATTTAAAGCTAGTCCTCTTTCCTCTTGCTGTGTCACCATTTAGACGTAGTGCCTTGCCATGTCGAAACTGGTCCGATCGGTGAGGTTGTAGGTGATGATCACTCCTTCCGCTTATTTGAGGAAATTTCTGATGACCTGCATGAACATGTTAGCTCCTTGGATGTCGATGAAGGTGAATTAGGCGGTTTGGCTGCCTTGGGTGACTGTTTTATGTGCCAAATTGAGACCAATGGTGTGCGGTGGACTATGCTAGTGATAAAGAGTACTGCTATGACCATTTTCCTTGGGTATACCCTTGCGTAAGCGAAGTCTTTCCTGTCCCGTGGCTGCCTGTAACCACTACTTTGATAGTTCTGATGGGTGCTGGCAAAGGTATTACCTCGATTTAGGGAGGTTCGTAATAAATGTCCATTATTTAAATGCTAAGCTCTGAAAGGATGATAATTAATCACTCCCATGCTCTAGAATAATACAGTATATCCACTTGTTAAATTTGATTGAATGGCCTATTTATTTTGTTTTATTACTGCACCTTATAGTAAGTAATAAAATCTTATGGAACTATCATAACGCCTAAGTGCTAAGGAGCCAGCTCATGATCATTTGAATACTCTCCTCACCTAACAAATTGGCTACGGATATGCACAATAAAAACTGTCGAGGCCACTTTATCTGCTTCTCTTCAGCTAAGGCTGCTAAACTATCGCTCTGGGATTACTCCTTCCCATCCTCACTGAGGAATGGTAGCTTTCAACCCTCTAGCAATCAATGCTAATCACTGTAGTTTACCTTGGTGTCACTGTGGGTTCATATGTGCAGATCTACTCGGATCGTTACGGGCGCTATAACTTTGTAACATATGATGCCATTCTACAAACGGTCTTCGGACTGTTTAGCTGCATATGCTGGAATTATTAAAGTTTCCTGGTGGCTAGGTTCTTCTATGGAATTGGTATCGGCATCTGTTTGCCACTATCTGCTTCGTATATCACTGAAATATCTCCTGGAAATATGCGAGCTACACTTCTATCAAAAAGCCGAGTTTATTGGTCAGCTGGCTGCCTGTTTAGCTGTATTTTAGGCTGGCTTCTGCTGCAAGATCAAGCTTGGAGACTAATGTTGCTGGCCATCTGTATACCTGGATTGTATGCTTGGTATGAGCATTGGAGGGAAGGCCGTGAAAGTTTACGTTATTTATGGGTTCAAAAACGCAA